>Ga0187892_10000931_pt1 | contig 72371 bp, 58 predicted proteins | sample MA1701073metaG_FD_139345 | JGI IMG/M metagenome (GOLD analysis project Ga0187892, IMG submission 139345) | Bio-ooze microbial communities from a basaltic lava cave in the Kipuka Kanohina Cave System on the Island of Hawaii, USA - MA170107-3 metaG ...
GGCGGTCGCCGCTTTCGATCCACTGCTCGGCCTCGAAACGCAGTCGCGCGTCGGTTCCGAGAAAGCAGCGGATGCTTTCCTCGAGAACCGCGTGCAGCAAACCTTTGACGCCACTGCGATGCTCGTTAGCGAGCGGCAGCTCCTGGTCACTTTCGACAAGGGTCTCGACCCCGGCTTGCATCGAAGGCTCCTGCACCTGGGTATTGCGCTCAGGCATGCACCCTCCCCGCGGAGCATTGTGCATGCCGCACCAGCGTCGAGCGGCCGACGCGACCACGTGAGAACGCAATAACGATCGACGTCGCTGAACCCATGACAGACCGTCAAACCCACACAACTCAGGGTGTTGCTGGTGATCATTGTACGACTAGTGGGGGTAACTTGAAAGCCATTCTATCGTAGAAAGCGTGCAGATGACGCCGTGCGCCAAACAGTGTCGGCTGCAACCAGGTTATCGTTTGTTCACCGCCCTTTGCTCGTCGGCCGCTGGCCTCGGCGAAGAATTGTACTATGACGCTCCTGCCAGGAAGATTCCCACATCCGACCGAGATCGCGATATTCACCGCCGAAATCGCGCCTCATCGCAACAGCGGTGGCAGGGTTTGTGGTTATCAGCGTTTGCAACCGATCGCTCGCAGAAGACGTCGACGAAACCGCCGCGCTACTTCTTCAGTCCGACGACCGGCTCTTCATCCTCGCCGAGCCAGCGGTAGAAGACCCCGGCCGCGGCGGCGCCTGCAATCGGCGCCACCCAGAACAACCACAGCTGTTGCAGCGCCCAGCCGCCGACGAACACGGCCGGACCGGTGCTGCGCGCCGGATTGACCGACAAGTTGGTCACTGGGATGCCGATCAAATGGATCAGCGTGAGACACAAGCCGATGGCGATCCCCGCAAACCCGATCGGCGCGCGCCCATGAGTCGCGCCGAGGATGACGACGAGGAAGATGAACGTCAGAACCACCTCCGCGGTCAGCGCCGACAACAGCGGATAGCCGCCGGGCGAGTGAGCTCCGTAACCGTTCGCCGCAAACCCGGCGTCGAGGGTAAACGTCGGAATGCCGCTGGCGATGATGTAGAGCACGGCACTGCCGGCGATCCCGCCGGCGACTTGCGCGCCGATGTATGGAGCGAGGTCCGACGACGGGAATCGGCCGCCGGTCATCAGGCCGATCGAAACCGCCGGATTGAGATGACACCCGGAGACATGGCCGATGGCGTACGCCATGGTCAGCACCGTCAAACCAAATGCAAACGAGACACCGAGGAGGCCGATGCCGACATCCGGGAAGGCGGCCGCCAACACCGCGCTGCCGCAACCTCCGAACACCAGCCAGAAGGTGCCGACGAACTCCGCTGCGATCTTCTTCACGAGCATGTCATTCCTCCCTGTCGTCGAACGCATTAGGATGCACGTTGCCCTTCATCGTCAACTATGTGCCTAGCACCGTTCGATAATCCTTTACCAGGCAGGAGGTGTTTTGACACGATATGCGCATGCGGGTAGAGGACAGCAGGCCGCTAGCCGCTCCGTAAGACGCAGGAGGAACGGGACGATGAAACCGATTCGGATTCTGGTCGCTCTTGTCGCGGGCCTGGCGCGCTTCTATCAGATCGAGAACAAGATGGACGCCGTGATCCGTTACGAGCTCGCCGCGACGATTCCGGTCATCGACGAAAAACCGCGGTAACACACAACCCCAACGAACGCGAAACCCAAGCGGAGGAGGATGTCACGATGGGAATGATGGGTAGAGGCGGCCCCGGAGGACTGTTCATCGTGCTGGTATATGTCGCCGTCACCGCGTGCAGCGCGGCGGCGGCCGACACCGTCCGTTTGCGCAACGGCGACGTGATCAGCGGCAAGTTGCTGGTCGTCAGCGGCGACAAGGCGACCGTCGACACGGTGCACTCGGGCGAGGTGACGATCTTGATGGAGGAGGTCGTCGCCATCGAAACCGATCGAGCCATGACCGTGGAGTATGAGGACGGACGAGAGGTCGACGCCGTCATCACGACCTCGGAAGAGGGCGTCATCACGATTCGCGAAGGCGAGGCGGCGCCCCTCGCCTTGGAGCCGGGCGAGCCGCCGAAGGCTCTCGATCTCGCCGACGTCGCGGCAATTCACGAAGTGTTGCCGTACTTTCGTTACGTCGGCCACCTCGACTTCGGCTTGAGCATCGCCAAAGGAAACTCCGACAACGAGAACATCAACCTTTCTGGTTTGCTCTCGCCGTCGTTCGGGAAGAATACTGTCATCATCGACGGCCGCTGGAATCGCGGCGAAGCCGACGGCGACATCAACGCGTCGAACTGGCGTATCAATCTGCAGTACGAGCGCGAGCTCTGGAAGAACTGGTTCTTCCTGCTGTTCAACTCGTACGAGTACGACAAGCTGCAGGAACTCGATCTGCGCGTGTCTGCCGGCGCCGGCTTGGGGTATTGGTTCTTCAAACCTGACCCGACGCTGCTCAAAGTATCGCTGGCTCCCGCCTTCGTACACGAACGCTTCGACGTCCCGTCCCCACCGCCAATGGGGATGGGTCCCGCCGAAGACGATCAGCGCAACTTCGCGGCGCTACGTTGGACCCTCGATTTCGACCAGGACCTCTGGTCGCCGGACGTCAGCATCTACCACAACCACAAACTCACCATCGGTCTAACCGAGGACCAATTGATCCTGCTCACCGCGCAGGGCTTGAGGTTCGGCCTGTTCGAGAACCTCGCGCTCAAAGCAGAGTTCCAGTACGACTACAACAAGGAACCGGCGGAGGACGCCAAGACATCCGACTACCGCTACCTGCTGATCCTCGCGTACGACTTCGGCGGCGATCAGAACGACTGGTACCACTGATCACGCCCCGCGTGATCCAAACGAAGGGAGAATAAAATGATCAAGGGCTCGAAGGTCGTGTTTGGAGCCGCGGCTCTGCTCGCGGTTGCCGGCTGCGCGACTCAGCAAAGCACCAAACCGGGCGTTACCGTCGCCGCCGACGTGAAAGAGGACAAGGACCGCGTCGAACGCAGCCAGAGCGTGACGGTGACGGCGGTGGTCGAAGCGATCGACGTGCAGAAACGACTCGTCACGTTGCGCGGACCCGAAGGCAACACGACGACCGTGCGGGTCGACGAGTCGGTCCGCAATCTGGCGCAGGTGCGCAAAGGCGATACGGTCGCGGTGGAATACTTCGAATCGATCGCCATCCAGCTGGCCAAGCCGGGAGAGCTGAAGGTCGGCGACGCCGCCATCGCCGAGGGCGTGGAGAGAGCGCAGCCCGGGGCCAAACCGGGCGCCGTCGGCGGCCGCGCCATCACCATCGTCACCGAGGTCGAGGCGATCGACAAGACGGCGGGCACCGTCACCCTGAAAGGGCCCGGCGGCAAGAGCGAGACGATCAAAGCGCAGAACCCGGCGAATCTCGACAAGATCAAGGTCGGTGACACGCTGCAGGTCACATATACGCAGGCAGTTGCTGTTTCGGTGGAGAAGCCTTGAAAGAAGCGCCAGCATCACGGTGGTCGCCGTCGGGGCGACCGGCAACGGCGGCGAACGCCGAATGTGAATTGGGAGACAGGGGAATGACGGTCAACGCTCACATCAGAGGGCTGCTCGCGGCGCTGCTCACCTTCGGGGCCGCGGCAACGACGTTCGGTCAGGCAATCGACGTCGTGACATCCGATCCGAGAGAGAACGAGGAACAGACGGCGGAACACAAGCCGTTCCGTCTGAGTGCGGCCTACGCTCACCGCTTTGAAGCAGACCTCAACAAGAACGGGAAGTTCAGCGTCGACACGACGCGCATCGAATTCGCGTCGCAAACGGAGCTGACCTCGTCGCTCTGGTGGGACAACCTCGTGGGCTACGAATTCAATGGCTACGACTTTTCCAACACCCGCCGCGGCAGCTGGTGGAAGGACGTCCACTTTCTCACGTACATCCCCTCCCTGCGCTGGCAGATCGACAAGCATTGGTCTGTCTTCGGAGGGCCGGTGTTGCAGGTGGCAGGCGAGTCCGATGCCGATTGGGGTGACGGGGTATCGGGCGGCGCGATCGTCGGGGTGCTTTGGAAACACGACGCGAACCTCTCCGTCGGCGGCGCCATCGCCGGTCTGACGCGTATTGAAGACAAATTCGGCCTGGCACCGATTCCGCTGGTCTTGTGGCGTTTCGGCAACGGCTGGGTGTTCCGTTCCGGTGTTCCCGACTTCGGCGCCCGGCGCGGATTCGGGGTTGAGATCGGCTGGGGAACCGACTCGTTCGAGATCGCCGGCGGCCTCCAGCTCCAACAGCGCCGCTTCCGCCTCGACGACGACGTCAATAGCGCGTCGCCGCAAGCCGGCCAGCGCAATGGTGTCGGTCAGGAACGCTCGGCACCGGTGTACGGCAAGTTCACGTGGAGGCTCGGAGGCGGCACGGAGCTCGACTTGTTCGCCGGCGTCGCGTTCGCGGGGCAACTCAAGATCGAGGACGATGACGGACACCGCAACAAGATCGAAGCCGCGGATCCGACCTTCGACCCCAAGCAGGAGTTCGACCCACAGCCCATCCTCGGCAGCCGCATCCGCTTCCTGTTCTGATCGCCGCTCACCCGGTTCTCCGTCTCGAAGGAGACGGAGAACCGGGCGCTGTCGTCCGCGCGGCAGGCGAAGCCTTGGCGGACCACTCAAGCACTTTGCGCGCTCGCTCCGAGAGCTCCTTCGCGAGCTCCTCGGCAGCCGGGGACGGAACGCGTTTGAGGCGCGCGACGCCGAGCGCGGTCACCGCCGCCGGCTCCTCGGTGCGCAATTCAACCAGGCGACCGCTGCGCAACTCCTCAAAGATGGCATAGCGACTGGCGATACTGACAGCGTCGCTCGATGCAACGACGGTCTTGAGAACCGGGTAGCTGTCGCACTCGACCGCAGGGACGCAAGGGTCGCCGCGCAACTCTTCCAATCGAGCGACGATGGCCGGCGGCAAGTGCACCGTTGCAATCGGATACGATAGGATCTGGCGGAACGACGGGGTCCGCTGTTTCAGAAGCGGATGGCCGGGCCGGCAGAAGAAGTAGCCGACATGCTCAAAGCGGCTGACGATCTCGACATCGTTATCCTTCGCCAACGCAGTCACATCGGAAATCAACAACTCGGTCTTGCCGCTGCGCAACCATGCGGCAAGCTCGTCGACACTGCCGACATACGCCGACACCCGGATTCCGGGACGTCGCTTGATCAACTCGCCGATCGCTTCGCCGACGATGGTCTGTGCGACGACCGGTCCGGCACCGAGGCTAACGTGACCGAACTCGAGGCCGCGTAGGCGGTCGAGCTCGACCTTGACGTTGGCAACGCCACGCAAGAGCTCGGCGGCGCGCTGGACGACGACCTCGCCGAACGGAGTCAGTTTGACGCCCTTCGGATTGCGGTCGAACAAGCTCACCCCCAGCTCGCCTTCGAGCGCCTGAACGCGCCGCGTCAGGGCCGGTTGTGTGAGCCCAAGCGATTCCGATGCGCGGCCGAAGTTGCCGTGCTGCGCCAGCTCACGGATGCACTGCAGGTCCCGAATATCCATACCCATGCTCCAAAATCATGATGGCGATTCTTTTAATGCATTGGCAGTATGAAGCAACCTCTGATAGCAATCGGTCTCCGGTGAGGTTCTGAGCTGCAGGCTTCGGAGCGCTTCTTGCCTCCGATGTCTCGCTGTGACCCCACCTGCGTTCGTCTCTCCCCCCCAGAACGGGCGCAGGTGGGTCACGATTCCCAACACCCTTACATCATTAGAAGGGCTACCCTCCAGACGAGGTACCCTGCTCGACTCCTTCCCGCGGCGGGACGGGTGGAATCAGATTCCGCCTTGGCAGCCTCGGGATTCGGGTACGTATCGATTTTGGTCGAAAAACTTGCGCACTTCGTTGTAGCTTCTGGGCGTATATTCGGACTGCGAAAAGGAGGACCAGCATGCAGTCGTATTCTTCTTATCTTGGTTCGGCAGCGTTGAGCCTCTTCGTTGCCGCCGGTTTCGTGGCAAGTCCGAGCAGCGCATCGGCGCAGCTCGGTGATGCGCTCAAAGGCGCGGCCAAGGGTGCCGCCGATGGCAGCGGTGCAACCGACAAAGCCGCTGGAGCGGCCGCCGCCGTCGACGAGGGCAAGCAAGCCGCGGGCAGTGCCCAGGGTGCCGCCGCAGGCGCCGGCGGTGGAGCCGGGGCAGGTGATATCACCGGCGCTGCAAAGGTAGGCGCCGGCGCCGCCGTCGACCACGCAGTCGCAGGTGGCGACATGAAATCCGCCGGGCAGAAGGGTGTCGGCGCCGGTGTCGATGCCTACATGGGCGGCGGCGCTGGCGCCGATACGGCCGACACCGCGGGTGAAGCCGCTGAAGCCGCACCCGCCGCCAAGTAGGTTCGACCGTCTCCTCTCCCCTTCCCCTCTCCCCTTCCCGCTTCGGGAAGGGGAGCCGGAGGGGTTAGGTCCTCCCAATCCGAGGGCAGCAGCGGCACCGTTCCCTTGCGAATGTTGACGAACACCAACTCCGGCGCGCTGTAGAAGACGCCGCGAGCGGCGGCCCGCAGCAACGTCGCGCCGTCAATAGGCGCGCTGAAGACACCCGCGACCATGCCAGCGAAGCCAAAGGCGAGATTCGCCGCTCCCAGGATCGGCCGAAGAGCGACCGTGTCGCTCGAATAGAAGAGAAACACCTCATCGTTCACATCGATCGGAACAAGCGTCGCCGTCAACGACGTCTCCTCGCGCAGACGTGTGGTCCAAGAGTCCGACGCGTCGAGCATGCGGCGCAGCGCCAGCTGTCGGTACGATGGAAGCACGAATTCCTCCGTCAACGGATACGAATTCTTCACCGCCGCCGCCGAGACGAAGGGGATGAAGTTGGCCGAGGTCCCGATGTCGATCCGCTGCAGCACGCCACCCGCGGAGGCCTCATTGAGGGTTCGGAAGATCTCCGTAACGCAGTTGCGCCGAAGCAGATCGTAACGATAGAGCGCGCGCAGGCGCTGCGTGATCTTTTCTTTCAGCTCGACCGCGCCGGCGAAGGCGACCGCTCGAGTTTCAGAGCTCAGTCGCGGCGAAGGCCAATCGCGACGCGGGGATGCCCCGCGCAGGGGTGACAGGTCGTGCGACTGCACGCGGAACGCGTAGCCGGCGAGCGCACGCTCAAGCTCCAGAGCGACGTTGGCGACCACTTCGAAGCGACTCCAACGGAGCTCGTCCGACGGCTGGGCCGATAGCGCCGCGGCACGCGCGGCGCGCATCTCTTCCTCACGCTCCCGCAATGCGGCACGCAGGGAATCGGCATGATCGCCGAACCGTTCCAGCGATACCTCCCGTGCGCCGGCCGCATAGGTGTCGACAACGTAGAGCTCGCCGCTGTCGCGAGACGCGCGCAACGCCACCAGGCGCGCCAGGCTCACCATCAACGCGTAACCACGATCGGGACGCGAAGAGGTCAGCAACTCCAGCACGATCTTGCGTTGATAGGCCTCGCGTGCCGCCAGTGTTTCGCGCTCGGGCGTGGTCAGCTCTCCCGGGCATTTGCGAAATGCGCTCCAGATGGGCAGCGCCCGGCCATGGATGACGTCCAAAGCCAGCCACTCCAACAGAAGGTCGGCGTATTCATCGGCGAAGCCTCGGGGCAACGGTGCCACCCTGCCCTCTTCGAGTCTCGGCGCAACTCGCTGCCGCGGGCGCAGGTGTACGATCCGCCTCCCCAGTTCCTGCCGCCGACGTTCGATCGCATCCGTGTCGTCGCGCCCCATGTAGGCACGAAGATCATCGATAGCGGCGGTCGCCCGTTGGAAGAGTCCAGTCCCGGTTGGTGACTCCGGCGATTGGCTGTCCGATGCGAAGAAGTAACCGGCGCCATCGAGTTTCACGCCGCATTCTTCGTTGAGAGCGCCGTGCTCGAGGCAGCCAAGAAGCTCGACATCGCGTTGCGCGGAATCGAGCAGCGCCAGCTGCGTGCTCTGCACGACATGCTGTCGATGAAACGCGTCGCGCAGGCGTCCTCTGGCGTCGGACGGGAGATCGACCCGCAGCACGTGGATCGGCCGGTTGCTCAGGCCGCGATAATCCAGATCGAAGCTCGACCACGATTGCACGGCGGCACTGATGATGCCGGGCGAATCGTGCTGGAAATGGTACACCTCGTCGCCGAAGCGTACGGCGGCGTGTCCGCCGGCCGACGACCCCGAGCTCGCTTCGATATAGAGATAGTCGAAGAACGAGTCGGGTGTCGTCGCGGCTTGCAGTGGGAGAGCAAGAGTGAGGCAGCACAGCAACGAGGCCGTGCCGTGACACCTCACTTCTCGCCGTCGTAACCGTCTTGCATCCACTGCGCCTGCTGCTCGGTGCTTGCTACCGTCCGTTTGTACGCCTCCAGCTCAGCCTCGGTCATGCCCGCTTTCGCCAGGCCCGCACCGATGCCGCGGTAGGTGTCGGCGTTGTTCTCCCAATCGGTGATGCCGTTCTTGCGCGCCAGCGCACCGACTTCGGTCTTGAGATTGCTCGGCTCACCCCCCGACTTGATGTACGATGCGGTGAAATCGCGCACGTCGTTTCGATGCGCTTCGCCCGGGCTGCTGCTGCGCGACGAGGATTCGAAGGGGCTCGAGATACTGTTCGAGACGCTCCTGGAGATGCTGGTGGAGCTGTCCGAAAGCGAGCCGCAGCCGCTCATCGTCACAGCCGCCAACACGATCACGAAAGCCATCTTTCTTTGTCGGCTCGATCGGTCCGTATCCATTACAGTTCTCCTTCTCGCCGGTGGCGTTGCTGAGTTCGAGGCAGGTCGGCACCTGCAAGTGAATATCTAGGATACAAGATAAGAGGACAAGCCGGACGTGCAATGGGTTGCGCACCCCGCTCAGGCCATGACAGAACGCTTTGACCCGGAGGTACATTGTGAGCTTTCGTCCGACAATCATATCGGCGATCCTGGCGATCGTCCTCGCTGCCCCGTCGTTCGGCCAGTCTGCCGAGAAGAGCTCCGGCACCAAGTCCTTTCGGAAGACGGACGCGTATTCACCGTACGCCGGCTGGAATTACGCCAGGCAGGTGTACTGGGGCGACACACACCTGCACACCGGGTGGTCGGTCGACGCCGGCGCGTTCGGCGCAACCCTAAGCCCGGAAGAAGCAATCCGTTTCGCCCGCGGTGAAGAGGTTGTTTCCTCGACCGGACAGCCGGTCAGGCTGTCGCGACCACTCGACTTCGTCGTCGTCACCGACCATTCCGACGGCATGGGCACGATTCAAGAAATCCGTGCTGGCAACCCCGAGCTCATGAAGGATCCGACGATCAAACGCTGGCACGACATGATCCTCAAGGGTCCTACGGAAGGCACCAAAGTCGCCGGCGAAATGATCAGAATGCAGTCGACGAAATCCTTGCCGCCGGCAATCACGGATCCGAGGTTCGCCAAGTCGATCTGGGAACGCAACACGGCGATCATGGAGAAGTACAACGAGCCAGGCCGCTTCACCGCCTTCATCGGCTACGAATGGACCAGCAATGTCGGCGGCGGTGACAACCTGCACCGCAACGTCGTCTACAAAGATGGCAAGGACAAGGCGGATCAGATCCTGCCGATGACCACGTTCGACAGCGAGAACCCGGAAGACCTGTGGAAGTGGATGAGCGCTTGGGAGAAGAAAACCGGCGGCTCGCTGCTTGCCATCCCGCACAACGGCAATCTTTCCAACGGCCGCATGTTTCAACTGTCGACCTTCCTCGGTAATCCGCTGACGCGCGAGTGGGCTGAGACCCGGGCTCGCTGGGAACCGATCTACGAAGTCGGACAGATCAAAGGTGTCGGTGAAACCCACCCGCTGCTGTCACCCACCGACGAGTTCGGCGGCTACGAGATCTGGGACAAAGGCAACCTCAACCTGGTACCGAAGAAACCCGAGATGATTCAGTTCGAGTACGCCCGCCGTGCCCTGATGCACGGCCTCAAGCTCGAGCAGCAACTCGGCGTGAACCCGTTCAAGTTCGGTCTGATCTGCAGCACTGACTCGCACACGGGGTTGACAACGGCCGAGGAGGACAACTTCTTCGGCAAGCATACGGGTGTTGAACCGGGTCCCGAGCGTTGGAAGCACCCCACCCTCAAGTTCGGAGACACCGAGGTGCTGGGTTGGGAAATGGCCGCCGCCGGCTGGGTCGGTGTCTGGGCCGTCGACAACACCCGCGCGGCATTATGGGACGCAATGAAGCGCAAGGAAGTCTACGGCACGACTGGCCCGCGCATGACGGTGCGCTTCTTCGGCGGCTGGGACTTCGTCGCGGAGGACGCCGCGAGTCGCGACCCCGCGGAGCCGGGCTACACCAAGGGAGTGCCGATGGGAGGGGACCTGAGAGCCGCGCCGAAGGGCAAGGCGCCAACTTTCCTCGTCGCAGCCATGCGCGATCCACTCGGCGCCAATCTCGACCGCTTCCAGATCATCAAAGGCTGGGTCGACGCCGAGGGCGTTGTTCGGGAAAAGATCTACGATGTGAGCTGGTCCGGCAATCGCAGTATCAACGCCGACGGCAATCTGCCGGCGATCGGCAGCACCGTCGACGAAAAAAACGCGACGTGGACCAACACCATCGGTTCATCCGGTTTGGTCGGTGTGTGGAAAGATCCCGATTTCGATCCGACGTTGCGCGCTTTCTACTACGGGCGCGTCCTGCAAATTCCGACGCCGCGCTGGACGGCCTATGACGCCAAGCGCTTCGGTGTTTCGATGCCGGAGGAAGTGCCGATGGTGACGCGCGAACGCGCCTACACCTCACCGATCTGGTACACGCCAAGTTGATTCTCAAACCGATGGGACCAGCGCCTTGTGCATCGCCGCGAGCAGCTCACCGGTCCCGCTGCACCGTGCCGGCGGCTGGTGTCGGGACGGATATGCCCATCAAACCGCAAGGAGGAGACATGATCCACTCGACTCGTACGCCTACCCGCGCAACCGGTGCTCACCGACTTCGCCACTGGTGGCTCGGCATCGTTCTCCTCTTCCTCCCGACCGCGCTGGCTGCCGCGTCCGACCCACTGCGGTCGTGGAACGACGGACCGGTCAAGCAAGCCATTCTCAAGTTCGTCGCCGATGCTACCCGCGAGGGGCCGACCTTCGTACCGCCTCCGGAGCGGATCGCCGTCTTCGACAACGACGGTACGCTGTGGGCCGAGCAGCCGATGTATTTTCAGCTGGCGTTCGCCATCGATCGGGTCAAGGCGATGGCGCCGCAACACCCCGAGTGGAAGGACCAGGAGCCGTTCAAGTCGGTGCTCGCCGGCGACCTCAAGACGGCACTCGGCGGCGGCGAAAAGGCAATCGTCGATCTGGTGATGGCGACCCACGCCGGCATGACGACCGACGAGTTCGCCAAGATCGTCGCCGACTGGATCGCAACCGCGCGCCATCCGCGATTCAAGGTGCCCTATACCCAGGTCGTGTACCGGCCGATGATCGAGCTGCTGAATTGGCTTCGCGCCAACGGTTTCAAAACCTTCATCGTCTCCGGTGGGGGTATCGAGTTCATGCGACCATGGACCGACGAGATCTACCGCATTCCGCCGGAACAGGTCGTCGGCAGCAGCATCGTCACCCGTTTCGAGATGCGCGCCGATGGGCCGGTGCTCGTGCGTGAACCGAAAGTCGACTTCATCGACGATCGCGAAGGAAAGCCGGTCGGCATTCACAAGTTCATCGGCCGGCGCCCGGTGTTCGCCTTCGGGAATTCGGACGGCGATCTGCAGATGTTGCAGTGGACAGCGGCGACCCCAGGGACACACTTCGTCGGCCTGATTCATCACACCGATGACGTGCGCGAGTGGGCCTACGACCGCAAGTCGCACATCGGCCAGCTCGACAAAGGGCTCGACGAAGCCCTCGCCAAGGGCTGGACGGTGGTCGACATGAAACGCGACTGGAAGCATGTGTTTCCATTCATCTACTGATTCCATCAACAGGCCGAGAGCCCCGTATAGAGCAGACGATCGACTTGCGTTCGTTGCACCGTCTCGCAGCTATTCCCCCTTCCCTGGACCCGTGCTAGCACCGGGTCAGCGACGCAGATCTCGCTTGAAGTAGGAGGAGACCGTGCATATCGGCAGGCCGTACTGTGAGATTCACCGCGCCGCCGCTCTCGCCAGGGAGCCAGGAGGGGTTCGATGAGATTCATGCTCGACCTGAAGCGACCGTGCGCTATCGCCGCGCTGCTCTTCGCGGCTGCTGCTGCACCCTGCGCCGCTCAAGATGAGGCGCTGCCGGCCGCGGCGGCGGCGCCACCCGCGGCGGACCAGGCGGTGCCTACGACTATGTGGTCCCAGGAATGCAGATGATCGGCGGCTTCGGTCTGGTCGCCTATCCGGCGAACTACGGCGCGTCGGGCGTGATGACCTTCATCATCAATCACGACGGCGTCGTCTACGAGAAGGATCTCGGCGAGCAGACCGAGACGATCGCCGGAAAGATGACCGTCTTCGATCCCGACAAGACGTGGACGAAGGCGGACGACGACCAGGAGTCGTGAAGGCTCATCGTGCTGCCCTGAGACCTCGGCGACATCCCCTTGGCCTGGTCGCTCTTGCGGCCGCGGCGACGATCGGTTTCGACGGTGCTCGGTTCGCCCTAGCCGCCCCGGGCATCGTCGGCACGCCGGAAGTGTGCGCCGGCGACTGTGGCTCCAATAAGCTTGTGACGGTCGATGAGATCATCACGTTGCTGAACGTCGCACTGGGCCAACTCGAGATCACGGCGTGTCCCTACGGAGTCCCCAATTCCGCCGGCGTCGACGTCAGCGTCATCGTCCAGGCCGTAAGCAACGCGTTGACGAGCGGCTGTAGCGCGGCAAGGCGCTGCGAAGCCCTGCGCGGCATGACCACGGGCGGCGCACGCATCATCTCGGCGAATCTCACCCGGGCCACACCGTCGTACCCAGAGCACTGCAAGGTGCGCGGGAGGATTGCGCCGCAACTGAACTTCGAGGTTCGCCTCCCCACGACCTGGAGTGGACGCGCACTGTTTATCGGCGGCGGCGGTTTGAACGGCTTCATCCCGGCCCCCGAAACGGTGATGTTCAATCCAAGTATCGCCCAGGCGGGCTACGTGACGATCGCTTCAGACTCGGGCCACCAGGCTTCGTTCCTCGATGGATCCTGGGCTCTCGACGATCCGCCGGCGGTGGAAAACTTCGCCTACCTCGCAACCCATACGGTGCTGAGTGCCGCGCGCGGCATCGTCAGCGCCCGCTATGGACGCGAAGTCGCCCACACGTACTTCATCGGCGCATCGCAGGGGGGGCGTGAAGCACTCATCGCCGCGCAGCGGTGGCCCGCCGATTTCGACGGTCTCATCGCGCTCGAACCGGTCTACGACATCACCGCGCTGACGCTGGCGTTGAACCGTGTCGCACAGCGGGTTTTCATCGCGCCCGGTGCACGGCTTTCCCTCGAGAAGGTTTCTACATTGGCGAACGCCGTGCTCGATGCCTGCGACGATCTCGACGGCCTCGCCGACGGCATCATCGGTAACGTCGCGGCATGTCAGTTTGACCCGGTCAGGTTGCGTTGCGCCGGAGAGGACTCGGATGGGTGTCTGACCGATGCGCAGATCGAGACGGTGAACACGATTCACGGAGAGATGGTGCTCGATTTCGCACTCGCCAATGATGTGCAGTCCTATCCCGGTTGGCCGACCGGTCATGAGAGCGTCGCGTTCTCGGGTGGGTGGCCGTTGTGGATCGTCGGGGCTTCGGCCGATCCCTCATCTTCGCAAGGATTCGTCTTGTCGGATCAGACTCTCCGATTCCTGGTGGCGAACGATGCCGACCTCGAAACACTTCCGTTCGACGCCAATGCCTACGAGTCGGAGCTGGTCGCTTTCTCGACGCTCGCCGACGCGACCGATGCCGACCTCTCGGCATTCGCGGCGCGCGATGGGAAGTTGATTCTCTGGCACGGCCTCGCCGACTACGCGGTAAGCCCGCGCAGCACGGTGCGCTACTACGATCAGGTCGTGAGCACGCTCGGCGGCCAGGAAGCCGCAGACGATTTCATCCGCTTCTACACTTCACCCGGAGTCGATCATCTCAACTTCGGGCCAGGCGCCGGGACGATCGACTTCCTCGGCGCTCTGACTGCGTGGGTGGAGACCGGTATGCCGCCGGGCGATCTCATCGCCGCCAAAACCGACCTGAGTTCTTCAGCGCCGCTGTTCACCCGCCCGCTGTGCCGCTATCCGCATTACCCGCGTTACGACGGCAGCGGCGATCCCGCCAGTGCCTCCAGCTTCCAGTGCGTGCCCCCGTGATCGGTGATTCGAACGCCCTGTCCGACGAACGGTCGGAGGGCGTGCGGAAGTGGATCGAGGAGCACGCGACAACCAATCCGGCCGGAGTCGCGCTCGCCGACGTGGATGGCGCGGAGCTGACGTACGGAGAGCTGCGTGCGAGCGTCGATGAATTCTCCGCGCAGGTGAGATCGCTGGGCGTGGGCCGGCGTGACATCGTCGGGATTCGCCTGCGGGACGGTCCGGGTACGCTGCGGCTGGCGTTAGAGGCTCTGTGCGCGGACGTCGTTGTCATGCCGCTGCGACACGGCCTCGGCAACGCGGAGATGGGGAGCTATCTCGAGCGCGTCCCGTATCGGCTGATTCTCGCAGAGGAAGATTGCGCGGCAGGAATGGCATCGGCGGCGCGGGCGGCGGGAGTTCCCGTGCTCGGCGTCCGACGCGCGCGCGGCGTGTTCGCCGACGAGTGCATCGTCGACTGGTCGTCGGCGCCGGTTCGCGAGGCGAAGGCGGCGGTGCTGCCGGGGGGTACCGCAATCCTCTCTCCCACCTCGGGGACGACCGCACTGCCGAAGCTGGTGTGCTTGAGCCATGCGGCAACGAGGACGAACGCCTGGCACTATTCCCGCTGGCTCGGGTTGAGTGAAGCGGATCGATTCCTGTGCGTGATGCCGTTGGGGCATCTGCATGCATACTGGCGCATCATCCTACCGACAATCTTCGCGGGCGCGACCGTCGTTCAGGCTACCGGTTTCGATCCGGTGCTCTTCGCTCGGTGGTTCGATGACGTGCAGCCCACATGCCTCAGTGCATCGCCCTCGGTGTACCAACAGATCTTGGTGCGTGCCCGGGTTTCCGGCTGGCGTCCCACTGCGAGTCGTCTGCGCCGGGTTGTCAGTGCCTCCGAGTGGCTTCGTCGCGAGACTGCGGACGGTGTTCGTGCGCTTCTCGGAGTCGAACCTTCACAGGTATACGGGATGTCGGAGACGACTCCGGCGATCGCACTGGCGGAGCATCCGCCGGATCGACAACCCGCCGGTGCAATCGGTCGCGTCACGGACGCCTGGCAGCTTCGCATCGTGGCAGCCGATAGCCAGGAGCTGCCGATCGGCGAAGAGGGCGAGATCGTCGTCCGGGGTGGGCTGATCAATCCGTTGATGAGCGAGGGCGAACGGCCGGAGGAGCAGCGTATCGCGGGCGGCTGGTTTCACACGGGAGACCTTGGTCACGTGGACGCTGCGGGGTTTCTCTTCTACACGGGGAGGCTGGTCGACCAGATCAACAGTGGCGGGCGGAAGGTTGCCCCGCTGGAGGTCGAGGAGGCGCTGCGCTCCCATCCGGCGGTAGTGGAAGTGCTGGTATTTCCCATCCCCGATTCACGCCTTGGGGAAAACGTCGGGGCCGCCGTCGTGCTCGACGGAAGTCGGGGAACAGCCGTCGAAGATCTGCAGGCGCACGTGGGAGAGCGTCTCGAACATTTCAAGGTTCCGGCAAACATTGTCGTTGTCGCGGAGCTTCCGAAAGCATCCGGCGGCGTCAAGCTCAGCCGGCGACAGGCGGCTGAGATCTTCGGTGTCGGCCGATCGACGGAAGCATCCGAGCCCGGGATCTTCATTGCTCCGAAGAGCGCGGCCGAACGCGCTGTCGCGCGGGTCTTTATGGAGCTCTTTCGGCAGGAGGATATCGGCGCAAACTCCGACTTCCTCGCACTCGGTGGCAATTCGATTCTGGCACTCAAGCTGATCGCCCGTCTCGAGAGCCGCTTCGGAGTGAATCTGTCGATCCCCGTGATCGCATCTCACCCGACGGTGGAGGCGCTTGCCGCCTTGCTGACAACCTCGAAACACGCTGGCACCTCACCCGATTCACCCTTCGTGCGTCTGACGTTGCCTTCTTCGCCGTTTTGCTGGATTCAGTAGAGCGGATGATGAAGAGCTTCGCTCGTTTCCTGATTGGTATCCCCGTCGCCTTGCTGATTCTTTGGTGGAGCTTGGCGCTGATGTTTCGCTTGCCGGGGCCGGCGTGGTTTTCCCAGAGCGTGGCGCTGGTGTTTGCACTCGGCCTTCTCGCCACCCTCGTTCTGGTGCGACCGTACCGCCGCGCTCTCGGCATCTGTCTCGCGGGCCTCGGCGTCGTCTTCGCGTGGTGGAGCACGATCCATCCCTCGAATGAGCGCGATTGGCTGCCCGACGTCGCGCGGATGCCGACCGCGGAGATGAACGGCGATAGCCTCGTCGTCCACAACATCCGCAACTTCGACTATCGCTCCGAGACCGACTTCACCGAGCGCTGGGAAGATCGTACCTACGATCTGTCGAAGCTTCGCGGTGTCGACATCTTCATCTCCTACTGGGGCTCCCCCTACATCGCCCACCCGATCGTCAGCTGGGACTTCGGCGACGGCCAACACCTGGCAATGTCGATCGAGACGCGCAAGGAACGCGCCGAAGAGTACTCGGCGGTGCGCGGCTTCTTTCGCGAGTACGAGCTCGTCTATATCGCCGCCGACGAGCGCGACCTCGTGCGCCTGCGCACCAACTACCGCGGCGAAGAGGTCTACCTCTACCGCGTCCGCCTGAAACCCGGAGTGGCGCGCAACCTGCTGGTTGCCTATATGGAGAGCGCCAACCGGCTGGCGGCGCAGCCGGAGTTCTACAACGCCGCGCTCGACAACTGCACCACAGGCATCCGGCTCAACGTCCAGCACATCGGCGCGGCGCAGCCGTGGGACTACCGAATCCTGGTCAACGGTCTCGGCGACCAGTTGCTCTACGAGCGTGGCCGCATCGACACGAATATGCCTTTCGAACAACTCAAGGCAGCCAGCTTGATCGTCGACAAGGCCAAAGCCGCCGACCAGGCGCCGGATTTCTCCGAACAGATCCGCGTCGGACTGCCGCAGCCGCCGCCACTGGAGTAGGAGGATGATGAAACAACTGCATGCCGTGGGGAGCGACCCAGCGCTCGTCAACGTATCGACAGAAGCTCCTTCACGCTTCGACGGGGTCCGCACGCTTCAACAGTCTCGGATACACACGCTGCTCATCGGGTCTTGCTTGCTCCTCACCGCTTGCTCCGCACCGGTGGGCGTCACGCGCATCGACGCACAACGTGTCCACAGACAACTCACCAGCAGCGTCGTCTCGAGCGGCGAGCTCAGCGGCCCAACCGAGATCATCTTGCGGCGTCACGATCTGGTCGAGAAATTCTGGGACACTCCGGAGTCGGCGATAGCCGAACTGCACGAAGACATCGAAAAGGACGACCTCGATCCGGGCGAAGCCTACGCCTTGTCAGAGCTGTCGTACTACCATGCGGAGCAGACCGAAGATCAGCGATACTACTTTGCGGCCGCTGCCTACGCCTATGCGTTCTTGTTTCCGGAGGACGAGAAGAGGCTCGTCGATCGCATCGATCCGCGCGTGCGCGTCGCCTGCGACATCTACAACATGGCGATCGCCCGCGCCTTCGCGTCGCAGGACGGTGACCACGTCGATCTGCGCGGCGGCGATTTCGCTCTGCCCTTCGGCACACTCACCGTGACGTTCGACGAGCGCGAGCTGGTCTGGGGCAAGCGCAAGCTGCTCGATTTCGTGCCTTCGGCCGAGCTCGAAGTCCACGGCCTGCGCAACCGCTACCGCCGCGGTGGCATCGGCGCGCCACTGGCGGCACGCACCGAAGCCCTCGACCCCAACCAACCGCTCGCCGACTTCATGGGGCCGAACATCCGCGTCCCGAGTACCGCCGTCCTGGAATTCAAACCCCCGGTCCTCGGCCAACCGCACCTGCGGGCGAAACTCGATCTGTACACCGAAACCGAGGCCGACAGCGTCACACTCAACGGCCAGAAAGTGCCGCTCGAAGCGGAACCGTCCGCCGCCCTGGCGACAGCCCTGGCGGAATCGCGGTTCTGGGAATTCGAGCTCCAGGGCCTGCTGGGAAAACTGTTCAAGGTCACGCGCGATAGCCGCCTGGTAACGCGCACTCCGCATCGGCGCGGCCGCATCCCCGTTGTCTTCGTTCACGGCACCGGCTCCAGCCCCGGCCGCTGGGCCGACATGGTCAACGACCTCGATTCCGACAGCGAGATCAGCAAGCGGTTCGAGTTCTGGTTCTTCATGTACGACTCCGGCAACCCGATCGCCTACTCGTCGATGATCCTGCGGCAGTCTCTCACCCAGGCGGTCAAAGAGCTCGACCCCAAAGGGACCGACTCGTGCTTGCTCGACATGATCGTCATCGGACACAGCCAGGGCGGTCTGTTGACCAAGATGACCGCGATCCACTCCGGCGACAAGTTCTGGGAGAACGTCAGCTCCAGGCCGTTCGAGGAGACGGACCTGTCGGACAAGACGCGCGGCATCCTGCAGGAAGCGCTGTTCATCGACCCCCTGCCCTTCGTCAAACGCGTCATCTTCGTCGCCACGCCGCACCGCGGCAGCTACCTCGCCGGCCCGCAGATCATCCGGCGCCTGGCGGAAAGACTGATCACGCTCCCCGGCGACGTCCTCGAGCTCAGCGCCGAGATCGTCCGCGTCAACGATTCCAGCGACAAGCTTCTCGGCCTCGAACGCATCCCGACGAGCATCGACAACATGTCGCCGGGCAACCCATTCATAAAGACGCTGTCGTCGATTTCCGTCGCCCCGGAAGTGAAGGCACATTCGATCATCCCGGTGGAAACCGACGGCGAGCTCGACCTCGGCAACGACGGCGTCGTGGAGTACTCGAGCGCGCACATCGAAGGCGTGGAGTCGGAGCTGGTGGTTCACTCGAATCACTCGTGCCAGGCAAACCCGCACACCGTCGGCGAGGTGTGGCGAATTCTGCGCTTGCACGCCGAAGAGGCGACGTGCGCGGCCCGGCCATGACGGCAACGCGAATGCGAAATGGGAAGAGGGTTCAAGTCCAGCCATCATCTATGCCATAGTCACGACCAGCTTGATCCATCGCGCCACACCATCATGGAGGAGACCATGCCATCCCGACGTCGGCTTTCCCGAATATTCGCTGCGGCAACTCTGACTTTGGCGCTTCACCTGCCGGCGCTTGCCGCCGGAGGGCCCACCATTCAGGAGCTGCTCCCCGATCTGCCGTTCGGCGAGTCGGATCGGCCCGCCGTCGTTGCCGGCAAAGTCGTCAGCGCATCGGTCGATGAAAGCTCCGAGCGCGAGCTCGGCATCGCAATGGCCTTGCTGCTCAAAGCCCCGATCAAGACCCTAGCCGCGGACATCCGCGACGCCAGCAAGGCGCAAGCGACCAATCCCGACATCAAGGCGATGGGAGAGATCACCGGTGACGCCGGCGTCGACACGTTCAAGGCGCTTGCCCTGGCACCCGACGGTGCCAAAGAGGCCAATCGCTACCTCGAGGCGGAAGCCGGCGAGGACTTCAATCTCTCCGCCGCGGAGATCGCCGCGTTCCAGGGATTGGCCAACGCCGGCGCGTCGAAGACGGAGGTCGAAAACCAGCTCCGCAAGAACCTATCGGCCCGCTACCAGGGTTACCGCGCGAAGGGCCTTGCCGGCATCGCGCCGTACCAACGCGAAGACGGCCCCTTCGATCCGGGCGCCGACCTGCGCGGCGCGACGGAGAGCTCCACGGTGCTGAAGAAGCACTTTGCCGACTTCTACAACGTCCTCTTGCAATATCCGAACGCCGAGCCGCAAGGCCTGGAGGAGAGCTTCCACTGGCAGGTCTACGATCTCGACGGCCGCCCCAATCTCGTCCTCACCCACCGCTTGGTGCTTCCCGTGGGCGACGCCTACGTCGCCGCCAGCCGGCAGTTCTACGTCAGCCGCGGTTACAACGTCACCCAGGAGGTGGCGGCGCTGCTGCCCGTCCAGGAAGGTGTCCTTTTGCTGTACGTCAATCGCACCTCCACCGATCAGGTCGCCGGCTTCGGCTCTTCGGCGAAGCACAGTATCGGGCGCGGCGTGATGGGCAAGCAGATCGAAGCCATCATGGCGCGCGCGCAGAAGGAGACGGGGCAGTAGCCGAGGCGCGGCGAAGCCTGATTTGCGGCTTCAAGACTTCTCGGGCGCGAAGTTTCGACCCTCCAGCGCGGCAGTGTGTCGGCGGAGGGCGCGACATAGCATGGTCGCCCCGCGGCGTCGAAAGCGACCGGCCGAGCGGCGTGCGATCTCGAACTCTCTTGCAACCAGCGCAGCGGTTGACAGGCCGGGGTGCGTAAGCAAGACGGTGGCGCCGGGAACCAGCAGTTACGAACGGCGGCTCAAGGAAACGGGGAATCGATGACGGTTGGTCTTGCTTCTGGTCGTGCGGGAACAGCTCGCGCGGCCTGGTTGTTCGTCATCTCCGCGCTGGCAACGGTGGTTGCGGGATGCTCCATGATCGGCCCCGACTACACGCGGCCAGCCGCGCCCGTCGCGGAGGATTGGATCGAGACGAACGACAGCATTCGGACTGAACCCGCCGACGACGACGCCTGGTGGACCGTCTTCGACGATCCCGTGCTTTCCAACCTGGTTGAGACCGCGTACCGGCAGAACCCGTCCCTGCGAGCAGCCGGCGTGCGCGTCCTTGAGGCGCTGGCGCGCCGGGGCATCGCCGTCGGCACGCTGTTCCCGCAGGTGCAGGAAGGCTTCGGCAGCTACCAGCGAGCCCAACTGAGCGAGAATCGCGCCTTACCCGCGGCCGTCGACAGCGGCTTCAGCGATTGGCAACTCGGCTTCGATGCCGTCTGGGAGCTCGACGTCTGGGGCCGGCTGCGCCGCAACATCGAATCGGCCGACGCTTCGGTTCTCGCCAGCGTCGCCGACTACGACGACGTCCTCGTCAGTCTGATCGCCGAGGTGGCCAGCAACTACATTCAGCTGCGCACATTCGAGGAAGGGTTGGCGGTGACGCGCGCCAACGTCGAGATCCAGGAGCGCAGCTTCGATATCGCCGACTCGAAATACCGCGACGGCGCCGTGAGCCGACTCGATTCGTTGCAGGCGGCTTCGCTGCTCGAGGATACGCGCTCGCAGATCCCGGTGTTCGAATCGAACATCCGCCAGTCGACCAACACACTCTGCGTCCTGCTCGGCATCCCGCCCCGCGACCTCCAGGATATCCTCAAAGGCGAAAAGCCGATCCCCAGCCCGCCGGCTTCAGTGGCCGTCGGCGTCCCGGCCGACCTGCTGCGACGGCGCCCCGACGTCCGTCGCGCCGAGCGCGCCCTCGCCGCGCAGAGCGCCCAGATCGGCGTCGCCAAGGCCGACCTGCTGCCGATCTTCTCGCTCACCGGCACGATCGAGCTGGCGGCGGAGGATTTCGCCGACCTGTTCAAGGGCGACAGCTTCGAGGGCTTCGGCGGACCGAGCTTTCGCTGGGCGATCCTCAACTACGGGCGCATTGCCAACAACATCCGCGTTCAGGACGCGCGCTACCAGGCGCTGGTCGGTGACTACGAAGACACGGTCCTTCGCGCCCAGGGCGAAGTCGAGAACGCCATCGCCGCCTTTCTCGGCGCCCGGCGCCAGGTGGACCATCTGACGCTGAGCGTCGACGCGGCACAGGACGCGGTCGAGGTCGCCGACATCCAGTACCGCGAAGGCGCCGCCGACTACACGCGCGTGCTCAACACGCAACAGTCCCTGGTCGTCGAACAGGATCGTCTGGTCAGAACACGCGGCACCGTGGCCCTGAGCCTGACGGCGCTCAACAAGGCGCTCGGCGGCGGCTGGGATCTGCGCGCCGGCGAGAACTTCGTGCCGCAGGAGAGCGAGCAGCAGATGCGCGACCGCACTCGCTGGGGTAGCATGCTGGCCACCGAAGGCCAGGAGGACGATATCGAGGCGGCGGAGACGGGAACGGAAAGCGACAGCGGCTGGTGGCGCTGGCGCTGGTGGTGGCCCAATTGGTAACCGGTAGCCGGTAGCCGGTAACCGGTTACTGGATACTGGATACCGATAACCGGCTACCGGGTACCGGTTACCGGTTCGGAGGGATGCATCGATGAAGCGAAGAGTTCGCATGATCACAGCCGGTTTCGTTCTAGGCACCGCCTTCGGCGGCTGCGGCAACAAACCGGAGGTTGTCGCGCCGCCGCCGCCGGAGGTCAGTGTCAGCCAGCCGCTCGAACGCACCGTGTCGGACTATTTCGAGACAACGGGACGGACCGACGCCCTCGAAACCGTCGAGGTGCGCGCGCGGGTGTCCGGCTACCTGGTGAAAGTGAATTTCCTAGACGGCACGGAAGTGAAACGCGGGCAGGAGCTGTTCCTGATCGATCCGCGACCCTACGAAGCCGACGTGTTGGCCGCCGAAGCGTCGCTGGCGCGCTGGAGAGCACAGCTGCGGCAGGCCGATTCCGAGGTCAAACGCAACCAACGCCTGCTGCCGAAAGGCGCCGCCAGCGAGCGCGACCTGGAGCGTTCCGTCGCTTCGCGCGATACCGCCGCCGCCGAGATCCAGGCGAGTCAGGCGCGCCTCGATCGGTCCAAGCTCGATCTCGAGTTCACCCGCGTCGTCGCGCCGATCGACGGCCGCGTCAGCCGCACGACAATCACCGAGGGCAACCTTATCGAGGCCGGACAGTCAGTGGTTCTGACGACGCTGGTGAGCGTCGATCCGGTTTACGTCTACTTCGACGTCGACGAACGCACGGTGCTCAACCTGCGCCAGCGACGCCGCGACGCCGGCGACACCAACTCTCCGAGCAACATCAAGGAGCGCAAGATCCCGATCGAGATCTCGCTGGCGAACGAGGATCGCTACCAGCGCAGCGGCCTCCTCGATTTCGTCGACAATCGCGTCGACCCGGGCACCGGGACGCTGAAGGCGCGCGCCGTCTTCTCGAATACCGATCGCCTGCTGGCACCGGGACTGTTTGTCCGCGTGCGCATGCCGATGGGCGAGCCGCTGCAGGCGGTCCTGATAACGGAGCGTGCCATCGGCACCGATCAGGGAAACAAGTTCGTGTATGTCGTCAACCAGCAGGACGTCGCCGAATACCGCGCCGTCAAGCTCGGTCCACTCGCCGACGACGGGCTGCGCGTGATCTCCAAAGGACTCCAAGCGGGCGAACGCGTCATCACCAGCGGCATCCAGCGCGTTCGTCCCGGCTTGACCGTCAAGCCGCAGAACACTGCCATGTTGCCGCCGCAGAAAGCTGCGGCACCGCAGAGCTGAGCGCAGCATGTTCGCGCGCTTCTTCGTCGACCGGCCGGTCTTCGCAACCGTCCTGTCGCTGGTCATCGTCCTCATCGGACTGGTCGCCCTCACCGGCTTGCCGATCGCCCAGTACCCGGAGGTAGTCCCGCCGACGATCAGCATCTCGACCATCTACCCGGGCGCCAGCGCCAAGGTGGTCGCCGACACCGTCGCCGCGCCGATCGAGCAGGAGGTGAACGGCGTCGAGAACATGCTCTACATGCTGTCGAAGAGCACCAACGACGGCCAGCTGTACGTCGACGTGACCTTCAAGCTCGGCACCGACATCGACGAGGCGCAGGTGCTGACGCAGAACCGCGTCGCCATCGCCGAGGCCAAGCTGCCCGAGGAGGTCAAGCGCCAAGGGGTCACGGTGAAGAAGAAGTCGCCGATGATCCTGCTGTGCATCAACCTGATCTCGCCGGACCGCAGCCGCGACCAGCTCTACCTGAGCAACTACGCCACGATTCAAGTGAAGGACTCGCTGGCGCGCCTGGAGGGCGTCGGCGACGTCGCGTTCCTCGGCGCGCGCGACTACAGCATGCGCGTCTGGCTCGACCCGGATCGGCTGGCGGCACGCGACATGACCGCCGGCGACGTCCTGAATGCCTTGCGCGAACAGAACGTCCAGGTCGCCGCCGGCCGCATCGGGCAGCCGCCGGTCCCCAAAGGGCTCGACTTTCAGTATCCCATCAACGCCCTCGGCCGCCTGCTCGACCCCGAGCAATTCGCCGACATCATCGTCAAGACCGGCGTCGCCGGCGAGATCACTCGCGTCCGCGACGTCGGCCGGGTCGAGCTCGGCGCCAAGAACGAAGATGTCAGCAGCTACCTCGACGGCGAGCCGTCGACGACGCTGGCGATCTACCAGCTGCCCGGCGCCAACGCACTGGAGACAGCGGAAAACATCGACAAGGAGATGGAGCGTCTGAAACGGCGCTTCCCCACCGGCGTCGACTACAAGATCGTCTACGACACCACGGTGTTCATCAACGAGTCGGTGCACGAGGTCTACAAGACCTTGTTCGAAGCCTTCATCCTGGTCTTCATCGTCGTCCTGGTCTTCCTGCAGGACTGGCGCGCGACGTTGTTGCCGATGATCGACGTGCCGGTATCGCTGATCGGCACGTTCGCGGTGATGTCCGTCCTCGGTTTCTCGCTCAACAACCTCTCGCTTTTCGGCCTGGTGTTGGCCATCGGCATCGTCGTCGACGACGCCATCGTCGTCGTCGAGAACGTCGAGCGCTGGATGAGCAAGGGCCTGCCGCCGCGCGAAGCGACGATCAAGGCGATGGACGAGATCACCGGTCCGGTGATCGCCATCACCCTGGTGCTGAGCTCGGTGTTCATTCCGACGGCGTTCATCGCCGGGATCAGCGGCGAGTTCTACCGCCAGTTCGCTCTGACGATCGCGACAGCGACGATCATCTCGGCGATCAACGCCATGACCATGGCGCCGGCGCGCGCCGTCGTGTTGATCAAGCCGCACGGTCACGGCGAAGGGCGCGAGGCGTTGCCGCGGTCGGGCGTCGCGGTGATCGCCGGCGGACTCGCGTATATGTTCCTGGCCGATACCCTGGCGGGTGCTCTCGGCCTGGCGGCGGAGAGCCATGGCGGCCACGGAGCCGAGAGCGCCGGCGCCGGCGTCTGGGCGGTCCGCATCGTCGTCTTCGCCGCCGGCGCCGCCGTCGGCTGGTTCACGAGCGAGAGCGTCAACCGCGCCATCCTGCGCTTCTTCGACGGCTTCAACCACGCCTTCGATCGAATCACCGGCGTCTACGGCAGAATGGTCAGCAGCCTCGTGCGACTCAGCGCCATCGTCTTGATCGTCTACGCCGGGCTCATCGGCCTGACGTACTTCGGCTTCATGAACGTGGCGACGGGATTCATTCCGGAACAGGACAAAGGCTACCTGGTGGTCAATGCCCAGCTCCCGGATGGCTCCAGTCTCGAACGGACCGAAGAGGTGATGGCGCGCCTCGACGACACGATTCGCGCCACGCCTGGCGTCCGGCACACCTTGCGCGTTCCCGGGTTCTCGATCCTGACTGGCAACAACATCTCCAACGTCGGCGGCATGTTCGTCATCCTCAGCCCGTTCGGGGAACGTGTCGGCGAGGGCCTGCACTCGACCGTGGTGATGGCCAAGCTGCGCGAACAGTTCGGTCAGATCCAGGAAGCCCAGGTCGTCGCCTTCGGCGCGCCGCCGGTCGACGGACTCGGCAACACCGGCGGTTTCAAGCTCTACGTTCAGGACCGTGGCGACCTCGGCTATGAGGCCCTGCAAGAGGCTACCGCGGGCTTCATCGGCGCCGGCCGCGCCCAGCCGACGCTGACCGGCCTGTTCAGCAGTTTCCGCGCTACTCAACCGCAGCTCTACGTCGATGTCGACCGGACCAAGGCAAAGTCGCTCGGCGTGCCGCTCAACGACGTCTTTGAAACGCTGCAGGTCTACCTGGGCTCGGCGTACGCCAATGACTTCACTCGCTTCGGGCGCAACTGGCAGGTGAACCTGCAAGCCGACTCGCGTTTCCGCATCCGCGCCGAGGACATCGGCAAGCTGAAGGTGCGCAATCAGGCCGGCGAGATGATTCCGATGAGCACGCTCGTGCGCATCTCGGATACGACCGGCCCGGCGATCGTCAACCGCTACAACATGTTCCCAGCCGCCGAGATCAACGCCGGCCCGGCGCCCGGGACGGGCTCGGGCGAGGCGATGGCGGTCATGGGGGCGTTGGGCGAGCAGGAGCTGCCGGCGGCGATGGGATACGAGTGGACGGAGCTCGCGCTGCAGCAGATCCTCGCGGGCAACACCGCTGTTTTCGTCTTCGCGCTGGGCACGGTGCTCGTCTTCATGATCCTGGCGGCGCTCTACGAGAGCTGGTCGTTGCCGATGGCCATCATCCTGATCGTGCCGATGTGCCTGCTGGCCGCCATCGCCGGCGTGTGGCTGGTGGGCAGCGACAACAACATCTTCACGCAGATCGGACTCGTCGTCCTCATCGGCCTGGCGGCGAAGAACGCCATCCTCATCGTCGAGTTCGCCAAGCAGCTGGAGGACGAGGGCAAGAGCCGCTTCGACGCGGTGGTCGAAGCCTGCCGCGTCCGCCTGCGGCCGATCCTGATGACCTCGTTCGCCTTCATTCTCGGCGTTGTTCCGCTGATCACCGGCGCCGGCGCCGGCGCCGAGATGCGCTACGCACTGGGCATCGCGGTCTTCAGCGGCATGCTCGGCGTGACCGCCTTCGGCGTCTTTTTCACGCCGGTCTTCTACGACGTGATCCGGGCGCGAACGACGGATAAAGCAGCGCCCGCAACCACGCCGGCCGCTCCGCAAAGCACACAGACCCACGCGTCAATCGAGCTACCGGAGGAAACGTAGTCGCAACGGCTCGCACCGCTTCGTCTCGAGGCAACGTAGGGATGGACGTTTCACGCGATTTCGAACGCTACTCGGTCACCGCGGTGATCGTTCTGCTGGTCATCGGTTGCTATCTCATCCTTCGCCCGTTTCTTACGGCTTTCTTGTGGGGCGGGATCATCGCGGTCTCCACCGGGCCGATCTACTCTCGTCTGGTCAATGCGGTTGGCGGACGGCGGGGCTTGGCGGCGGCCTTGACCGGACTTGGCCTGGCTGCGCTCCTGCTGGTTCCGATCGCGACATTGGGTCTGCAGCTGGCAAGCCGCATGCCGACGTTGAGCGATCAGGTGACGGCCTTCCTGGGAAAAGGGGTGCCCGACCTTCCGGCATGGATCTCGGACCTGCCGATCGTGGGCAGTCGGGTCCGCGAGTACTGGCAACAAGTCACCGCCGACCCACAGCGGGTCGCTCAAGACCTGCGCCCGTTGTTCAAGCCGGTGAGGGAGTTTGTGCTCGACTTCTCGGCCGGCCTGGGGGCCGGCATCCTGCAGTTTGCTCTGTCGCTGCTCGTCGCCTCGCTTCTCTTCGTCTGGGGAGAGGACCTCGGCACGGTGTTGGACCGCGTTGCGCTTCGGCTCGGCGGAGAGGCCGGGCGGCGGCAGTTGGCCGTCGTTGCCTCGACGGTACGCGGCGTGTTCAACGGCGTCATCGGCACCGCCACCGCGCAAGCCATCCTGGCCATGCTGGGGTTTTGGATCGCCGGAGTTCCGGGAGTGTTGCTCCTCGGCATCGCCACGTTCTTCATGTCGGTGGTGCCCGGCGGCCCGGTCATTCTCTGGTTGCCCGCCGCCATCTGGCTCTACGCCGGCGGCGAAACGGGCTGGGCCATCTTCATGGCTCTTTGGGGCCTGATCGCGATCAGCAGCAGCGACAACATCATCCGCCCGCTGCTGATCGGCAAGGGTGTGAGCGCACCGCTCGGGTTGATTTTCATCGGCGTGATCGGAGGAATTCTCGCGTTCGGCTTCCTTGGCCTCTTCATCGGTCCAACGGTTCTCGCCGTCGCCTTCAATCTGTTCCAGGACTGGCTCTCGACGCGCGGCGTCCCCATCGCAGCCGACTCTGGCCCGCCCTCTGCCGACCCTTAGCTCGCAGCGCCGGTTGCGCCTCGCGCATCAACGCGTGGTCACCAATACGTTGGTGAAGACCGGGATGGCGGTTTCGATCGGCTCCGCGGGCTTGCGCCGAACGATCATCCCAACTACGGGCATACTGCTGGCGGCAGCAGCGATCGGCGTCATGATCGGCAGCCAGGTGGGTTCGTAACCGACTACGAGGGAACAGCATGATTCGTCCAGATCTGATCGAGCGGCTTCGCGTGCCGCCGGGTACGAAGAAGCTTCGCCTGAAAGACTACGACCCCGGCTGGGCACAAACCGAGGAGCTCAAGGAGCTCGGCAAGGACGCCGTCAAGGAGCGCGCACAGGAAGCCTTGCGACGCAGCATCGCCGAGCTCGCCGACGCGCAGGCGTGTCTCTATGCCAACGACGTCTACTCGGTGCTCATCGTCCTCCAAGCAATGGATGCCGCGGGCAAAGACGGCACGATCAAGCACGTGATGTCCGGCATCAACCCGCAGGGCGTGCAGGTGTTCAGCTTCAAGGCACCGTCGGCGGAAGAGCTCGACCACAACTTTCTGTGGCGCCACATGCGCTCTCTCCCCGAGCGGGGCCGCATCGGAATTTTCAATCGCTCGTACTACGAAGACGTGCTGGTGGTCCGGGTCCACCCCGAGATCCTCGAACGCCAGAAGCTGCCGCCCGGCGAACGCGACGAGAAGTTCTGGGAAAACCGCTACCAGGACATCCGCTCGTTCGAGCGCCACCTCGTGCGCAACGGCACGGTGATCCTCAAGTTCTTCTTGCACGTGTCGAAGGAGGAACAGAAGCGCAGATTCCTCGAGCGCCTCGACAACCCGGAGAAGAACTGGAAGTTCTCGGCGGCGGACCTCGCCGAAAGGGCCTATTGGGACGACTACATGGACGCCTACGAGGCGGCGCTGGCGGCGACGAGCACCAAGCACGCGCCATGGTACATCGTTCCCGCCGACCACAAGTGGGTGACACGCGCGGTCGTGGCGGACATCATTACTTCCGCCATCCGCGACCTCGACTTGCAGCCACCGGTGGCGTCGAAGGAGCAGCGGAAAGCGCTCGCCGAAGCTCGCAAGCAACTCGAGTCTGAGTAACTCAGGTTCGGGAAGCGACTGGCGCCTCGCGGAGGACGAAACGTAGTCCGTGCTCGGTCTCGAGCGACATGGAGTCGGACAGCGGCTCGTCGACGACGTCGATCGTTACCGCCGCTGCCGTGTAGATCTCCTTCATAGCCGGCTGCAGGTAGACTGGTATCCCGGCCACCTCGCCGACCCGTTGCGAGGCCGGCGTCAGGACAACGTCCTCCAGCAGGTGTGGAGCGGTGCCTTCGCAGCAACCGCCATCGATGGTGAACGTGAGTGCTCCAGAGCGCTCGCGGCGGATGCGCTCGACCACCTCGGCAGCCTTGGGAGTGATGGTGACGGAGGGCAAATGGGACCTAACCCCCCTGACCCCCCTTCCCGGGGACGGGAAGGGGGGACCTGAAGGATGCAGGGTGCTTCTTCGTAACAGAGATGTTCATCGGTGCCCCCTGTGGCCCCGCTCCCCGTTCGGGAATTGGGTTTGATTTCCCCCCTTCCCGTCCGCGGGAAGGGGGGACCAAGGGGGGTTAGGTCAGTTCAACAACGCCTGGAAGTAGAACTTTCCTTCCGGCGGCGTGCTTTCGCCGACGTGGATGTGCTTGATCTCGTGGTACTCGGCGAGTCCCCACTTGCCGAGCTCGCGTCCGACGCCGCTCTGCTTGTAGCCGCCGAACGGGAAGCGCAGGTTGATCATGTGGTAATCGTTGACCCACACCGTTCCGGTCTCGATGCGCCGCGCCAACGCAACCGCACGATCCTTGTTCTCCGACCACACGGCGCCGCCCAAGCCGTACACTGAGTCGTTGGCGAGCCGCACGGCTTCGTCCTCGTCCTTGTAGCGGATCACGGAAACGACTGGACCGAAGATTTCCTCCTGAGCGATGCGCATCTTGTTGTCGACGTCGTCGAAGATCGTCGGCTCGTAGTAGTAGCCCTTGGACATGCTGCTCGGGCGCTTGCCGCCGGCGACGCACTTGGCGCCCTGCTCGTGACCGAGACCGACGTACTTCTCGACTGTGTCGCGCTGCGAGGAGCTCACCAGTGGGCCCATCGTCGTCATCATGTTCATCGTGTCGCCGATGCTGATGCGCTGGATGCCGGCGACCATCTTTTCGAGGAAGGCATCGTGAACCGATTCGTGCACCAGCACGCGGGTGCCCGATTCGCAGATCTGGCCCTGGTGCATGAAGGTGGCGAACAAGGCGCCGAGCGCCGCCGTATCGAGATTGGCGTCCGGCAGGATGATGTTGGGCGACTTGCCGCCGAGCTCGAGCGTGACCTTCTTCAAGGTTCCGGCTCCCAGCTGCATGATGCGTCGGCCGACCTCGGTGGAGCCGGTGAAGGCAACCTTGCCGACATCGGGATGCGTTGCGAGCTCCTCGCCCGCCGAGCCGCCTGGACCACTGATCACATTCACAACGCCGGCGGGTACGCCGGCCGCCGTGCAGATCTCACCCAACATCAATGACGTCGCCGGCGTCACGGATGCCGGCTTTAGGACGACGCAATTCCCCGCGGCCAAGGCCGGCGCGACTTTCCACGAGGCCATGATCAATGGGAAGTTCCACGGCGTGATGCCGGCGCAGACGCCGATCGGTTCGCGCACGACGAGGTTCTTGCTCGGGATCGGCACCATCTCGTCATACTCTTCCTGCAACATCGCCTTGTACTCGTCGCCGCTGACGTACTGCCCGAAGTGCATGAACGTCTGGGCGGCCCCCGGTACGTCCATGCTCATCGCCTTGCGCAGCGTGCCGCCGCCGTCCTGCACTTCGGCGGCCGCGACTTCGTCCTGACGTTCGAACAACGCCGCCGCAACGTTCTGGAGTATGGCGCCGCGTTCCTGCGGGGACTTGTTGCGCCATACGCCGCTGTCGTGTGCGCGCTTCGCCGCGGCGACGGCCTTACGCACGTCCTCGCGGTCGGCGACGGCGACGGTCGCCCAGGGCTCCTCGGTAGCCGGATTGATCGTCGGCGCGGTCTTCCCGCCCTTGGCCGCTTCCCATTGGCCGTTGATGAATAGTCCGAACTCTTTCATGGTACGCCTCCTCTTGCGGGTGTCGTTTGCTCGATCCGTCGTGGACTGAACGTCGCAACGTAGTCGCGCCCGCTGGCGTGAGTCAAGGTAGGGAGGACGCGCCCGAAGCCGCTCGGTGAGGAGTCGTTGTTTCGCAGGATGCGGAGTCGCTGGAAGCGACGCACTTGATTCGCCTTGCGCTGTTTGCGAGGAAAAAGGGACGCTCGACGTAGGGCCGTGAAGGAAGCATGTCTGCAAGCGATCTCCTGGCGTTCGATGTTGCCGACGATTCCACGCTGATCGTGCGTTTGGCGGGCACGTGGAAGCTGCGTTCGGGCATGCCTTCCGGCCAGACTCTCGATCGCGAGTTGACGGCACGCTCACCGCAGCGTGTGAGATTCCAGGCCGGCGACCTGAAGGACTGGGACTCGAGCGTGATCAGCTTTCTGACGCAGGCTTCCGCGATCTGCCAAGAGCGAAAGATCGAACAGGACCGAGGAGAGCTGCCGGAGGGCTTGCGGCGCCTGCTGGAGCTGGCGGAGGCGGTTCCCGAGAAGAAGGGCGCCCGTTCCGAAACCGCAAGAGAACCTTTCCTCGCACGCCTCGGCAATTCGGCGATCGGCGCGCGTGATTCGGCGATCGAGATGCTCGCGTTCCTGGGCGAGGCGACGATCGCCCTCGCCAAAGCCGCCGTCGGCCGCGCGCGTTTTCGATTCTCTGATCTGGCAGTGCTGATCCAGGATTGTGGAGCTGCCGCCTTGCCGATCGTCACCCTGATCAGCTTTCTGGTGGGGACGATTCTCGCCTTCGTCGGCGCCGTGCAGCTCGAGCAGTTCGGCGCCGCCATCTACGTCGCCGATCTCGTCGGCATCGCCATGGTGCGCGAGATGGGCGCGATGATGACCGGCATCATCATGGCTGGGCGCACCGGCGCAGCCTTCGCGGCGCAACTGGGCACGATGAAGGTAACGCAAGAGATCGACGCTCTGACGACCATGGGCTTCTCGCCGATCGAGTATCTGGTCGTGCCGCGGATGGTGGCGTTGATCCTGATGATGCCGCTTCTCTGCCTTTACGCCGACCTGATGGGCATTCTCGGCGGCGCCGCCGTCGGCGTCGGCATGCTCAACCTCACGCTCAAAACGTACGTCCAGGAGACGTTTGCCGCGGTCACCATCGGGCACCTCGTAGGCGGCGTCTTCAAGGCATCGGTCTACGGCGTGCTCATCGCCATCTCCGGCTGTTTGCGCGGCACCCAATGCGGCAGCAGCGCCTCGGCGGTCGGTGACGCCGCCACCAGCGCCGTGGTTACCGGCATCGTCTTCATCGTCGTCGCCTGCGGAACCTTTGCCTTCCTGTTCAACATCCTGGGGATCTAGGAATGGTTGACCAGTACCCGGTATCCGGTAGCCGGTTCGCGAGTTCCGATCAGGCGGCCGCCCGTGTCTTCCAACCCGCAACCGGTTACCGGCTACCGGCTACCACCGGCTCGGAGTGCTGATGGGCGGCGAGCCACACATCATGGTCAAAGACCTCACCATGGCCTACGGCTCCTTCGTGCTGATGGCCGACCTCACCTTCACGGTGAATCACGGCGACATCTTCATCATCATGGGAGGCAGTGGTTGCGGCAAGAGCACCCTGTTGCGTCATCTCATCGGCCTCAAGGAGCCGGCCAAGGGGGAGATCTTCTACGGCGACATGAGCTTCACCAAAGCGACGCCGGAGGAACGCGAAGCGAAGCTCCAACGCTTCGGTATCCTTTACCAGAGTGGCGCCTTGTTCAGCTCGATGACGCTCGCCGAAAACATCGGCGTACCGTTGCAGGAGTACACCGACCTGCACCCCAACGAGATCCGCGACATCGCCAGCCTCAAGTTGGCGCTCGTGGGGCTGAAAGGCTTCGAAGACTATTACCCGTCGCAGATCAGCGGCGGCATGCAGAAACGTGCCGGCCTGGCGCGGGCGATGGCAATGGACCCGGAGATTCTGTTCTTCGACGAGCCGTCGGCGGGGCTCGACCCGATCAGCTCGAACCTCCTCGATCAATTGATCCTGGAGTTGCGCGACAATCTCGGGGCAACCGTCGTCGTCGTCACCCACGAGCTCGCCAGCATCTTCGCCATCGGCAACAACAGCGTCTTCCTCAATGTCGGAAAACGCACGATGACCGCGCACGGAGATCCCAAGGAGCTGTTAGAGCATTCGGACGATCCGGACGTGAGAGCGTTTCTGAGCCGCGGCAAGGAAGACGGGAAGGACACGGCTACCGAGCAGCAGGCAACTTGAGGTAACGGCATGGGTAAAAAGTTCAGTCCGACTATGGTCGGTCTCTTCGTCGTTGGCGCCGTCGCTCTCGCAATCGTCGGCGTTGCGGTCTTCGGCTCCGGGCGGTTTTTCCGCCAGACCGACCGCTACATCATCTTCTTCCCGGGTTCGGTGAATGGCCTGCGCATCGGAGCGCCGGTCAAGATCAAGGGCGTGCAGATCGGCCAAGTCACCGACATCCGTCTCGGCGTGGGCGACGTCAATCTTCTCGGCCTGGATCCGCCCAGAATCCCCGTGGTCATCGAGCTCGACCTGGAAGCCGTCCGCTCGCGCGGTGCGACGCAGTACCAGGGCAAAGCCAATGTCGAGCGGCTGTTGCATGAAGGGCTGCGCGCCCAGTTGAACATGGAGAGCTTCGTCACCGGCCTCCTCTACGTCGCCTTCGACTTCTTCCCGGATACGCCGATCGACCTCGTCGGCGGCTCCGCGCTGCCCTACCCCGAGCTGCCGTCCATCCCGACGACCTTGGAGCAAGCGCAGACCGCCGCCGCCGAAATCATCAACAAGCTCAAGGAAATGAAGTTCGACGAAATGGTCGCCAACCTGCGCGGTGCCGCCGACGGCATCAACGCCCTGGTCAACTCGGAAGGTCTCAAAGCCGGAGTCGACTCCCTCGGCGACGTGATGAGCAACGTCAACACAGCCCTGGCGGATGTGCGCACTGCCCTCGCCAAGTTCGACAAGCTCGGCGCCGAGCTCGACGTCGGCGTCGCGACTGTACAGAACGATCTGTCGGCGACGACTGCCGAAGCGCGCCGCATGCTGGAGCAGGCCACGGCGTCGTTGAAGAACGTCGGCGCCCTGACGCAACCCGACGCACCACTGGCGCAACAGTTGACCGCGACGTTGAACGATCTGTCGCAGGCGGCACGACGGCTCAACAATTTCCTCGATTATCTCGAACGCAACCCCAGCGCGCTCATCCGCGGCAAGAGCGTCGGGGAATCCAAATGAGAGAGACGATGACCATCATCCGCAAGAGAAACCTCGTAGTGATTGGCCTCGGCGTTCTGTTGACGGGTTGCTCGATCCTTCAACCTCAACCCGATCCCTCGCGCTTCTTCGTGCTCACGCCGACCGCCGAGCCGGCGGCGCGCAACAGCGACCATCCGTTGCGGCTCGGGCTCGGACCGATCAGCTTCCCGGCGTATCTGCAGAGGCCGCAGATGGTCACCCGCATCGGGGCGAACGAAATCACGCTGTCCGAGATCAACCGTTGGGGGTCGCCGATCGAGGACAACTTTGCGCGCGTGCTGGCGCAGGACCTCTCCGAAATTCTCGGAACACAGCAGATCATGATCTACCCGTGGTACAGCACCCTGGGGCTCGACTACGCCATCAGCGTCGACCTCAGCGAGTTCGACGTCGACAACGATGGTGACGCGCGCCTCCTAGCGCGCTGGCGGATCCTCGATGGAGGCAAGGACAAGCTGTTGCGCACGGGCCTGGCCAACCTGCACGAGCAGGCAACCGACGATTCACCCGACGCTGCCGTCGCGGCGCTCAGTCGCCTGGTGGAGAAGCTGGGACGCGAGCTCGCCGGTGGTATTGGGGCGGTGAAGCGCTGAGGGTATTCAATTCCCCAGCTCCCAGATGCCGCGCAGGAACCCCGGTGTCAGCGCCGTGAGCGGATTGGTCGATACCTTCGGGTCGCGCACATTGCCGCCGATCTTGTACGTGATCGCGATCAAGCCGCGGCCTTCCGGACCCGTCAATAGGGCTCCAAGGATCGGGATCTTCTTCAGGACTTTGTTCGCCTGATAGGCAGGAATGACCGCGCCGTCCACTTGTAGCTTGTCTGCGTCGGTGTCGACCCAGCCGTTGGCGGTCCACCCGAGCGAGCTGCCATAGGCGCGGACGTTGTCGAGCTCGTAGCGGCTGCGCCGCACGATCAGCGTTCCCTTCAGGGAATCGAACTGCAGGCCGTCGCCCTTGAGCGTGCTCACGTACTTGCTGAGCGCGGCGACGGTCAGGATGCGCAACGCCAGGGGTGCACCTCGTACGAGGAAATTCGTCACCTTGACGTGCGAGCGCAGCACCGCATCGGTGCCGATGCGATCCGCTCGCCCGGCAACCTCCAGCGTTCCGCCGCGCACGCCGTTGGTCAGGTCGAGCGCTTGCAGCAGCGTCCCGAAGTCGTCCGCCTTGCCGTCCAGGCGCCAGCCAACGCCTGCAGGCTCGAGGTTCACGACGAATGCCTTGGTGCCGCGCTCGCTCGAGCCGTGATGTACGGACCACAACTCCCTCGGCAACTCGGAACGGATGTCGATCCGGTCCCAGATTCCGTTGCGGCGCACGGCCGTGGCGCGCACGTTCTCGAGCCAACTGTCCGCATCGAAGGAGACGCGTTGCAATAACCCCGTCTGGATCTCGAGGTCGATGGGGACGGCATCTTTCCCCACGGGCTTGCCGTGGTCGTCGCTCTCTCCGGTCATGGACGGCAGATGGATCGTCCCGCTGCCGATGTCGGCCTTGAGCATCGTCGGGCTCCAATCGACGTCGACACGGTCGAGCTCGGTGCCCCCGTGAACGACCTGGCGCAATCGAGCGCTGCCGGCATCGCCTTTGTCGGCGATGGTGATCGAGCCTTTGGCGCGCAGCCCGGGACAATCGATGCGCAGCGGATCGAGGACCAGAGGTCCGTCGCCGAGCTCGAGGTGGAGTGCAATGGCACCCTTCTTTCCCGGTTCCTGCTTCCATCGCAGATCGGAGACATCGACGTGTGCGGCATCGACGTCGACATCGGCCGTCAGCGTCGCAACTCGCTTGGCGCGCTTCTGGTACCGCAACCGGCCCGAGATCGTCGCGCCTCCAGTCGCGTGGTGGATCTCCAGCGCACTCGGATCAGCATCGACCTTCAAGCTCACGTCGGCGAAGGTGAGCTTGGAGCGCAACGCGAAAGCAGCCTGAATGTCGATGGGTGTATTGCCCGTCATCTGAAACGGAACCTTACCGGAAGCAGCTGGAACGACGTTGACGACCTCGGCGAGCGGGCCCTCGGCTTTCACCTCGATCGAGACCTGTTCCTTGTCGGTATCGAGATCGAACAGATCGACTCGTCCCGAGCGCACACTGATCTGCGAAGTGGATCCGCTGGTCACCACGAAGCGCATGCTCGAGCCGTCAAAGGTGCAGCTTCCGGCGACGCCCGTGATCGGTGGAGCCTGGTCGTCCCAGCGGACGGAAAGTCCGTCATAGCGCATGCTGCCCTCGAGCCGTGTGACGCCGAAGTCGGTACCCTGCGTCGACGCGAGGGCGATGTGAACGACAGCTTCCGGTACCCTACCGGCGGTGATGTTCGCAATGACCCAACGACGCGTGGCGGCGGCGGCATTTTGCGGCCAATAGAGCGGCAGATGAGCGGCATTGACGCCGGTGGCACGCGCTTCGCCGTCGAGAACGAAACCCTCACCCGATGGACGAACCTCGAGTTGGCTTTCGATCAGTGCCGGCGATTCATCCGCTTTCTTCCCGGCGAGAACTGCTCGAAGGGTGAGGTGGTGATCGCGTGTACCGCGTGACAGCTTCAAGTCGGTATTGTCGATTGTGAAGGATGCACCACTCTCGAGGTCATTGATGTGCAAGCGGGCGTTGATCACGTCGAAGTGGCGCAAGAAACCGATCGCACGGTCGCCGCGCACCGGCCGCAAGAGATCCTCGAGAAACTCCGCATCGGCGTCCGAGTCGGCTTCGACGTCGCCTTCTCCAACCGAAACACCGAAGGAGCCGTCCGGCCGGCGCAGAATGTGGGCCTCGGCATTGCTTATCTCGACGGCACTGACCGCGACGATGCCACTGAGGAGCGCGCGCAGGCTGACTCGCACAACCGTGTCCGGGACGCGCAGCAAAGGCTTCCCTTCGGTCGTCAGCAGATCGACGTTGCGGGCATGCAGCTTGAGATCGGACATCAACACGAGCTCACCGATCTCCAGGCGCCAGTCATCCTGACCACCGTGCACAGCCTCTTCGAGGTAAGGTTCCGCGAAGGCGAGCGACAGCGGTCCTTGAGAGAGCTGCCAGACGACCAGGGCGAAGACGAGGACGAGCAGGGCGATGGCTGCGGCGAGCAGGCGGTGGAGCATGGGGACGTGATTCATTCAGGCACAGGAGTCCCAGTCAAGCTAGGCGTAAACCGTGTTCGGTCATCGGTCATCGGCGATCGGTACCTGCCCCCTCGGGCCCAGCGATGAATCCCACTGATAACCGATCAGTATTCTTTGACTTGCTCGTCAGATGTAATGTAACTCGACGCCGAGCAGGTGATGCTAGCCTGGAGGCTGGCGGAGACAGGGTTCGATGAAGGGTTTGAGCTTGCGGAAACTTGGGTGGTTGTGCTGCGTGTGGGTGATGCTCGCGAGCTGCGCGTCTACGACGGAGCACGGCGAGCGCACTCCGCGTATCTACCCGCTACCCGCGGCTCCCAATCCCGGCCCGAGCGACGCCTGGCCGATGCCGCCGGAGCGCGCGGAGTATCTCTTCAGCGAAGGTGAGCTGCAGCTTCGTTCGCGCGAAGGTGCCGGTGGCGGCGTCACCGGCGCCAGCCGGGTGATGGTGTACTCGCTCGAGGACAAACTCGAGTTCAAGGCGAAATGGAAGGAAGTCCCCTACTTCCTCGATAGCTGGAACAACTCGCCGCGCCGCGAGCTCGCCGCCTACGCGGTGCAGAAACTCTTCCTCGACCCGCGCGACTACGTCGTACCGACGGCGACGCTGCGCTGCATCTCGTTGGATAGGTACCGTGAATACTTTCCCAACGCGAAGCCTACACTCAAGAACAGCAACTGCGTCCTCGGCGTCTTCGCGTCGTGGATCAACAACGTAAAGGTAGAACCGCAGCTGCTCGATCCCGAACGCTTTGCGAAAGACCCGAACTACGCCTACCACGTCGCCAACTTCAACATTCTCGCCTTTCTCATCGATCACAAGGACGGACGTCTCGGGAACTTCCTGGTATCGAACAATGAGGCCGATCGCCGCGTCTTCGCGATCGACAACGGTATCTCGTTCGACGCCTGGATCTGGAACTGGTTCGTGCCGAATTGGAACACCATGCGTGTCCCGGCAGTCAGCCGCCAGGCCGTAGACCGCTTGCGGCAATTGCGTGCCGACGACATCACCGCCCTCGCCACCGTCGCCGAGCTGCACATGGACAAGGGCGGAATCTATCGACCCGTCAAGCCGGGTGCGCCTCTCGACAGCGAAGAAGGCGTGCGGACGGCTGATGGTGTCGTCCAGTTCGGCCTTGAGGACGATGAGGTCGACGACGTCCAGGAGCAAGTCGAAGAGATATTGGAGGCCGTCGATGAGGGCGAGCTGCCGGTCTTCTGAGCTGGTAGCCGGTAGCCAGCAACCGGCTGATCGGACCCGGACATCGGATACCGGCTACCGGTTACCAAGCATGGAACCACAACGATGACCGATCCTCGTCAACCAAACCGTTCCCCTCTGCGCGCCATCCTCGACATCCGCCGCGACGAGTTGCCGCTCGCGGCATTGATGTTCACATATTTCTTCCTGGTGATCACCAGCTTCTGGATCCTCAAGCCGATCAAGAAGGCATTGTTCGTTCAATACTACGACCGGAGTGGTTTCACGTTGCTCGGTTGGACAATGAGCGCTTCGCAAGCCGAGTTGCTCGCCAAGGTATTGAACATGGTCGTCGCGATCTTCGCCGTCGCCGTTTTCACCTGGCTGGCGCGGCGCTACCGGCGCCAGCAGTTGACGTATCTGTTCTGTCTCTTCTTCCTGTTGAGCTACCTGGCCTACACGCCGATTATCGAGGAGCCGGGGGACGTCGTGGTTTGGTCGTTCTACCTGTTCGGCGATCTCTTCAGCACCTTGATGGTCGCCACCTTCTTCGCCTTTCTCAACGACAGCGTCACTCCCGGAGCCGCACGGCGTCTCTATGGCCTGATCGTCCTTGGCGGTGTCAGCGGCGGCGTCTTCGGGGCAACGACCGTGCGTGCCCTCATCGCATCGCTGACCAACGCCGAGTGGCTGTGGGTGTGCGCCGGCATTCTGGTGCTGATCGTCGTCGTCGCCTGGGCGGCGGCGCGCTTCGTCCAGGATACCGCCCTACCGGGAGCGGAGGACAGGAGTAACGAGAGCGCCGCTGGAAACGTCGCGCTCGAAGGGGCGCAGATCGTCTTCAAGTCTCCTTACCTCTTGTCGATCGCCGGAATCGTTGGCTTCTACGAAATCGTCTCAACGGTGATGGATTTTCAATTCACCAGCTCGGTGGCCCACTACCTCGAAGGACCGGCGATCGGCCAGCATTTCGCGACGGTGTTCGCGCTCACCAACGGCGTCTCGTTGTTCGTGCAGATCGTTCTTACCGGCTATATCATGACCAACGTCGGTGTCGGAGCAGCGTTGATGGTCCTGCCCATGATGGCGTTCGGCGGCTCTCTCGGGTTTGCCGTTCTCCCGGCCCTTTGGATGGGCAGTGCGTTGAACACCATCGACAACGCTTTCAGTTACTCGATCAATCAGTCCGCCCGGGAGGCATTGTACACACCGACGACAGCCGCCGAAAAGTACAAGGCCAAGGCGTTCATCGACATGTTCGTCCAACGCTTTGCCAAGGCGGTGGCTGTCGGCGTCAGCTTGGTAATCACGACATACTTCACCGACTTCTCCAGTATTCGCTGGTTGTCGCTGTTCACGGCGGCGGTGATCGTCGTGTGGGTGATCGTCGCGCACCACGCCGGCGAGCATTTCGCGCGCGTAACGGAACGATCGCCGTGAAGCGAACGGCGCTCGATCACTTCCAGAACCCCTCGAGCTGGAGCGCCGTCACATCGGGTCAAGCGGAGCTGCGAATCTCCGGCGACCATCGCCCGCGCGGCGCCGCATTGCGGCTGGACTTCGATTTCAAGGGTAGCGGCGGCTTCGTCGTCGCCAGGCGGCTCCTGCCCTTCACCCTTCCCGATTCGTATGCCTTCCGGTTCAACCTGCGCGGCGAGGCGCCGCGCAATAAGCTCGAGCTCAAGTTGGTCGATCCGAGCGGCAAGAACGTTTGGCGCTACCAGCAAGATGCGTTCGAATTTACGCCGGAATGGAAGTCGATGCTGATCCCAAGCAGCCAGATCGAGTTCGCCTGGGGACCTGCCGGCGGCGGGCCGATGACCGAAGTTGGCGCGATCGAGGTTGCGATTACAGCCGGGCCCGGAGGCAGGGGAACAGTCTGGATCAGCGAGCTCGAGCTCGAAGACCACAGCTTCACAACGATACCTCGCGTAACAGCGTCGAGCGCGCTCCCCGGGAGCGGCGCCGAATGCGCTATCGATCGCCGCCCACAGTCCAGCTGGCGCAGCCGGCCGCTGGGCGAATCGCAGTGGCTCCTGATCGACTTCGAGGAAGACCGCGACTACGGCGGGTTAGTCATCCGATGGGACGCGGCGGCGGCCGTGCGCGCATTCGCGGTACAGACATCGAACGATGCTATTGCCTGGACAAAAGGGTACTCGGGCAATCCGGCCGGTGCTCAAGCGAGCTACGTCTATCTGCCAGGCGCCAAATCGCGTTACGTCCGACTCGATCTCGAGGCAGTTGATTCCCGCCGGGGCGTCGGCATCGCCGACATCGAGGTGAAGCCGTTCGAGTTCTCGCGCTCGATCGACGAGTTCTTCCACAACGTCGCCGCCAACGAGCACCACGGTCGATACCCCAAGTATTGGTACCGCCAGCAGACCTATTGGTCGCCGGTCGGCGTTCCCAACGGCTTTGCGCGCGCTCTGCTGAACGAAGAAGGCATGGTCGAAGTGGACGAGGGGACCTTTTCGATCGAGCCGTTCTTGTGGGCAGACGGCAAGCTGATCACCTGGGCCGATGCCGATGTGACCTCGCGCCTCGAAGCCGAGTATCTGCCAATTCCGTCATCGGTTTGGTCGGTCGATGGCTTGCGGCTCATCGTTACAGCCTTCGCGACCGGCGCCGGGCGGGATGCCACGCTGTACATTCGGTATCGAGTCGAGAACGCCGGCAACGACGCCCGCGCCGTGCGCCTGTTTGCCGCGTTGCGACCCTTTCAGGTGACCCCGCCGTGGCAACACTTCCGTGCGCTCGGCGGAGCGACTCCGATCGGCGCGATCAGAGCCGAAGGTCGTGCGGTCGTGGTCAATCACGCCAGGGTCGTGAGTGCTCTCGACCCGGAGCCAAAGTTTGGAGCGGCGACCTTCGATGAGGGTTTGCTACGCTACATCGAAGCCGGCGAGCTGCCGCCTGCGACCAGCGTAGAGGACCACTTCGGCTATGCCGCCGGCGCATTGGGTTTCGACCTCGATCTGGCGCCCGGTGCGCCTCAAGACGTGTATCTGGCGGTGCCCTTCGGGGAGTGCGAGGCGGCGCGCGTTGAACCGCAGTTGCACGCCAGCGACGGTGCAGAACAGTTCGATGCCGCGGTTGGCCTGTGGAGCGATACCCTCGCAGGCGTCGACATCCGTCTTCCAGGCAAGGCGTGTGCTGCGATCGACACGCTCAAGACCGCCGCGGCCCACATCTTGATCAACCGCGATGGCGCCGCTCTCCAACCCGGGCCGCGGCGCTACACGCGTTCCTGGATCCGCGACGGAGCCATCATGGGCGCCGCGTTGCTGCGGGTCGGTTGCACCGAAGCGATGCGCGAGTTCATCCGCTGGTACACCCCCTATCAGCGCGACGACGGCTTCGTGCCATGCTGTGTCGATCGCGACGGAGTCGACTGGCTGGTGGAACACGACAGCCACGGCCAGCTCACCTACGCCGTCATGGAGGATTTCCGCTTCAACCGCGACACTGACTTCCTGTTCGAGATGTGGCCCGCGGTTTTGAAGACGATTCAATGCATCGAGGACTTGCGCAGCGCCAGGCTGACGCCCGAGTTTCGCACGCCAGAGAAGCAAGCCTGCTACGGCCTACTGCCGGAATCGGCGAGTCACGAGGGATACCTGGCGCATCCGGTTCACTCGTACTGGGATGACTTCTGGGCACTGCGCGGCCTCAAGGACGCCGCGGCGATGGCTGAAGTCTTGGATGACCGAGCGGAAGCGACGCGGATTGCGACGCTGCGGGACGAGTTCGCGACGACTCTGTACGCATCCATCCGCGCCACCATCGCCGCCCGTCACCTGGCATACGTACCGGGTTCGGTGGAGTGGGCCGACTTCGATCCGACGGCTACGGCGAACGCGATATCGATGCTCGACGAATCGGCGAACCTACCGCGAAACGCTGTCGACAGCATGTTCGACGAGTACTTCAAGGGATTTCGCCAGAAGCACGCCGGTGAAATCGATTGGGTCAACTATACGCCCTATGAGATTCGGATCATCGGCGCGTTGGTGCGTTTGGGACAACGCCAGCGAGCAAATGAGCTCCTCGATTTCTTTCTTTCGGATCGCCGGCGACTCGATTGGAACCAATGGCCGGAAATTGCGTGGCGCGATCCAACCAGCCCCGGCCATCTCGGCGACCTGCCTCACACCTGGATCGGAGCCGAATATGTCTTGTCGCTGCTGACGATGTTCGCCTTCGAGCGCGAGAGCGATCAGTCCCTGGTGATCGCAGCAGGGCTTCCTTCCGAGTGGATCGACGCCGAAGGCGGCGTGCAGGTGCGGGCTCTGCCGACCTGGTACGGAACTCTCAGCTTTACGTTGGAGCGTCGGTCTCACGGATTGCGTCTTGCGATCGACGACACTCTGCGCATGCCTCCGGGCAACATCGTCGTGCGGCCGCCGATAGATGAGCCGCTCCGAGAGGTGGTGGTGAACGGCAAGCCGACGAGTAACTTCACTCCGGCGGAAGCCATCATCGACGAACTGCCGGCGGAAGTCGTGCTGAGGTAGCCGCGGCGCAACATCGATGAATATCTCGTCGCCGATCGGACCCGTGCGCTTGGAAAGCCCGTCGGGCTTGAGTGTGCGGGTGAATGCAAATGGCTCTGTCCAACGCATGGATCACCGCGACATCCTTCTCAACCTCTTTCTCGGGAACGAGATCGAGGGCGGTCCAACCAACCTCTATCTGCGCCGCCATGGTGACGCCGTCGAATCAATACCTCTCCTCGGACCACGCAGCCCGGCGGCAGTCGGGTTCGATGCCAAGAGCGCCAGCATCTGCGGCGAATGGGAGCACCTGCGCTTTCAGGTGACTCTAGTGCTCGCGGAAGCTGCCGCCGCCTGGCTGTGGCATGTCGTGCTGGAGAACGCCGGCGCGGACGTTGCCGCGGTCGACCTCGTCTATGCGCAGGACATCGCTCTCGCACACTATGCCGCCGCGCGCATGAACGAGTACTACGTCAGTCAGTATATCGACCACACGCCGCTCGATCATTCCCGCTGCGGCAAGGTTCTCGCCATTCGTCAGAACCTTTCAATGGGTGGGCGCCACCCCTGGGCGATCGTCGGCTCGCTGCGGAAAGGGGTGAGCTTCGCCACCGATGCCCTTCAGTTTCACGGCCTGTCGACTCGGGCCAGCGAAGTGGCCGCCGGACTCCAGATGCCGTCGCTGCCTGGGAAACGTCGGCAGCACGAACACTCGATGGCCGTCATTCAGGATGCACAGCAGAGTATCCCGCCCGGTGGAAAATCCTACGCGGGCTTCTTCGGTTGGTTCGAAGAGGATCACCCGACCGCATCGTCGGCCACCGACCTGGCATTCGTCGAACGCGCCCTTGCATTGCCCGAAGCCTCGCCGCCGCCCCCGGTGGCGGTCACGAACGCGATCGTACCGACTCTGTTCAGCACGGGACTGAAGCTCGCGAGCCAGCCACTCGGGGAAGCAAGGCTCGCCACATTGTTCGGCACGCAACGGCGCAACATCGAGTACGGTGATGATGGCCGCTTGTTGTCGTTCTTCGCCGGCAGCGGACGACACGTCGTCATGAAGGAGAAGGATCTCGAGGTATTGCGTCCTCACGGCCACCTGATTCGCAGTGGCAGCCGTCTCGTCCCCGACGAAGCTTCACTGACATCGACCAACTGGATGTCGGGTGTCTTTCACTCGCTGGTCACACAAGGACACGTGAACATCAATCGACTACTGTCGACGACGCGAAGCTACCTTGGATTGTTCCGCAGCGGCGGCCAGAGGGTATTCGTCGAGCTGGACGACGGTTATCACCTCCTCGATATGCCATCCGCCTACGAGATGACCGCCAACGGTTGCCGCTGGGTCTACGACCACCCAGCCGGGTCGCTTGAAGTCCGCAGCTGGGCCCCGGTGGATCGCCACGAGCTGCTTTTGTCGATCGACATATTGGACGGCAGTGCCTGCCGCTTTCTCATTTCGCATCATGTCGCCATCAACGGCGACGACGGTGCGGAAGCGACCGCGCTTCAATTCACGTACGAGAACGGTGAGGTTCTCGTACGTCCGATACCGGATTCCGATGTCGGACGGCGTTTCCCGCAAGGATTCTTTCGGATCGCTGCCGACGAAACGACCGGGATCGAACGAGTCGCGACGGATGAGCTGCTGTTCGTCGATGGACGTTCGCGGCGCCAGCCGTTCCTGACATTGTTGACGTCAAAGACGCGAGCGGTGCGCCTGCGCTTTACTGGCCATCTGATCGCCGCTGACGATGCGCCGCAAGACGACGTTCCACACGACCATGCAGCCGACGCCGCCGCCGAACAACGACACTGGGATGAATTCCTTGGCGGACTGGCGCTCGATCACCCCGGCACTCCGGAAGAAGCAGCAGGCGTCGGGCGCTTGGAGGAGATTCTGCCCTGGCTGGCGCACAACGCGATGATCCATTACCTCGCGCCGCGCGGTCTCGAGCAGTACTCCGGCGGTGGATGGGGAACCCGCGATGTGTGTCAGGGACCGGTTGAATTGCTCCTGGCTCTCGGTCACTGGGAACCGCTGCGCGATCTGCTCTTGCGCATCTACAAGGTTCAGAACCCGGACGGCGACTGGCCGCAGTGGTTCATGTTCTTCGAACGCGAACGCAACATCCGACCCGCCGAGTCGCACGGCGACATCATCTTCTGGCCGCTCCTGGCGCTGGCGCAGTATCTAAAGGCAACCGAAGACGCGTCGATTCTCGACGAGGTTGTCGTGTTCTTCGATCAGCGCGGTGACGACCAGGCGGAGAAAGCAACCGTCTGGGGCCACGTCGAGCGAGCGCTGAAGGTCATCAACGAGCGCGTCATCCCGGGCACCCACCTCGAGGTCTACGGACACGGCGACTGGAACGACTCGTTGCAGCCGGTGGATCCGGCGCTGGGGGCGCGTCTGTGCAGCGCCTGGACCGTAACGCTGCACTACCAGATGCTCGGTGCCCTTGCCGACGCGCTCGACCGCGTCAGCCGCGCCGACGAAGCGAAGCGGTTTCGGGCTCAGGCTGCGCAGATCGTCGATGAGTTCCGCCGGCGGCTGATCGTCGACGGCACGATCGTCGGTTATGCCCATTTCCGCGAGGACGGTGAGATCGACTACCTCCTACACCCGAGCGACGAAACCACGGGTATCCGCTTCAGCTTGCTGCCGATGATGCACGCGATCACCAACGGAATGCTGACGCCGGAGCAGGCCGAGAAGCACCTCGGCCACATCAGGAAGCATCTGCTCGCGGCCGACGGCGCGCGCCTGTTCGATCGCCCATTCGATTATCGCGGCGGACCGCAGCGGTATTTCCAGCGTGCCGAAGGCAGCACGTTCTTCGGCCGCGAGGTCGGCATCATGTATATGCACGGCCACCTGCGCTACGCCGAGACGATGGCGCGCGTCGGCGACGCGGACGCGCTGTTCCTGGCGCTTCTACAAGCGAATGCGTGCGGCCTCCAGGCGGTTGTCCCGCAGGCGCCGCGCCGTCAGTCGAACTGTTACTACTCCAGCTCCGACGCACTGTTTCTCGATCGCTACGAGGCTCTGTCCACGTATGCGCGAGTGAAGACCGGCCAGGTCGCCTTCGAAGGCGGCTGGCGCATCTATTCGAGCGGTGCCGGCATCCTCGTACGTCTGATCCGTGAATGCCTGCTCGGCATCCGTCTCGGCAGATCGGCGCTGACCATCGACCCCGTCATGCCGGCGGCGCTCGACGGGCTCGGCATCGGACTCGAGCTGGCCGGCCACGCGGTGAGGATTTCGTACCACCTGGGTGCCCGAGGCTGCGGACCTACGCGCCTGACTCTCAACGACAAGGAGCTGCCCTTTCAGCGCGAAGAAAATCCCTACCGCCTCGGCGGTGTCGAGGTATCGATGGCCGAATTGGAGCCGCGGCTCACCGAGGGCGAAAACACGTTGCGCGCGTACTTGCAGTGAGACAGCGCGCGTGGTCCGTTCCGTCTCAGGGAGATCGAGAATCCGAGCAGACCACACGGTTCCACCGCCACTTGCCGTCGGCGCCGATATCGAGGACCTCATCGAAGTACTCGATTTCCTCGCTGTCGCCCTTGAAGGCGATGTAGGTGATCCCGCGTTCGTGAAGCACCTTGAGGACCAGCGGAACCTGGTCGGCCTCGAGCGCCGTACCGATTCGATCCAGCAAGACGAAGGGCGGAGCGGAGAAGATCACGCGGGCGACGGCAAGCAGTTGCTGCTCGCCCAAAGAGAATACCTCGTCCCAGTCTCTCTCGACGTCGAGCCCGCCGGCACGTTCGATGAGGTTTTCGACCTGCAGAAGCCGCAGCACCTCGCGAATCTCGGTTTCCGTGAAGGCGCGTTCGCTCCCAGTTCGCAAAAGACCTTCGCGCAGCGTGCCCATCGAGAGATAGGGTCGCTCCGGCAGGAAGTGTACGGCGTCGAGGTCGGGGCGGAAGATGCGCCCCTGACCGTTGTCCCAGATCCCGGCCGTCGCGCGGAAAAGGGCGACGCCGGCCGCGCGGCTCTCGGCGTGGACGAGTGCCCGCGTACCGCGGGGCACCGAGATCGACAGGCAATCGATCAGGACATGTCCATCGCTTGGTGAACGCAGGATCAGTTCCTCGTAGGCAACGCGGTCGTTATCCACGTGCGTGTCGATCTTGCACGGCGTCGATTGGGCTTCCTCGAAGGCTTCCGCCAGGGAGCTCAGACGCGACACGACCGCGGCGAACGACGATATCGATTGAAACTGTGTGACGATCAGCGAGAACGCGCCGAGAAGCTGCGAGAATGCCATCGCCGATTGCGTGATCACACCGAATTCCACCTCGCCGCGAATGTAGAGGGGAGCGATGATCAGGGCGGGGATGATCTGGATCAGATAGTTGTAGCCCGTCGTGAAGAATCCGAGGGTGCGGTTCACCGAAATGATCCGGCGCCAATTCGCCACCAGCTCCGCAACGCGCTGCCGCAGCCGGGCCTCGATCCGCCCTTCTCGACGCAGCAGGAGAACCGACTCCGCGTGCTGTCGGACGTGGATCAGGTCGGAACGGAGGTTGGCCTCCTTGTCGAGCTGAGTGTAGTTGAGCCACACGAGCGGACGGCCGAGTAGAATGGTCAGTACCGACCCGAGCGCGGCGTAACCGACGGCGACGACGAAGAGAAGCGAGCTGATCGACCAGAGAACACCTGCAAAGGCGATCACCGTGAAGGCCGCGTTGAGGGACATCAGCACGAACGACAGCGTTGTGGTCGTAAAGGCGCGCGTATCCTCGGCGATCCGCTGGTCGGGATTCGTCATCTGTTCGCGCGCCTCCAGGAAGTAATAGGCGCGATTGGCGAGATAGCGCCCGATCAGCCGTCGGGTCGACCAGTCGCGCCAGAGCAGCGCCAGTCGCTCTTCGCAAAACCGATACAGGACTGCCACCAGCGTCGAAGCGCCAAAGACGAGGACGTAGATGATTGCCTGCCAGATGAATCCGGCCCTGTCGCGGTCCGCGACGGCCGTCATGAAATCGCGGGCGACGTAGCTGTTGATGACGTTCAACCCGTTCGTGCCGATGAGGAAGGCGATCAACAGGCCGCAGAGCGTCCGGGCCTTCCACCCGACGTCCGAGGTGATGAACCGGCGCAGCGCCGCCCAGAACCGCGCCAAGGTCAACAGGTCGAGAGGAATCCGCTGTTGGTTGCCCGACGCGCTCACCACGGTCGCCCTCCCGGGAGAGGGTGTCGAAAAATGCGGAAGACGCCCTTCGACGGGCTCCGGGCGAACGGAGTGTGGTTTGATTTCAAAGGACTTTTTCCGTTCGCCCTGAGCCCGTCGAAGGGTGAAGTGGCTTTTGTCGACAGTCTCGGGATGGAGAGGGGCTTGCGCATCGACGCCCGGTGGGGCCCTGCGGATGTGCTCTTCACGACTCGAACAAAGTCGTACCGACGGCCCTGAGGTCGGTCGCGGCTTGTTTGACCCGAACCGCCATGGCGGCTTCCGCCACGGCGAGGTACGAGCGTGGATCGTAGCCCTTCTTGTCGCCGACTTCGCCGTCGATCTTGAGCACGCCGTCGTAGTTCTTGAACACGTGATCGGGCATGATTCCTCCTCACTTGCGCGGCATCCGCGTCGGTTGCCCTACAGCTCGATCATCTCGAGTCGATGATTCGATTGCGAACGCGCCGGCGAAGGACCCCCGGTCAAAATCGCCAGCTTACCGGAAAGCCCGTTACGACTGAGCCAGGATTTGGCGTAGTCATTCCATGACTCGGGCTCGTCGTCTTCGTGCACGGCGACGACGCCGTATGAAAACTGCAGGGCCTGACAGGTACTCTGGCGCGGGCTGATCGCCACGCACCACACGGGCAAGCGCAACACCGCTGTTCGCCTCGCGGAAGCGCCGCTCAGGCTTGGAACGAACACGGCCACCGGGGTCGCGTACTCGAGGCATGCCTCCACGGCAAGCGCGACCAGAATCTCGGGGCGGATGCGGCTGCGCAGCTCATCTGCTTGATACAGGTCGCCGGCGCGGACCCGGCGCCGGGCTGGTTCCGCCGACGCCGCAATACGGGCCAGCATGGCCACCGCCTCGACCGGGAATTTCCCCGTCGCCGATTCGGCCGAGAGCATGACACAATCCGTCCCGTCGAAGATGGCGTTCGCCACGTCCGTGGCCTCCGCGCGTGTCGGCAGACGATAGCTCGTCATCGACTCGAGCATCTGTGTCGCCGTGATCACCGGCTTCGCCAGGCGATTGGCGCGCCGCGTGAGATCCTTCTGCACGACCGCGATCTTCTCGATCGGCACCTCGACCCCGAGATCCCCGCGGGCGATCATGAGGCCGTCGGCGGCGGCAAGGATCTCATCGATCCGATCGAGGGCACCCGAGCGTTCGACCTTCGCCAGGATGAACGGCTGATACCCGAGATCGGCCGCCGCCCGACGAACCGCCTCGACATCGGCAGCGCTCTCGACGAACGACTGGCTCACCGCATCGACGCCGTGGCTGAGGGCGAATTCCAGGCAAACACGGTCGCGGTCGGTGAAAGCGGCGATGCCGAGCTCGATCCCCGGAAGATTGAGTCCCTTGCGGGAGCTCAGCTCGCCCCCCACTTTGACGGTGCAGACAACCTCTTTGCCGCGGACCTCCGCGACCTCGAGTTGGATGTAGCCGTCGTTGAGGTAGAGAAGATCGCCAGGTTTCACTGCCTGCGGGAGGCGCTCGAAGCTGATGGATACCCTCTGCTTGTCGCCGACTACGTCTTCCGTGGTCAGAGTGAACCGGTCACCGCTCTCCAGCTCGATCTTGTCGACGCCGAAGTTGCCGACGCGCATCTTCGGTCCGGGAAGATCCGCCATGATCGCGACACGGCTCCCGACCGAGGCAGCAGCCGTGCGCAGGTTGGCGATGACGCGCTCGTGACCGGCGAAGTCGCCGTGCGAAAAGTTGAGCCGCGCGACGTTCATGCCGGCGCGGATCATCGCCCTCATCACCTCGACCGACTCCGAGGCGGGCCCGATGGTCGCAACGATCTTGGTCTTGTTGGCGGGAAGATCCATGAGCCTCAATCGCCGAGACAGACGCCGAGCGAGCGCGCCGCGCGTACGAAGCCACCGTCGAGTGGCACTGTGCGCAGGTGACCGACGGCTTCGGCGAGGCTTACGTTCGCGACCTGCGCGCCGGTGAAGGTCACCATCTGCCCGAACTGTCCCGCTGCCACCAGATCGACAGCAGTCGTGCCGAACACGGTACAAAGCGCGCGGTCGAAGTTGGTCGGTGCCCCGCCGCGCTGGAGGTGGCCGAGGACGATTGCACGCGTCTCCTTGCCTGTACGCCGCTCGATCTCCGCGGCGACGCGCGCGGAGATCCCACCGAGCCGCGCTTCGCGGTTGTCTTGTTGCGCGCCGGTGGTGATGAACTCTCCACCCTCCGGACGCGCCCCTTCGGCAACGACGACGATGCTGAAGTGACGGCCGATCTGCTCGCGTTCGGCGATCTTGGCGCACACCTGCTCGTAGCGGAACGGAATCTCGGGAATGAGAATCACATCGGCGCCGCCGGCGATGCCGGCGTATATCGCGATCCACCCGGCGTAGCGGCCCATCACTTCGAGAACCATCACCCGCTGATGGCTCTCGGCCGTGGTATGCAGCCGATCGAGAGCATCGGTGGCGCAGGCGACGGCGGAATCGAATCCGAAGGTCATCACCGTCGCCGCCAGGTCGTTATCGATCGTCTTGGGCACGCCGACGATGGGGATGCCGTGTTCGTAGAGCTGTTGCGCGATGCTCAGCGAGCCGTCGCCGCCAATCGTGATCAGCGCCGACAAACCGAGCGCGTCGCAGCTGCGCTTGGCCTCGTCGAGAACTTCCCTCGCGATCCGTTGTGACTCGCCGTGTCCGACTTTGGCGGAAAAGCGGCCGCGATTGGCGGTTCCCAGAATGGTGCCGCCGCGCAGCAACAACCCGCCCATCTCACGATAGTCCAGTGCGCGGAAGCGCGCCGGCTCGAGCAGACCGTCATATCCGCCAAGAATGCCCAGTGTTTCCCAGCCACGCCGATTCGCTGCCTTGGCGATACCGCGGATCACCGCGTTGAGACCGGGACAGTCACCGCCGCCAGTAACGATGCCGATCTTCTTGCTCATCGCAACACCTCACTCCCTCCGCCCGGCGGGAACCGTTCCACCGGCGACACCCTACCGAATGCATCCTACGCGCGGCAAGCAAACGTTGCCACCCGAAGACGACCTCGACGGTGAGCGTGAAACGGTCACCGCTCGCCAGCTCGAGCGAACGGCGAAGTGCTGTCTCGCAGCGTTGGACAGCTGACCGACTACACCAAACTGCGAAACGCGTGGATTCCGTAAGAGCGCAATGAATTTGACGCCGTGATAGCGGCGAAGACGCCGCGCTACGTCGTCATCTCGCGCTACCAAGAACACCTCGTGTGGACATCGGAGCGCAGCTCCGAGTCACTGGGACTGCGCTTCAGCGCCGGGTTTCCCGAAGGGCAGGTCTACACAACTGACAGCGAAACCGACTACGCCCTCCGCCGCCTCAGGCGAAAACCGGCTGTGATCGACAGGATGGCAGCGAGGGCGACCAATCCGACCGAGGAAACTGTCGGCGCCGTGTCGGCAGGCTCGCACTCCACGATGTACTCCCCTGGAGGATCGTCGTCGTCGCACTCCTCGTTGCCCCAAGCACCCTCTTCCAGAAGCAGGCACTCTTCCGGACAATCATCCGGCTCGTCGCTGAACCAATTGGTGTAGTCCCACGGTTCGCCGGTGATCCATTTGCCCCAGAGTGAAGGATCGTTCGCCAAGTCGTTGGGGTCGTTGGGATCCGGCGGGCAGTTTGGGTTTTTCTGCAGGCCGCCGAGCCAAGCCTCGTCACCGACACCGGTATTGTTGACGATGAAGTCGTTCTCCGCCTGGCTCGTTATGGTTGCCAGATAGCAGCGCAACGGCGTATGGCTCATCGCTTCCGCGGCTGCTTTCGCCTCCGCCCAGTTCTGCATCCCTTCGACAGCTTCGTAGGTATGCCCGTTAGCCGGATTCGTGACCGGTGCGGCTGCGATCGGAGCTGACGCCCAAAGGATGCTGAACGTGAAGATCAGGACGCTTCGCAGCGCGGCTCCGAAGACCCGGTTCCGCATTGAATCGATCCCCAAGATTCCCATTCCGTGTCCTCCTCGACCTCAACGGGTATACTTCGGCGGAGAGTGAGCCGCATAGCACTTGGCGCACAAGTACAGAACCCGGCGAAAAAGGTCAAGGCGAGGGGCTCGTTTGAATCGGATCGTTGCTCATTCGATAAAGGGGCCGCGTAACCCTCAGGAGACGAAATGACGACGAATAATCGTAATCTTTGCTTGATCTACGGCGTTATCGCAGCCGCCGCGTTGATCGGTACATGGAGCCGGAATCTCGCCTTCCTGGCGATGCCGGACAACGGCGGTGTCGTGGGCTTCATACGGATGGCGATGGTCAATCCCGCGGCGGCATCGCTGACCATCGACCTTGGTTTCTTCTGCCTGGCAGCCGTGATCTGGATGGTCGCCGAAGCCCAGCGCGTCGGTGTGCGGTTCGTGTGGATTTATGTCGTGCTGTCCTTCGCCATCGCCATCAGCGTCACCTTCCCCCTGTTCTTGATTGCGCGACAGGTCCGGCTCGCTCGCGGATCGTCACCCGCGCGATGACGGATCGACAAGAATTGGCCCTACCGACCCGATCGAAACTGGCTCTTTCCTTGCGCCGGTGATCGAGTACATCGAGCTCATGAAGTTACTGTTTGCGGAGGTGTGCCGATGACTGCGGTAGCCGTCTCGCCGCCATCCGGCACTCCCGATACATGGGAGGTGCTATCGGCGATTTCGGCACGCCTGATGGGTTTCGGGAGTCTGCCCGCCAAGGATCTCGACGACTTCATCTTCCGCCGTTTCGCTGAAGGCGCGATCGATGAAAACTGTCCGTGGCCGGGGCTGACGGCGGACGAAGTCGTCGACAAGCTGCAGGGTACGACCGGTCCGGAACGGCTGGTCGACATGTTACTGCGTTTCGGACCGCACGGTGACGGCTTCGGTCGCCGGCCAGAGGGGTTGACGCTCGCGAAGGTGCGAGCCGCAGAGCACGGGCTGGATCTTGGTCCGTTGGAACCGCGTCTCCGTGAGGTGATCAACACCACCAGCGGCGTCATCGAGCTGGCACCTGAGCTCATGGTCAACGACATGCCGCGGCTGCGTGCGCACATGGCGAAGAAGAACGGCGGCCTGCTGCTGATCGGCCGCCGCGACTTGCGTTGCACGGACTCGTTTACTCACAACCTGCCGGCGCTGATGAAGGGCCGCGACCGTTGTACGCTGCACATCTCGCCGCGTGACGCCGGCCGCATCGGGCTGAGCGACGGGGCGTCAGCGCGCATCACCAGCAGGGTGGGGAGTGTCGTCGCCCCGGTCGAGATCACCGATGACCTGATGCCCGGTGTCGTCAGCCTGCCGCACGGCTGGGGACATGACGTCGCCGATGCGCGGCAGCGCGTCGCGCGTGAACACGCCGGCGTCAATGCCAACCTCCTCAGCGACAACCGCGCCTACGACGAAGCCAGCGGCACCGCGGTGCTGTTCGGAACGCCGGTGACGGTAGAGCCGAGCGTGTAGGGGGCGCTTCATCGGACGGACCGGTCGGATCCGTCCGATCGGTCGGATTTGGTTGCATCGTCCACGCGCTCCGGAGAGGATGCCCGGCCGATGACCGTTGCTCCCCTCCGATCAGCGTTGTTCAGTCTGCTTTTCCTGACCGCCGCGGGTCCCGCCCTAGCCGCCGATGGCTACGTCGGCGCCAGCGTTTGCGGATCCTGTCACAAAGCGGAGCTCGAGCTCTGGCGCGGCAGCGATCATGATCGCGCCATGGAGGAAGCCACCGAGAAGACCATCCTCGGGAACTTCCACGCTGCACAAATTACCGCCCGCGGCGTCGCTTCGACCTTCTCGCAGAAGAGCGACGTCTTTTCGGTGCAGACGCAAGGACCGGACGGAAAGCCCGGCGAGTATCGGATCGCGTACACTTTCGGCGTCGATCCGCTGCAACAGTACCTCGTGACCTTTGCCGACGGCGCCTATCAAGCCCTGACGACGGCCTGGGATACGCGCGCGCAAAAGGCCGGCGGACAGCGCTGGTTCGACCTGTACCCGAACGAGAAAACTCCGCCGGGCGACGTCCTGCATTGGACCGGTCCGGCCAACAACTGGAATCGAATGTGCGCCGACTGTCACTCGACCAACGTCCGCACAAAATACACGCTCGCCGACAAGCGCTACGAGACCACCTGGTCTGAGATCGATGTCGCTTGTGAGTCCTGCCACGGACCGGGCGAACGCCACGTGCGATGGGCGAGAGCGAAGTCAGACGGCACACCGATGCGGGCTCGAGGTCATGCAGAGCTGGTTGTCGATCTCCACGACAGCACGTCGGGGGCGTGGGGCATGAGCGGCGACACCGGCATCGCGCACCTCGACAAACCGCGAACGTCGCGCAACGAGATCGAAACGTGTGCTCCCTGTCACTCGCGGCGATCGAAAATCGGCGACGCGGCCCCGGGCCAGCCGTTCCTCGATGCCTATCGCCCTGCCCTGCTCGACGAAGGTCTCTACTTCTCCGACGGGCAAATGCAGGATGAAGTCTATGAATGGGGCTCCTTCCTTCAGAGCCGCATGTTCAACGCCGGAGTCACGTGCGGTGACTGTCATGATCCTCACAGCCTGCGCCTGCGAGCGCAGGGTAATGGCATGTGCGCCAAGTGCCATGCGCCGGCGAAGTTCGACACTCCACAACACCATCACCATGCACGCGCATCACGCGCGGCGCTCTGCGTCGAGTGCCACATGCCGTCGCGCACCTACATGCAGATCGATCAGCGCCGCGACCACAGCTTCCGAGTGCCGCGACCGGATCTTTCGGCCGCCGTCGGCGCGCCCAATCCATGCAGCACCTGTCACGAAAATCGCACGCCGGAGTGGGCCAGCGCCGATATCACGGGGTGGAATGGCGGTGCGCCGCGCCCGCACTTCGCCAACGCAATCCATAGTGGACGCCGTCTCGGTCGCGACGCGGGAAGGCTACTCACCGATCTGATTCGCGACCGCGATCAGCCTCCGATCGCGCGCGCCACAGCACTGGAACTATTGCCAGGTTTCGCTGTTGAGGATTCACTCACACTGATTCCTGCCGCCGCCAGCGACTCGGACGCGCTCGTCCGCGCTGCCGCCGCGGCCGCAGCCGGACGCTTACCATTGCAGGTGCGACCGGTATTGATCCAACGTCTGCTCGAGGATCGTGTTCGCCTCGTACGTCTCGAAGCCGCGCGGTCACTCGCACCAGCTCGGTCTCAATTGACCGGGAAGCAAGCTGAAGCATTCGATCGAGCTCTGGCGGAGTACGAGGCCGCGCAGACGATCCATGCGGATCAACCGCAGGCGCATGTGAACCTGGGAGCGCTATACGCCGAGTTGGGAAGGCCCGGGGATGCGGCGCGGTCCTATCAGACCGCCATCGACGTCGGGCCCTACTTCATCCCTGCCTACGTCAATCTCGCCGACGTCCACAGGGCGCGCGGCGAAGACGGAACAGCGGAAACAACGCTGCGCAAGGGGCTCGAACGTGCCGCAGACGACGCCAGCTTGCATCACAGCCTCGGGCTCACGCAGGTGCGACTGGGGCGGAAGGAAGAAGCGCTGGCCGAGCTTCGCCGCGCCCACGAACTGGCTCCTGATGATGGGCGCTACGCCTACGTCTACGGCGTCGCGCTCAGTTCGCTCGGGCAGCGCGATGCGGCGATCGCAACCTTGAAGAAGGCGTACGAGCAGCATCCGGCGGACGTGGAGATCGCCGCTGCTCTGGCGTCGATCGAACGTGACGCCGGCAATGTCGAGGCAGCGTCAGAATACGCCCGGCGCATCGCCGCGGAGTGGCCGAACAGCCAGGCCGCGAAGCAACTAGTCGCGAATATGGTTCAAGCTGGACCCTGAGCGCCTCGAGCTCGATTCGTGTTTAGAAACGTACGTAGAGTCCCGCGCCGCCCACCGTCGGAGCGAGGCCCCAGCTGACCCGCGGTTCAGGCGGCAGCCCGCTTGCGGGGAAACGGCGCTCGTACTCCTCGAGGGCGCCGGTCGCGTGCCATGGAAAGCTCCAGATGCTGGCTTCACCGACGACCTCGCCGATGGCGGCCGATTGCCATGCCTCCTGCCTGGCTCCCGTGTAGACTTCTCCAACGATGACCGCGCCGAGCGCATGGAGGGCAAGGTTGATAACGTGCGGCTTCCAGTCCCAGCGCCTTTCGGCCTGCTCGGCATTGACGCGCAGCGCCCCTTCGGCAACTTCGAGACGGTGACGACACTGCTCGGCGTTGTCAGCCCGCAGCGCTCGGCTTGCATCCGCCCCCTCCTTGGCGTTCGGCGGCCAGAAGAGCATTCGCCCGATGCCTCCAACCGCTTTGACCGCGCTGAGAATGTGCACCGCCTGTTCGCCGCGCTCATTATGGGCCGCCTCGTAGCTCGAGTACCCCACCCCGATCGTGTAGAAGCCCAGCCATCCGCCCGCGTAGTACTTCGCATACGTGCGGTCGTCTTCGAGATTCTGCTCGAGGAAGCGGATGCGGGCGGCGGTATCACCATCGCATTTCTCGAACAGCTCGACAGTTTCGGTTTGCTCGGCCTGCGCCCAGCAACGCTGGGGCAATTGAAGCGCGCTCAGGGCAAGCAGCAAGGCAATCAGGCGATTCTGGTTCATAGGCACCTCGTCGAGTTGCCCCGTTATTCTACTCGCCCAGGGGCGTCAAGCGACGCCGCGCGTGCGATGCCGAATCTTTTCTTTGGTCTACCCCGCAGCCTTCTGAGCTCGCGGGTCCACGACCGCCTCGGGAACGTTGCCCTCAGCGATGTAGCGCAACAGTACGCGTTCGCGCAGAAGCAGCAGGAAGCGGCCTACTCCTTCAATCCCGCGCTGCGCCATATGGCGAGCAGCTTCGGCGTCGACCTTGCCGGCCACGCCGCCGCTGAATACGCGCAGCTCCTGACGCGCCAGCCACTGCACCAGTTCGACGTAGAGCTTGGCGTGCTCGGGACCGAATCCGAGATCCGATGTGAAACCGGCGCGCCGGATCGCCGCCCATTCTTCGACAATGGCCACCGATCTGCCGTCGAGCCATTGTCCGCCGTCGCGTGTCGCCAGGTCGACGGCGCCGACGTCGGCGAGCTCACGAATCTCGGCGGCCGGTATGCCGACGCGCTTCGCCAGCCGGCTCAAGGTCTCGGGCGACCGTAAGCCGCTCGACGGGGTCAATTTGCCATCGAGCTCCATGAGCGTCTGCACCTCGGCTGGACTCGGCGCCGAAGCCGCACCCACGATGCCCTTGATCACCGATAGCGGCAGGAAGCGCTCCTGCTGCAGTCGTTTGATGAGCTGGATGCGTTCGATGAAGGAGTCGTCGTACCAGGCGACATTGCGGCCCGGCCGCTCGGGTTTGGGTAGCAGGCCTTCGCGGATATAGAAACGAATCGCTTCGCGACCGACTCCCGTGGAGTGCTCGAGATCCTTCATCTTGAGGCGCTTCTTCATAGGGCTCAGGCCGATTGCGCCATTCGCGCCACCGAATCGATCTCCTGGCGCCGGCGATCGAACTCGAGGCCGACTTCTTCGTCGCGTGCCGAAAGTGCGTCTAGATCCTCGTCGGCAAAGCCGAGGATGCCCATGTCAGCGTAGGTCTTTCGGATCCTCGGCCCCCAGAGGCCGATGTCCTTCATCGTCGGGACGATGCGCATGAATAGACTGGTGCGGTACATGCGCAGCAACTCGGACTGGTCGACGTAGCGTTTGCACTCCTCGACCGGTAGCCCGAGCGTCCCCCAGATCTCCTCGCCAAGAAAACGATCGCGCAGGAGATAACAAGCTTCGGCGGCAAACTCCTCGCGCTCGTCGCGCTCCGCCTGCGTCAGCTGTGGATAGTAGTCGCGCAACGCCAGACGACCGAACGCCACGTGGCGCGCTTCGTCTTGCATGACGTAGGCATTTACCGACGCCGCCAGCGGATTCTGCGACTGATCGCGAATGAGACCGAACGACGCCAGCGCGACGCCCTCGATGAGTACCTGCATGCCGAGATAGGTCATGTCCCAGCGCGAGTCGGAGAGGACGTCGTCGAGCAGTTGCTTCAAGGAAGGGTTGATCGGGTAAGCCAACTCGAACTTCTCGTGCAGCAGTCGCGAGTACGCCTCGACGTGACGCGCCTCGTCGATCACCTGGGTCGCGGCGTAGAACTTGGCGTCCATCCGCGGGACCTGCTGGACGATCTTCGCGGTGCACACCAGCGCGCCCTGCTCACCGTGAAGGAACTGCGACAAGCGCCAGGATTGGAAGTGACGGCGGACCTTGGTGCGTTCTCCGGGACAGAGCCGATTCCAGACGTCGCTTCCGAAGATGGGAATCGTTTCGTCAGGAAGCTGTTCGGGATTCTCGGGGTCGAGGTCGCACGACCAGTCGATGCGTTCGCTGGCGTTCCATTGTTGTCGCTTGCCCTTCTCGTAGAGGTTGAGCAGCTTCTCGCGGCCGTCGTCGTACTCCCAACGAAAGACAGTCGGGAACTCCTGTGACACCGACCAGTCCGCAGATTCGGCTGGACGAGCGTAGCGATCTAGAGTCGACATCGGACTTCCTCCTGCACCGAGATAGTACGTAGTACGTACCAGCACTACGCATATGATGTCAAGCCCCTTCAGGCGAAAACTGGCACCGCCGTACGCACCGTGCTAGCTTGCCTCGCGCCACGCCGGCTTCCACTGCCGCGGCGCGAGACGACATGAGTTTCTTCAGAACGTTGCGGAAACTGAGCCGCATCCTTCCAGACTCTGATGGATCCTGGACGGCCGGCGTGCGAGCGCGGCCGCAAAGGATCGTCCTCGATGTGGTTCCCGGCGTAGCTCCCAGCCTTAAACCGCCCGTCCGCATGTTCATGGGAACCGAGCCGCGCCAGCATCGCGCCGAGCGCGTTTGGATCTGGTCGGTTCTGCAGGTGCGCGATCCTGCGCGCGTCTACGAAATCTACCTGATGAAGGACATCATCGCCTTCGACCGCCGGCTGTGGCTCACCGGCTTCACCAATTACCGCTTTGCGGTTCCGCATTGGGCCGGCGGCAGCGGCCGGGCGATCTACAACGATGTCGACCAGATCTATCTCAGGGATCCCGCCGAGCTGTTCGACACCGACATGCAGGACCACGGCTTCCTGGCGATCACCGCCAAAGATACGTCGGTCATGTTGATCGATTGCGAGAAGATGGCGGCGGTCTGGACCCTCGCCGACGCGCAGCATGAACGGCGCAAACCGATCGAGCGCAAGTCGCAGCACCTGTGGGGCGCCCTCGACCGCGGCTGGAACTCGCGCGACGAGGAATACACCCAAGGCAATTCGAAGGTTCTGCACTACACGACGATCCACGCGCAGCCCTGGCAACCCTTCCCGGAGCGTTACGTCTATCTGCCCAACAAGGTCGGCTACGTCTGGCACGCCCTCGAAAGGTCGGCGGACAGAGCGGGCTTCCAGGTCTTCACCGAGCAGCAGCCGAGTGATGAGCTGGAAATGCTGGCACGTCGTGTCGCCGGCAGCACCGACGCGGCGGGCGCCGATACGAGCGAAGGCCTGAGGGAGGTCATCGCCGATTCCTCGGTAAGGACGATTCTCGACGTCGCGCTGACACCGCAGCGCGGCATCGATGCGCCCAACGCCGGACAGTCGGTTACCACCGCAACTCTGTTGTCGGATGGTGTCGAAGACAAGCTCTTCGATGCGGTCGTCTGTGCGGACCAGCTCGACTTCCTGCCGGTGGCCGACGTGCCATGGGTCGTGGAGAAGTTGTTCCGTCGAGCGCGGCAATGCATTTACGCCAGTGTTTCGGCCCAACCACGCAGCCGAGTGCTGTCAGACGGCAGCGGGTTGTCGCATCACGCCGCCGACGAGAGTTGGTGGTCGTGGGTCTTCGCTCAGGCGGCAGCACGCCACCCGCACATCCGCTGGCGATTGGCTGTGAAGACCGGCGGTGGCGGCCGTGAAACAACACGTATCCGCACCGGGGGCTGCCACAGTGAAAGCCCGCCGACGATCTGGGTACTGGCCGACGACAAGGCCGGACACACAACGCAATCGCGCGGTCTGGCCCAGGCGCTCGGCTGGCCCTGCGTCGTCAAGAAACTGACCTTCAACACGTTCAACCGTCTGAGCAACAGGTTGATCGGCGCATCCCTCATCGGTCTCGATCGTGCGCAATCCGACGCGCTCGCAGCGCCGTGGCCCGATGTGGTCATCTCGACGGGCCGGCGCACCGCGCCGGTGGCGGGCTGGATCAGCGCTCAGAGCCGCGGCCACACGCGACTCGTCCAACTCGGACGCAAGGGGGGCGAGATCGTCGATGGTTTCGATCTGGTGGTCTCGTGCACCCATTTCCGCTTGCCGATCCATCCGCGCCGCATGGAAACCGTGTTGCCGCTGAACGCCGTCAACGCTGCCGTGCTCAAGGGCGCGACGCGCGATTGGCCGAGCTTGTTCGACGGCGCGCCGAACCCGCATGTGGCGCTGATCGTCGGGGGCGACTCTGCGATGCACCAACTCGATGCCGCTACCGCCCGGCGCATGGGAACAGAAGTTCGGGCCTTCGCCGAGTCGATGGGCGGAACGGTGTCGGCGATCACCAGCGCGCGGACAAGTCCCGCTGCCATCGAGGCGCTCGAAGCAACGCTCGGCGGACGCCATCGACTCGATCCGTGGCGCAAGGGCGCCGCGAACAATCCCTACCTCGCACATCTCGCGAAAGCCGACGTACTGGTCGTCACCGGTGAAAGTGAATCGATGCTCTCCGAGGCAGCCGAGACGGGCAAGCCGGTATTCGTCTATCCCCTGCGGGAGAAGCCGCCCGGCCTGCGTAGCCGCGTCAGCAACTGGGTCGTTGCCCGCGCCTACTCGAGACCGCGAAAGAGCAAGGGAACCGTGCGGCCACAGCAAGGTCTGGAGTACGTCTGCGCGCGTCTGGTCCAACGCGGCTTCATTCGGCCTCGACGCGATCTGAATCTGCTGCACGAAGTGATGATCGAACGCGGCCTGGCGCATCGCTGGGGTGAGCCTCTGACCATTCAGAAGCACATACCGATGAACGAAGTCGAAGAGATCGCCCAAAGAGTTCGCGATCTCCTCGGCTACGCCTCATCAGCCCCCGAGCCGGAGCGCTACCGGATGGCCGGGTAACGGGCCTGCAATTCGACTGTTTGTATCTTGTATCTTGGATACTCGCCGTCAGCGCGACGCTCCTGCTTGCGAGCCGTCGTCTTCATGCACAGCGAATATCCAAGATACAAGATACAAACGGCGCCATGACCGACATCGATGACCCATCACACTCCACTCGTCTGGATCCTCCTCGGCAAAGGAGCCGGCGGAAATGCGCAGATGATCGCTCTCGCCGAGGCGCTCGGTTGGCCGTACGAAACCAAACGCATCATCTACAACAAGCTCAACCGTATCCCGAACATTCTCCTCGGTGCGTCGGCGGTGAGCGTCAATAAGCACGGCTCCGACGCACTGGCGCCACCATGGCCCGACATCGTCATCGCCGGCTCGCGGCGCAGTGCACCGGTAGCGCGTTGGATCAAGAAGCAATCCGGCGGCAAGGTACGCCTGGTACACCTGATGCACACGCAAGCGCCGCTGCGTCACTTCGATCTCATCCTCACGACGCCTCAGTACCGCCTCCCCGAGGCGGCCAACGTCGTGCACAACACGGCACCTCTCAATCCGCTGCCAATGGAGCGCTTGGCGACCGCGGCGGAACGCTGGCGCGACCGATTGGCACCGCTGCCGCATCCGTGGACGGCGTTGCTGGTTGGCGGTAACAGCTCGGCGTACATCCTCGATCCGAGCACCGCGGCTCGGCTCGGGCACGAAGCCACCGCGATCGCCCGCGCCGGCAGCGGCTCGCTGCTGGTCACCACCAGCCCCCGCACTCCGGCCGACGCCACCGACGCCTTGGCCGCAGCGATCGATTGTCCGGCCCTTGTCTATCGCTGGCAGCGCAACGATCCGGACAATCCGTACCACGCGTTTCTCGCACTTGCGGATCAGTTCATCGTCACAGCGGACACGGCTTCGCAGCTCATCGAGGCCTGTCAGACGGGAAGGCCGGTGCAGGTGTTCGATTGGCCGCAGCGTTCACCTCGGTCTTTCTGGAAGCGCATCCTGCATTCCTGGAGCCAGGACCGAGGTGACAGCAGCTCACCGCCAACGACCCTGATGAACCGGCTTTTTGATCGGTTCGTCTATCTCGGCTTGATCAAGCCGCCGCGCGATTTTGCAGCGCTCCGTCGAGCGCTGCGCCAGCGCGGGGCGCTGCGCCATCTGGCCGAGCCGACGACTGGAGAAGCGAAGCCCTTCGACGATATCGAACGCTCTGTAGAACGTATCCAAAGACTCGCGGCGGACACACGCCGATGAGGTCCACCCGCTACCTCAACGGATGGCTTGTGCTATAGAAGCGGGGGCATGAACTACATCGACTACGACAAGCTCGACGCGATCGACATCGAGAGTTTCCGCGACATCAAGCCGTATCCCCATCTCAACCCTGCGGGGTTTCTGACCGACGAAGCGTTCGAGCGATTGCGCACGAATCTTCCGCCGCTGGAAGCGATGCAACCTTTCTTCGGGTACCAGCGGTCGCACGGTCAGCAATCGCATGACCGCTACGTGCTCGAGTTCGAAGACCATCTCGAGATCGCGCCGCCGTGGCGTGAGTTCATCGAAGAGTTGCGCGGCTCGCGCTATAAGAATTTCCTCTACCAGGCGTTCGACAGCCGCTTTCTGCAGCTGAACTTCCACTGGCACTACACCCCGAACGGTTGCTCCGTGTCACCTCATTGCGATGCCAAGCACAAGCTCGGCTCGCACATCTTCTACTTCAACACCCCCGAAGACTGGGATCCGAGCTGGGGAGGCGAGACCGTGGTGCTCGACGATGGCGACCGCCTCGATCGCGAATCGGCGCCGGGGTTCGAAGAGTTCGACCGCATCCTGCCCGCCGATGCGATGGGCAACCGCAGTTTCCTGTTCGCCCGCCGCGGCAACTCGTGGCACGGCGTGCGGGAAATCAAGTGCCCGGAGGGCAAGTTCCGCAAGGTCTTCATCGTCGTGATCAACGACTGGAAGCGTTTTCTCAAACGCAGCATCAAAGCGCGCCTGAAGGGACAGAAGGCTTCGACGTATTGATCGTCAGTTCCGATTCGACCCTCGGCGCGCCGGCATCACCGACAGACCGAACCAACCCGGACACCAGTTGCACACCTCCGTGGGCGGGAAGAACCGTGGCGCTGGCCCCTCGGAGCGCAGGCGTACGACATGAAAGGTTACTGAACCGCGTCGCCGAGCGCCGAGATAGTAAAGCCCCGGCATTGCGCCAGCGTAGAAGTCGGGACCGTTGAGGGTAAATGGTTCGACGGCAGCCTCGGGGTACATTTGCCTCAGTCGGTTCAATTCATGACGCCCGTCGGGAAAGACGAACGCGACAACCTCGTGGCCGTCGACAAGTGCCGGAAGGTCGGCCAGATCCGTAACATTGACGAATCGCCGACGTACGTCGGGCGGAAAAGCGCACACCGGCAACATCTCCGCCGGCGGCAATGAGTCGGGTGTGAACCTACCGATGACGACGAACGTTGCCGGCAGTGTTGTTCGTTCGATGACCTGACAGACACCAAAGGTCTCACTACGGAACTGCGCGCGCCAAACAAACTCCACCCAAAACGCTTCGTATAGCAGCGCAACAAAGAGAATTGCGCCGACGACCGACGCACCCCGAGATAGCCAGCGCGATTGGCGCTGGGTAATCGCATACGCGTGCCCGATCGCGAACGCCGCCATGACACTGACGACGGGCGTCAATCCTATCAAGCGTGCGCTGCGCCAGCCCGTCGTCATCGATCCGAGCACGAAGACCACCGCCGTCCAGATCAGCGCCGTCAGGTAGCGCGGGTCCCTCCATTTCCAGATCGCCGTCACCATCCCGATCGCGATCAAGGTCGACATCACTGGCGCCAGCCGCATGGGACGCGTCGACAGAATGGTGTTGCCATAGACGTACGCCCGAAGCCAATTGACGTCTCCGCTGTGGATCGCGGCGCGGATAGCGCCGGACTGCAGCGGATTGGTGTTCTGCACGTACCAGTGCGGCCAATAGCTGATGATGTCGGGGATTAACGGTGCAACCGTGAGGGCCACGGCAAGCATTGCGGTGAGAACTCCGCCGACATCGCGGCGCGAGAAGGAGTACCGGCGTGTGGCGCCCAGCATGAACAACACGACTACGACCAGAGGGAGGTGCAACTTCGCGCTGTGATACGTGTAGAAGCCAGCTCCCAATGCAACGCCGAGCGCAACCCAAGCTTCGGGACGACGGCTATCGATCACCCAAGCCAGGGCCGCCAGCGCGCACGCAGCCAGCAGGGCCACGTCGATATTGTTGAGCGCGATCCGGCTCCAAAAGAGGTGTTCGGTGTTCAGGCTGAGTGCGAATGCGGCACAGAGTCCGACTACCGGGCCCCACCAGCGCCGTGCCCACACATAAACACCGACCACACCGAGCACACCGATGAAGGCGGAACCGCAACGCAAGCTCCAGTTGCTGAAGCCGAGCACGGTGACCGGCAGCCAATGGAGAAAGTAGGAGAAGCTTGCAAAGCCATTCCAGCCGACGCCGAAAAGGTACGGGAACCAACCCGGTGGCCAGGCCTGTACGAGATCTTCGCCGAAGTACGATTCCGTCCCCGGACGCCATGAGGTCTCGCGCACAAACATCGCTTCGTCGTTCACCAGCAGGGCGGGAACCGTGTCGAGCATCGCAAACCTGAAAGCGATCGCGACGAGCAGAATGATTGCGAGCAAAAGACGCTCCACCGTATGCGGCAAGGCCGGTCCGACCGCGCTCCGAGTTATCGCCGTCTCGCGTCGCGGACGCGTGGATGCAGCCAGCCACAGACAGGCAAGGCCCGCAGCCCAAGCCGCCGTCGCAAGAAATGGGAATGACACCCTCTGCACACATGCAAAGGCAGTCAGCGCGATCGCGACGACCATTAGAGCCACCTTCCCCAGGGGCGGCAGAGTTCTCATTGCGGGCTCAGCTACCACGAGCCACGGCACTGCCCAAACGGCGCATCGTACCACTGACGACCGGAGGTGGCCGTGGTTGTAACTGCTACAGGTTCCGACCCCGATTCGCTGGCGCGGCTCCAGTTTATCGAGACGACGAGGCGCCGATCGCGCGACGCGGTGCGCGACTATGTCATGGCACGCTTCGTGCCGGTATTTCCTCGGAGAAAGGAGTCATCATGCCCAAAAGTTGGAGCAAGAAAGACGAGAGACAATACGAGCACATCAAAGACAGCGCCTCGAAGCGCGGAAAGTCGACCAAGCGCGCCAAGGAGATCGCGGCGAGGACGGTCAACAAGAACCGACGCCGGGAAGGGCGCACAAAGAAGTCGAGCCAGCGCTCGGGCAGGAAGAGCTGAGCGTTCAGCAAGACAACGAGGAAACCGTCGAGCTTCTGGTCGACCGCGTCAGAGCTCGCCGAGAAAGGCAGCCACGGCAACGGCGGCGTTGTGAGCGGCGAGGCGGTAGTAGGTAAAGAACTGCGCCGGAAACCCCGGCAACCCCAACGGGTCACCCTCACCGTCCGAAACCGCGCGAAAGGCGATGAATCGCAGACCGGCGGCATCGGCTTCGCGCGCGATCGCTGCCGTCTCCATATCGACGGCGGCGGCCACGCCACTCCCCTGCCCGCCCGTCTTGGGTTGGAACGTGCCCTCGGCATCCGCAGCAGTCGCGACATCGCAACCGAACACATCGCCCCCATTCGGTTGGCAGCCGGTGGAGTTGCCGCCGAAGGGATCGTCACTCTCGCCGGTCCCGCCAACCACAATCAACGGCTGGTGCAGCAAACAGACGGGCGGATCGTCCGGATTTCTCGGGCGCGTCGTGCAGGTCTCGAAGTCTAGACCACCGCGCATGGTGACCCGCTCGGCAACCGTGAGCCAGGACCGGTCCACGTCGTAGGCTGCGCCGCCGACAAGTTTCCAAGCCTCTGGTACCGTCACGTCACCAATGCGCTCCGGGCTGCCGGCAACCCCGGAGACGACAATGCCGGACACTTCCATATGCGCGAGCAGCGCGCGCGTGGTGTCGGTGGCGTTGACAAGCCCTATGCCGGTCATGCCGACGACCACGGCTTGTCCGCCGATGGTTCCGATGCGGAAATTACGATTGGCAAGAGCGAACGTACTTTCGACCGTCGTCTGCTCCAGGAGGGCTCCGAGCTCTGCCGGAAACGCGGCGAGCACGGCGACGGGGGCAACGCTCTTGCCATCGTCGCCGGAACCGCAGGCGGATGCGCAAAGGCAAAGACTGACGGCGACCGGAAGCAGGAGCGTCCGCAAGCGAGCGGGCGGTTTCGCGGCTCGCCTACTGAACGCAGTCAGATTTGCCGGAGTGATTGGCATCGTTGCGTCTTGGCCGTTAACACGTTCCGCTCGTCCGGGTCTAGGACCGTACGCGGTGGCCGCCGAGGCCCTTTCCTGGCATTAGTATGTCCGTGGCAACCAAGACGGCATCAACAACGAGGAAGAAGGTAGCGAAGTCATCAGCGGCGAAGACGCGCTCGGCGGTCGCCAACAAAGCTCGAACGACGAAGCGCCGCGTTGCCAGCGGGCACGCGCCACCGGCGGCGCCGCAGCCGCGGCACGCCGTCTTCGTCGACGTCGAGAACACCAACAGCGAGCAAGGGCTGTTCGCCGTCCTCGACGCGCTAGCCATCGATCGCGGTGCACGCACAACCGAGTTGGTCGCCGTCGGTAACTGGCGAGCGGTGGGTCAGAACCTGGCTCGCCGCCTGGGCGCCCTCGGCGCTCAGCTGGTACATAGCGCTCCGGCGCGCGGTGTGCGCGATTGGAGCGACTTATGGATCGCGGTCGCTGCCGGCTGCTGGCTTGGGCAGTCACGGCCGGGCGACGTTCTCGAGATCATCTCGAATGACCGGGCCTTCGATGCGGTCGGCGATACAGCAGCGGCCCGCGGAGTGATCTACCGCCGTCTGCAGCATCGCCGTGACGTCGCTACGCCGGCGCCGGCGCAGGGACCAAAACGTGCCCGCCGCACTCGCGGTGGTCGCCGGCGACGACGTGGGCGTCCCGACGCGAAGCAACCGTTGACACCGGCAGCCACATCACCGTCACCACAGCAATCTGCTGCCGAGCCCCATGCCGCCAGCCGCGATCAGATGCTCGAGGTCATCGGTCGCTTGACGCAGAATCAAGCCGGCCGCTGGGTCAATCTTGATGTGCTGGAGAAAGCCCTCAAGGCGCAAGGTTACTCGCGTCCACCCGGATCGCCACGCTTGGTCACACGCTTGCGGGCGTTCAAGGACGTCGAGATCGATGCGCACGGACGCGTCCGACTGGTCACCGACACGCAAGCCGCGTAAGTCGCGAATTGGCTCCATCTCCCTCACGAGAACTGGATCTTTCGAAGGCCCACCGTCCTACGCCAGCTCACCAAAAGCCGTCGTTGCAGGCTTCCGGGCGCCAGCGCTGGGATGGCCTGTGGAGATGTTACAGCGATTTCATCGCCGAAACGGCAGATCGGTACGGCCCAATTGCCAGATTGCCGTGTCAGCACCCCTCGGCCTGAACCGCGTGGCTCTTGGCACCGCGGTTGCAGCAGCGTTTGGGCAAGGCTCAAAGAAAAGGAAGCTCAAATGATACGCTACTCGTTCATCTTCTTGTTGATCGCGTTGATCGCCGGCCTGATTGGAACAACCGGAGCTGCGGGGGCGCCGGGAGTGATTGCACGATTCTGCTTCGTGACGGCGTCGATTCTGGTCGGTGTATCGGTGCTGGTTGGCTTGGCCCAACGCGGCGACTCACGCCCGATTCGCAACCGCAACCACCTCAATCTGCGACCAAATTGACGCGGTCAGTCGGACGAGGCGTACTTTAGCTCGGTGACGTCGTCGCCACCGTACCCAAAAGCGGGCGACAAACGCTCGGCGACCAGGCGATCCATCTCCGCGATCTTTGCAGCATCGAAGTCGTTGCGATAGCCGAGAATCTTGCCGCGACGTACCTTGGCGGTCTCCGGATCGTCTGCACGGTACGCTGAGAAACCCCCACGGGAAAGGACACGCGAGCTTTCCAGCTTTTGCATGTTGTCGAATGAGCCGAAGGAGACAGCGGCGGCGATCTCCTCGTCACTGAAATCCTGCTCAAAGAAATCAGTGATACGCTTCAGCGTTTCCTGCGGGTTCGTCCGCAGATCCTCGTAGCGCGTAATCAGCGAATGCTTGACCTTCCTCAGGTTGCGTTCCCACGTATTCAGGAACTCGATCAGCGAGGGAAGCCCGATCTCGGGATTCATGACAAACTCCCACTTGTCGACCGTCGTGTGATCGATCGGCTGCTTCAAGGTCGCGTTGATCATCTCGCGCTTGGCTACCGAAACGCGTTTGGTGAACTGGATGTACCACGAGACGGCGATGTCGCAGGGATGGCGTGCGAGCAGAACGATATGGCGATCGCGAAACTCCGACTGCGGTCGGGTAGATCCGAGCGCATCGCCGATGACACCTTCGTAGCTGTAGAGTGCGTTGGTGACGAGAAAACGGGGACACGCTGGATTGGCGAGATGGAGCTCGTCGGATTTGAGGACGAGGCTCTCCGGCAAGCCGTACCGTTGTTGATAGAGGCGGGAGATCATCGTGCGCAGCCAGGTGTTGCCGCTCTTCGGATGGCCGATGACGAAGTAGCGCGCCCTACGCCCGCGACTGAGTTCCAGCCGGCCGAGCAATTCCTGGCGCAGGCGGACGCGCAGCGTCAGCGGTAGCGGACGCGTCGATGTCAGAATGGCTTGGCGTTTGATACGGTCGGAGAGCATGGCATATCGATGTATCTCGTATCTTGTATCTAGTATCTGGTGTCGGGTCGACACTTTCCTGCGAGATACTAGATACGAGATACCAGACACAAGATGACTCCCAGGCGCTTCCTGGCTCTGACGACGATCTCCGTGCTGACGTTCGTCGTCCCGCTCGAGCTGGCCCTGCGGCTCGTTCCCGGAGCCATCCCTCTCAGTCTGCTCACCGAGTTCGAGCCGTCGCTGCGCTCGGCGATCGCCAAGAAGCGAAAGCTGCAACGCGTCGAAGACACGGTGATCGTGCCGCGTGACGACGGTGGCCCAGCCGACCGCATGTGGGTCTACAAGCCCGGGGTCGAGGTTACGGAGCCGTTCGACGAGCAAGGCATTGTCGACACGGTTCGGATGGACGACTCCGGCTTTTGCAACTCCGATCGATCGGCTTACAGCAAGGCCGATCATCTCGATGTCGCCGCCGTGGGCGACTCGTTCACCTTCTGCACCAACGTCGTGCCCGCCGACGCTTGGCCGGCGCTGTTGGCCAAGGATACAGGGCTGCGTGTCTACAACTTCGGCCTGCCGGGGCGCGGTTTGCACGAGTACCTGCAAGCGCTCAAGACGTTCGCTCTGCCGAAGCAACCGCGCTTCGCCGTGCTCGCGGTCTACGAAGGCAACGATTTGCGCGACGCCGTACGCTTTTACGAAGGTAGCGCTCGCGCCGTCCCGAAAGCGCAGCGTCCCTGCCCTTTCGGCTCCGACTCTGTTTGCGCCGCGCGCGAGGCGCTGAAGCACGGTATTTGGGGGCGTCACAGCTATGCGCTCAACCTCGGCCTCGCCGGCGCCTGGCGCCTGGCCTACGGTCGCCGCAAGAAGGAAATCGACTTTCGCTACGACATCCGCTTTGCCGACGGCCATACGGCAACGTTCAATTCGCGCAACGGTGACCTCGATGAAGTGACCTATGCGCGCGCCCTGGTGCGCGACGAGGTCAGCGTCGACCTCTTCAAGCCGCCGCTGACGGACTTCGTGGCCCTCGGTCGTAAGCACGATTTCATCCCGATCGTCGCGTACATTCCGTCGGCCTACACGGCCTACCGAGAGCAAGCGCGCTTCGACGATGCCGGGGTCGAGCAAACGCTCAGGGAGTTCAGTGACCGGCAACGCACGTACCTCGCACGTCAGGCAGCCGAAGTCGGCTATCGTTTCCGTGACCTGACCCCGGCTCTCCAGCGCGCCGCGGCGCAACTGCCGTCGTCATCACCGCTGTATTTTCGGACCAATGTCCACCTGACGAAGGCCGGGCACGAGGTCGTCGCGAACGAAATCGCGGCGGAAACGTCGCAGCGGTGAAGCGGATCGGTCCCTTCCAGATCGACTCAAACGCCCGGTCTGGTAGCGGCGCCCAGGATCGGAACGAGTCGTTCGACGCCGCGAATCGAGAGGTGGGTATGGTCGAGGTACAAGGCCAGCGGGCCGAACTGTGAACCGACCGCGCGCTGCTCGGCCAACGTAATGTCGATGTAGTCGATCACCGTGAACCCGGCTTGGCGGGCGGCCGTGAGTAGCTCGGCCTTCTCTTCGCGAAACGTCGGAAAGTTGTAGTGCGTGTGCCCGATGATGCGTGTGACTTCCGGTACGACGTTGTAGACGAACGGGACGTAGACCAGGACGACGCGTCCGATGTCGTGTTCCTTGCGAAAGCGGTCGAGCCAGTCAACCATTTCCTTGGGAGTCGCCGTTTCGAAATCGTTCTCACAAAGCATGTAGATGACCTCGCGAATCTGACCGGCGTAACGCTTCGCGGCCTTATCGAGGGCGCATTGGATGTCGGACGCGCCGGCGCCGGAGATGCCGAGGTTGATATACTGGTGGGCGGGATCGCGTGCCTGGAGTTGCGAAGCGATCGTTTCGGTATCGTCCAGCATGACACCATTGGCGACACTGTCGCCCGCGACCAGGATCTTGTCATTGGAGCTGACGATCGGCAGCGTGATGCGCTCGCCGTGCGGATTCGTCGAGAGATTCACCCGCCGAAACCCGTACCGTCGGAAGAATGCTTCCAGCCGGGATGGAAGATGCCTGTCGCTGTCGTAGAAGTACGTCAGCTGATCGAAGGGATTGAAGACGTTCGACTTCAAGAACGCCATCGTTTTGCGCAATCCAGGCTTCTGCGTCTTGCAGCCATCCTCTTCGGTGTTGATCGCCACGGCATCGTTCTTGAGCCCCCAGAAAGGCGAGTTGCCGATAGCGACGCCATTCTCCTTGAACAGACCTAGCATCGCCTTGAATTGCGACGGCTCGGCAATCACCTGAGTCGTCGGATCGTGTGGATCGTAAGATGATGCGCGCCGGTCGACGATCCAGCGCCGGAAGAGATCGTAGGTCAGGCTCGTCGTTGCTCGCGGACCGCGGGCTACCGAATAGATCCCTTCGACGGCGAAGTACGGTAGCGCGACACCGACCAGAACCGCGAGGAAGGGAAACAGAACCCTGCGCATCAGGCTGCGCCCAGCGTCTCCAATGTCGGCCTCTCCCCGTTGGGTCGCTTTGACTCGGCTTCGATCGAAACTTGACTCATGTGCGACAAGTCCGTGCTACCAAGAACCCTAAGCCGGCAGCCCGGATACTCTCAAGTCCCTCCGCGCAGCTTGCGCCAGACCATCGGCGCCAACTGCAACGGGCCGAGCAGATTCCGCTGCGCCCGCCGCAGATCCTCTTCGACGCTATCGATGTGACGCAGAACCGGCCGTAGATCCTCGGTCTCTCGTTCGACCTCGACCCAGGCATCCCAAAAGGCCGACGCCGACGGATCGACCTCGTCCGTCGCCAGCTTGTGCAGCAGAGCGTAGCCCCGGCGGACGAGCACGTTTACCGCGCCGTCATTCTCCAGATCGGCCAAGGTGAAGCGACTGTGACGCATGTCGGACCGCAGGAAGCGGTTGGCGTACTCGTCGATCGAAGCGTGAATGCTGTCGGTCAGCGGCAGCGACAGAGCCGCGGCCATGCGCTCGAGCTCCTTCACCGGAGCCGCCATCACACGGTCGTAGTCGACGACAACCGACGGCCGTTCGCGGACGTGGCGGAAGTAGGGAACGACGTTGACGATCCATTCCAGGTCGCTCTTCTCCTGCGTACCGCGGCGCGCGTCGAGCTTGTCACGCGATTGGGCGACGCTGATCGGGTTGCGCAACGCCACAACGTAGCCGACGTCGAGATCGAGCTCACGGTACAC
>Ga0187892_10000932_pt1 | contig 72362 bp, 57 predicted proteins | sample MA1701073metaG_FD_139345 | JGI IMG/M metagenome (GOLD analysis project Ga0187892, IMG submission 139345) | Bio-ooze microbial communities from a basaltic lava cave in the Kipuka Kanohina Cave System on the Island of Hawaii, USA - MA170107-3 metaG ...
ATAGCTCGGCGATGCAGAGAGAAACGTATCGCAGACTGTCCATTCTGCGGAAGTCTCGATCACGCGATAATTGGCGGAGAGCGAGCGCCTTCCGTCGCAGAGAGGTCCGAATAGCTCGGCGATGCAGAGAGAACCGTACCGCAGACTGTCCAGTCGGCGGAAGTCTCGATCACGCGATAATTGGCGGAGAGCGAGCGCCTTCCGTCAGCGCGCTGGTTGCCTTGGAATGTTTCGGATGATTGTGCCACCGCAGACTGGACAGTCTGCGGTACGCGCCCTGTGTTTCAAGAGATGCATATGAATTCACTGCTGCAAGATTTGCGTTACGGCTTGCGAACGCTGCTCAAAAATCCCGGCTTCACGCTCGTCGCAGTCATCACGCTCGCTTTGGGCATCGGCGTGAACACCGCGATCTTCAGCGTCGTCAATGGCGTGCTGCTGCGCCCGCTGCCGTTCAATCAGCCGGAGCGCATCGTCACGCTGTGGGAGAACAACGTCAAAGACGGCATCGAACGCGACGATGTTTCGCCCGCCAATTTTCTCGATTGGCGTGACCGCAGCCGCAGCTTTGAAGAGATGGCCTTCGCCAATCCGTGGAGCCTTGATTACACCGGCCAGACCGAGCCTGAGACCTGGCGGGCGGCGCGCGTCTCGCAAGGCTTCTTTCGCATCCTGGGCGCGCAGGCGATGGTCGGGCGTACGTTTCTGCCGGAAGAATATGAAACGGGGCGCAACCAGGTGGTGGTGATTAGTTACGGTTTGTGGCAGCGGCGCTTCGGCGGCGAGTCGAAGATCGTCGGGCAGAAATTGACGCTTGATGACCAGCCGATGACGGTTGTGGGCGTGATGCCGCCGGAATTCAAGCTGTTGCTGTTCGACCGCGACGAAGAGTTGTGGTGGCCGCAGACGCCGGACGAAAGCATGCGGCGGCAGCGGCGCGCGACTTACTTGAAAGTGATCGCGCAGTTGAAACCCGGCGTGACCGTCGAGCAGGCGCGCGCCGAGATGAATTCAATCGCTACCAACCTCGCTTCGGAGCTTCCGCAGACCAACGCTGGCATCGGCGTGACCACTGTGTCGCTGAACGAACAAATGACGGGACACGTGCGCCCGGCTTTGCTGGTGCTGCTCTGCGCGGTCGCGGCAGTGTTGCTGATCGCGTGCGCGAACGTGGCCAACTTGTTGCTGGCGCGCGGCAATGAACGCGAGCGCGAGTTCGCCATCCGGGCGGCGATTGGCGCTGGGCGATTGCGATTGGCGCGGCAGACGTTGACCGAAAGTCTATTGCTCGCGTCGCTGGGCTGTCTCGGCGGAGTGTTGCTCGCCGCGTGGAGCATTGACCTGATTGTCGCGCTCAGTCCGGGCAACATCCCGCGCATCGAACAAGTCCGGCTGGATCGCGCGACGCTGCTGTTCGTCGCGAGCCTTTCGTTCCTCACTGCTCTGATCTTCGGCCTGGCGCCCGCGCTGCAATTTTCCAAACCGAATCTGAGCAACTGTCTGAAGGAATCTTCGCAGACGGCGACTGGCAGCTCGATGCGACGCAGGCTGCGCGGCTCTCTGGTAGTTTCAGAGATTGCGCTGGCGCTGGTGCTGCTGGTCGGCGCGGGACTGCTTGTCCGTAGCTTCTTCACTTTGCTGAAGGCCGACCCTGGGTTCGCCGCCGACAAACTGGTCGCGCTTCAGACCTTCATCCGGGATCGTTACGGCAAACCGGACGAGCGCGCGGCCTATGTCCAACAAGTGACCGGGAAGATGAAGTCCGTGCCCGGAGTGCAAGCCGTCGGCGTGACTACCGCGCTGCCGTTCTTTGAAAGCAGTATGGACTCGTCTTATCCATTCACAGTCGAAGGCCGGCCCGCGCCGCCCGCAGGCCAGGAGCCGACGGTCTTCTGGACAATCGCCAACAACGACTACTTTACGGCGATGGGCTTGCCGCTGCTGCGCGGCAGGCTCTTCAGCGAATTCGACAAGTCGGACGCGCCGCCCGTCATCTTGATCAACGAGACGATGGCGCGCCGCCACTTCCGCGACGAGGATCCGGTTGGACGCAAGATCGTTGTCAGAGGCCGGCAGCGAGGACAGGCTGCGCCAATGCCGGTTGAAATCATCGGCGTCGTCGGCGATGTGCGGCACGAAGGCTTGGACAAAGAACCGCGAGCCGAATATTTTCAGCCTTACGCGCAAGCGCCCAACGGTTCGATCATCTTCGCCGTGCGGACGAAGGTTGATCCGATGAGTTTGCTCCCGTCGCTCAAGGCTCGCATCTGGGAAGTGAACGCGACGCAGCCGATTTACGCCACCAGCGTCATGGCTGATTCGATTGACGCTTCGCTCAAATCGCGGCGGTTCAGTCTGTGGCTACTCTGCGCGTTCGCGGCGTTGGCGCTGGCGTTGGCGATTGTCGGGATTTACGGCGTGATGAGTTACGCGACCACGCAGCGGACGCACGAGATTGGCGTGCGGATGGCGCTGGGCGCGGCGTCGAGGGACATCATTAGGTTGGTTTTGCGACAGGGAATGCGATTGACGGTCATCGGCGTCGGCATCGGATTGGCGGCTTCGTTTGTTTTGACGCGATTGATGAGCAGGTTGCTTTACGGCGTGAGCGCGACCGATCCGTTTACTTTCGTGGCGGCGCCGTTGCTGCTGGCGGGAATCGCGCTGCTGGCTTGCTATGCGCCTGCACGAAGAGCGACGAAAGTAGACCCGATGATCGCGTTGCGGCGCGAGTAGAGACCGGGAGAAGGTCGAGGAGCGAGGCTGTTGGCGAGAGCTTACTTTGGTTGCAACAACTCCATCTTTTTCTCCCTGAACCATCTGGCGATCCTTCTGATCTCGTCATTCAGTTTGTCAATATCTTCTTGGGATAGCCGCTCAGCATCATAGGAGTCATACGTCAGATTGAACAATTCCACTTCAACGCATCCGTAAGCGCGGGTGCGAATCTCTTCATCAGTCATAGCCATTCCCCCTTCAAGTGAGATTCAGAGCTGATCAGGGTCTTTGCCCAACTGCCGCAACATTTCAGCCAGTCGCTCGGCGCGCGCGCTCTCTGCCTCAGCGCGCTGTCGCTCCTGCTCGAGTTGAAGCTGGGCTAGCTCGGCGCGCTCTCGCTCTGCTTCGGCGCGCTCTCGCTCTGCTTCGGCGCGCTCTCGCTCTGCTTCGGCGCGCTCTCGCTCTTGCTTGACGCGCTCTCGCTCCTGCTTGACGCGCTCTCGCTCCTGCTTGACGCGCTCTCGCTCTTGCTTGACGCGCTCTCGCTCCTGCTTGACGCGCTCTCGCTCCTGCTTGACGAGTTCGGCATTGGTTGGAATCCAATTGCCCTGCGCGTCGTACCAGCGCAACCACAACCGCTCTGGCCCTTTGTAAACTCCGCGCCACACTCCCAATCCCAGCCCGGCTTCGGGAAGCCAGAAACGGTCGCCGTGACCCACGACTTCGATGTAGCTCTCTCCGTTCAACCTGAAGATTCGCAGCCGGTCGGCAATGCGGCTGAAGACGGCGTAGTAGGGCACGCGCAGGATTCGCTCGTAGACTTCCCATTTCGTCGGCGTCCCATCCTCATCGCGCAAGGTTTGACCGAGGTCTGCTTTCTGCGTCTTCTCTGAAAGCAGTTCGATGACGATCAAGGGCGCGACCTCTTCCTGCCAGATGACGTAACTGTACCGCAAGTCATGCCCATCATACAGGCTCGGCACACCGATGACGGCGAACCAGTCGGGGCGCTTGTACCAGCGCGGGTTCCGCCAATCGTAATAGAGGTTGAGGTCAATGGCGGTGAAGACCTCGTCCGGCGGGGCTGTAGTCGGATGGAAGGTCTCGCTCAAGAGCACGGCTTGATGGGGGTGGTATTCGTCGGGCATTCCAGGCTCTCCGCTCTCTTCGCTGGGCAGATCGTACATCGTCGGCAACGTCTCACGGGCCGGACGGGGTAAGTCAGTTTGGGTCAAAATTGACATCTTCTTCTTCTCCTTTCAGGCAAGGCAAAGGAACGTAGTGATGATACGACTCTGGCTCAGTGACTGTCCACTCGGCTCAACGATTCGCGCCTGCGGCCCCAATCATCATGCTCTCGAAGAGAATCATCCGTGGGGGCTGGATTCACGCGCCGCGACTCGCAGCATCGCCTCCAGGCTGCGCTCGACATCTTCATCGGTCGTCGCCCACGAAGAGACGCTGATGCGCATGGCTGTTTGCCCCTGCCAAACCGTGCCGCCGCACCAGCAAGTCCCATCCGATTGAATCCCGGCAATCACCCGGCGCGTCACCTCTTCGTCGCCGAACGAGACCAGCGTCTGGTTGATGACCACGTCGTTGAGCACGCGATAACCAGCTTCAGTCAGGCCTTCGGCGAAACGCGCGGCCTGGCGGCAATTGCGTTCGATCATCTCGGCCAGCCCCTGTCGTCCCAGCGAACGCAGCGCCGCCCACACTTCAACTGCGCGCGCCCGGCGCGAACCTTCCGGCGTGTAATGCATCGGCTCGCGCACATCATCCGTTGGGAGATAAGCCGCGCTGACCGCCATCGCCGCGCGCAACGCTTCGGCGTCACGAACGAAAGCCAGGCCGCTGTCATACGGCACGTTGAGCCATTTGTGCGCGTCGGTCGCCCACGAATCGGCTTCGGGGAACCCTTCGGTCAGATGCGCCCGCGCCGGACTGGCCGCCGCCCACAACCCGAACGCTCCGTCAACGTGAACCCACGCGCCCGCTGCGTGAGCGAGAGCGCAGATTTCCAGCGCGGGATCGAACGCTCCGGTGTTCACGTTCCCGGCTTGAATGCAGACGATGGCTGGGCCTGACAAGGCGGGGAAAGCATCGACGCGCATCCGCCCCTGGCCGTCCGCCGGAACAGTGATCACGCGCTCGCGTCCGAGTCCGAGCAATCCGAGCGCCTTCAGCAGTGTGGGATGAACTTCAGCTCCGACCACGACTGTAACTGGAGGAGCGCCGAACAGACCCTGGGCTTCGACATCCCATCCGGCGCTTCTCAAGACTTTGTGCCGCGCCGCCGCCAGCGCAGTGAAATTGGCCATCGTCGCTCCGGTCACGAACGCTCCGCCACATTCCGGCGGCAGTCCGAGCGCATCAAGCAGCCAGCGCAGCGCAATCTCTTCGAGCGCGATGGCGGCTGGCGACATCACGCTCAGGCAGGCGTTCTGATCCCACGCTCCGGCCAGCCAGTTGGCCGCCAAAGACGCTGGAAGAGAACTGCCATTGACGAAACCGAAGTACCGCCCACCCGCTGTGGCGACAGTGGCCGGAGAGCCGATCTCATCCAGCGCCGCCAGAACTTCTTCGGGATCGGTTGGCTCATCGGGAAGCGGCCCGCCAAGTTCCGAGAGCCGGGCAATCGTTTCGGCGAGCGGCGCGACGCGGCGTTCATCCAATCCTTCGCGGTAACGGATGGCGCGCGCGGCTGCCGCCAGCAAAAGCTCCGACAGTGGCGCGGACTCCGCGCGCTCCTGTTTTTCGACGATGATCTCTTTGTTCATATTGTTTCAAACCGTCGAACGCACGTAGACTTTGCGATCATTCACGCCTTTCGCAAACAGAAGAACTCGATTGCCAATGGCGGTTGGCGCCAGCGCCGCATCCGTGACGCCGGGGTTCGGCAGCTTATGCCACCCGCTCCACACGCCGGTCTCGCTCGCCACGTTGACGTAAGGCAATCCGTCAGTGCCTTTGACGAAGACGAAAAGTTGCCCTTCGGTGGCGGTCGCGGTGATCGGCGCGTCGGTGCTGCCCCCGCCGGGGACTTCGGCCCACGGCGTCCAATCGCCGTCAGCCGTGCGGGCTTTGACCAGAATGCGGCGCGAGGTCAGGCCTTTGATGAAGACGTAGAGTTCATCCTGGAACGTCGCGATGGTCGGCGTGACATCCGTGCTGCCGCCTCCGGGAATTGTGTACCACCCGCTCCAATAACGCCCGCCCGGCGCCAGTTCGTTCAGGAAGATCCGGCGGTCGCCGCTGATCGCGCACAGAACCAATCGCCCATTCACTGTCGCGCAAGCCGCGTTGGTGTTGGTCAACATTCCGCCGGGAACTTCTTCCCAGGGTTGAGCCGTCAACTCCGTCTCACCCGGGCTGTAGTATTTGTGGAGAATCTTCCCATCGGTTTGCGTGGCGAACGTGTACATCCGGGCGTTATGTTGCGCGCAGGCCAGCGCATGCGGCGTCTTGATGCTCGCGGGATCGCGCCGCCAACCGCGCCATTCTCGTTCGCGCATCGGATCGTCAGGCGGGATGGCGGCGGAATCAGCGGCGGTCTGCGGATCGCGTTCGCGAGTTTGATTCAAATAAATCTCGCGGTCGCTCAAGCCTTTGGTGAAGAGAACGACTTCGCCGGTGGCGTCCGTGGCCGCCGCCGGCGCTCGATCAGTCGTGAAATTGCCGGGCACCGCCTGCCAGTTCGTCCAATTCGGAATCCGCGCGGTCTTCACCGCAAAGCATCCGGCTTCCAGCTCCGTCCCCTGCACGTTGAACCCGGCGGTGGACCATCGTCCGGGCACGCGACCGACCGGTTGCTGCGTGTAACGCGAGCCATCCCACGCCACTTCCCACATTTCGCCGGTCATCTCGTTGACGACGATCATTCGACCCCGGCGATTGAGAAACTGGCTGGAACTGACCGCGAGGATGCGGTTCTCGCGCTCGCGGTCGAAACAGAGTTGAGTTTGATAATACGTGCCGCCGTTGGGCGGAATGAACTCAAGGTGTTCGGCGGCGTAACCGATGTTGGCCAGCAGGTTTCGTTGGTTGTCCTTGCTGATCGCGTAAATCTCGCCGCCGTGCGGATCGTTGTCTCCATAGCCTTCGACGCCGACGATCATCTGTTTGGCGAAAGGACCGAAAGTGGCGGGCGCGACCGTCACACCTTCCAGCCGCAGTTTCAGATCAGTGTGCAGCGTGGAACTGCCATCAGGGTTGACCAGATAGATTTTGCCGTTGGCTTCAACCGCGATCAGCCGCCCGCCGAAATCGCCTTCGGTGTCAAAACAGATTCCGCCCCACAAACCGCCGCCTTCGCCGAAACCCACCCAGACATCGGCGATTACTTCGCCGCTCGACGAAAGCCGCGAAATCTCGGTTTGCGGCCCGCGCCCGACGAAGAGGTCGCCGGGAGTGAAGCCCGCGTCAACTGGCGGCCCCGCTTCAGGCACGATGGCGATCTTCGACTCGACGCGGCGGAACATCTGGTAATTCGGCGCAAAGCGAACGCGCGAACCGTTGCGCGCCACGGCGTTGAGAATCTGGACCGGCCTGGCGGTTTCGTAAAAGATCGGCGAGAGCGAAACGAGCAGGCGGTCGAGTCGCGGGTGATAAGCGATGCCTTTCGGGTTGACGGGTTCGCCCGGCTGGATTGATTGATCGAAATCGCCGCGAAAGGCTACGAGTTCGGTGAAACGGTAGGGAAACTCTGTCGGTTCTAGCGTGACTGCGATTGGTGTGGCTGGAATTGGCGGCATTTGGACTCCTACAACTTACCCTCATCGGGTTCTGATGGCGGTTCGATACCGAGAAATTCTCTGTAGATTCGTTCTTTGTATCCTTTGCCAATGCTGTTGACTGCATTAATGAATGATTGATAAGTACCTGGCCCACCAATCTTCTCCCAGAACTCTTCCCCAATCAGCACTACCTCATCTTCCTTCATGTTGAACCAGCGGGCAGGGAAGCTCCACGCGTAATCTTCACGACGACCATATGGATTGTAAGGTAAAGCGAAGAAGGCGCCATCAACTTGCAGTGGCTCCATGCTATAAAGCTTCAGAATCTTTTCCTTGCTGACCTTAGTTTGGTCGCTGTTGGGCAGAGGAGCTTTGAGTTCGAAGGCATATGTTTTCTTGTTGACTTTATCTTCTACGTAAACGTCGCAGACAACTGTCACAGGAAGTGGCCTGCCACCGCCCTTCAATACGAAATCAAGCTCTTCACGCCAGTTAGGCTTGACTCTTTTCTTCCCAGGTTCCGGATGTTCCAAGGCGTTAAGAATCTGCGTGATTCTTCTCAATCTACCCTCTTTCACTTTTCCTTTAATTTCGTAATCTGTCGCAGCGTAACAAAGATTTTTCTCAGCGGCAGTTTTGGCCAGCATTTGCCAAGCAATGCCAAAAGGCGTAACAAAACGCCTTTCAAAGTGCGACCCCTTGAAGATTTCGTCCGGGACGAGGGCTGCGTACAGTGGTTTTTCCGCTCTATGTTTTTCTTTGATGAAAGGGTCTGTGACTAATACTCTGTTCATTACCCTGTCCATCATTGCTCTGATAACGCTCTGAATGGCGTCTCTCATCTCGTCTTGTTTGGTCATCCTTATCGCACTATTCCGGCTTTCGCCATATGAATATTGACTCGTAGAACTCGCTTGACCGGCGTCCTGTCCTGCGATTGACGTGGCGATTCACAACCGCTTCGACTTCAACACCTACTAGAGTTGCAATCCTGCCATAGAGATTAGCCTTATCACCCGCGACCACGATAATCCTGCCCCCAGGCTTCAATGCCTTACATAGATTGTCAAAGACCAAAGCGATGTCTTCCTGATAAACCTGACGCGCTTTTTGGCTAGCGCCTCGGGATGCTGCGCCAATTTCTTTTTCACGTTGATCTGTCAACCCAAGCAAGTGATAGGCATAGGCATGCTGTTCGTGATAGTCAATCAACCCGACATACGGTGGGCTGGTGATAACACCGTCAATCGGAGGAACCAGGACTTCACGGCTGTCAGCATGATGAATTTCGACTTTCGCGTCGGTGCGAACCAGCGAGAATTCTTCAAGGCGGTTGATGGTATCTAGACTGTAACGCCGCAAAAACTGAAAAGAATCTATCGTCGGCTCGCAAACGCGCGAGTGTTTGTAACAGTGGTAAGGCTCAGTTTGTGGCTTTTTGGGGAAATCCAGATCGAAATGGGTGGTTAGCCGGGATGAACGCGCCGCGCGGGAGAGAATGACTTTTAACAAGTCTTGGTGCTCATAACTGGCAATCAATGAACGATAGGTGAGCAAATCACGCAACGCTTCGGGAGCGAACCATTTCTTCAAGTATTCGGGACCTTCGTGGAAAGACACTTCAGGCAAAGCGTCCTCATCCCAAAGTGACAATGACAGTGATCCTCTTCGTTTGTGCTTATCAATCTGCTTGAGGATGTCGAGAACTTCTTTACGGACCTTGGGCAGATTGTATTTTGCTATTTTGGTTCGGCAGAGGGTGACGTTGAATTCTGAGATATCGTAACCAATGCTGTTGATACCAAGCTCATTGGCCTGCACTAAAGTTGTCCCTGAGCCTGCAAAAGGATCAGCCACAGTCTGTCCAGGGCGGAAGAACTTGCGAAGAAAAATCTCGACCAGTTGTGGAATGTACTTGCCTAAGTAAGGGTGCAAACGATGAACGTGTTTAGTGCGTTCCCGCTCCGGCAAATCTTTTTCGCACCAATTGAGATTAAGTGATTCGAGCGGAGTTTGTGGTGTTACAGTTCGGGGATCGGTCGGTGATGAGCCAGAGTACACTCCCACCCGCTCTTCTTCGTTTGTTAACTCGATCCCCTCAAAAGTAAGTTGAATGGCTGATCTACTCATATTCTAGTCCACACTAACGCTTGCTCCCGCATTCTGCAAACGATTCGCGTAAAGCGGAAAACGCGCAGTCAATTCTTTCACCTGCCGCTTCACGCGCTGTTTGACCGATTCGTCTTCGGGCGATTGCAAGACATCGGCGATCAGCCGCGCGATCAGCTTCATCTCTTCTTCGCCCATTCCGCGCGTGGTAACGGCGGGCGTGCCGACGCGAATGCCGCTGGCTTTGAGCGGGGGATTGGTATCGAACGGGATGGTGTTTTTGTTGACCGTGATGTGCGCCGCTTCCAGAGCCTTCTCGGCGTCCTTGCCCGTCAATCCTTTCGAGAAGACATCAACCAGGAAGACGTGGTTGTCCGTGCCGCCCGAAACGATGCGTAACCCGGCCTCGCCGATGGCGGCGGCGAGCGCCTTCGCGTTTTTCATGATCTGCTGCTGGTAAGTTTTGAATTCCGGTTGCAGCGCCTCCTTGAAGCTCACCGCTTTGGCCGCGATGATGTGAACCAGCGGACCGCCCTGGACGCCGGGAAAGACCGTGCGATCGAGGTCTTTGGCGAACTGCTCTTTGCACATAATCATTCCGGCGCGCGGACCACGCAGCGTCTTGTGCGTCGTGGTCGTCACGAAATCGCAATGCGGAACCGGCGACGGGTGCAATCCGGTGGCCACCAAGCCCGCGACGTGCGCGATGTCGGCCATCACCAACGCTCCGGCGCTGTGCGCGATGGCTGCGATGCGCTCGAAATCAATCACGCGCGAATAGGCCGACGCGCCGCAGACCAGCAGCTTCGGTTTGTGCTCGTGCGCCAGGCGCTCCATCTGATCGTAGTCAATTGTTTCGTCTTCGCGCCGCACGCCGTAAGCGACGACGTTGTAGCTCTTGCCCGAAAAGTTAAGCGGGTGTCCGTGCGTCAAATGCCCGCCGTGCGACAAATCCATTCCCAGAATGGTGTCGCCGTGGTTGCAGGCGGTCAGGTAAACGGCCATGTTCGCCTGGCTGCCCGAATGCGGCTGGACGTTGACGTGCTCCGCGCCGAACAACTGCTTGGCGCGCGCGATGGCCAGCGATTCGACCACGTCCGTGAATTCGCAGCCGCCGTAATAACGTTTGCCCGGATAGCCTTCGGCGTATTTGTTGGTGTAGACGGAACCGGCGGCTTCCAGCACGGCTTCGGAGACGAAGTTTTCCGAAGCGATCAGTTCGAGGCCTTCGTGCTGGCGGCGGGTTTCGTTTTGGATTGCTGAGTAAATCTCAGGATCAACTTCGGCGAGTGAACGGTAATGATTTTCTTGCATGTATAGCTTTAGTCCTTCTTTCGTTCGAGTATTGCGATCTTTTCAAGGCGCGGCAGGTGGCGACCACCGTCGAAGCCGGTGGTCAGGAAGGCGCGGATGATTTGATCAATGGTTTCAGGGGCGGTGGTACGCGCGCCGACGGCGACGATGTTCGCGTCGTTGTGCTGGCGCGCCAGCTTGGCCGTCTCTTCGTTCCAGACCAGGGCGGCGCGAATACCCGCGACTTTGTTCGCCGCGATCTGCATCCCGATACCGCTGCCGCAGACCAGGATGCCGCGTTCGGCTTCGCCCCGCGCGACCCCTCTGGCCACGCGCTCGGCGTAATCTGGGTAATCAACCGAATCGAGGGAATTGGCGCCCAGGTCTTCGTATTCGACGCCCATTTCTTCGAGCGTTTTTTTGATGGCTTCTTTGCCGTGAAGACCCGCGTGATCGCTGGCGATCAGAACTTTTTTCATAACGGCGACGCTTCCTTCAAGGTTGTTACAGCGGGGTGGATGATTGGGACAACTAGGCCGGTATGCTACCGCACGATTTTTAGATTGTCGAATACCGTTTGAGGATCGAGGATCGAGGATTGCGGATTGCGGATTGCGGATTGCGGGATGACGGGACATACTTCCCGCCGACGAAAAAGCGTCGAATCAAAATCGGTTACAACTGGATGAAAATACCCCTCGTCACCTCTCTTCAATCCGCAATTCAATCAGCGCTCCGCAATCTTCGATCCTCGATCCTCGATCCTCGATCCTCGATCCTCCTGGTCTTTTCCGCAATGCTCGCGGTCTCGTGGCGGCGGTGGACTTCGCCCATTGCCGACAGCGGGCGCGAGATGGATTTGCCGCTGCGCCTGTTGAACGGCGAGTTGCTTTACCGTGACGCGCATTACATCTACCCGCCGTTTTCGCCCTACTTCAATTCGCTGCTTTATCGAATCTTCGGCGTCCATCTGGATGTGTTGCAGGCCAGCGGAATCGTCTGCGCGGTTTTGATCACGTGGTTGTGTTATCGCATCGCGCGCAGGTTGTTGACGCCGGCTGAGTCCGCGCTGGCGACGATTGCGGTGATCCTGCTGTGCGTCTTCAAACCGGCGGGCAATCTGATCTGGCCGTATGCTTTCGCGGCGCTGCACGGCGTGGTCTTCGCGCTCGGCGTGTTGCTGTTGACGCTGCGATACGCTGAAAACGGAAAGCGGCGTGAGTTGTTCGTCGCAGGAGTTTTGATCGGGCTGGCTGCGATTACCAAGCAGGAGTTCGCGCTGGCCGGAGCGCTGACCGTGACTGCGGCGACCGCGTGGTTGCATCGAACCAATTTCAAACGGCTCGCAGCCGATCTGGCGCTGGCCGCCGCGCCCGCATTGCTGATTGCGCTGCCGGTTTACGTGGCTCTGTTAAAGATCATCGGCTGGGAGATCATCGTCGAAGATTGCCATCTGTTTTACACGTATCTGCCCGCGTCGCTGAAGTTTTACAACTCGCAGCGAACCGGGATGGGTCGTCCGCTCTTTTCGTTGACGCAGATGATCGGCGCCGCGGCAGTCGCAGTCGCGGCGATGAGCGCAGTTGTTTTGCTTGGCGATCGGACGCGCTGGACCTTTCGCTGGGCCGGCTCCGCATTCATCATCTCTTTGTTCGCAGTCTTTGCGATCAGATGGTTGGCGGGCAAACAGTGGGATGGAAGCCCCGTGCGCGCGTTGCCGTTGCTGCTGGTTGCGATTGTCATCATTGAATGGCGGAAGAACGTTTGGAGTTCCGCCTTCAGGCGGGACGAGCAGGAAGAGGGAAACGGCCCGCCTGAAGGCGGAACTCCAAACAGCAGCTTGTTCATCATCGCCGCCTACAGCCTGGCGATTCTCGCTCGCGTGGCGTTGCGTGTGCCGAGCGGCGGAGCTTTCGGCGGATTCTTTTTGCCGACTTCGCTGATCCTGTTCTGCTGGCTGTTCACGCGCGCTCTGCCAGCATCGGTCGAAAGATGGACGGGGCAGGAGCTTTCCACGCGGCGGTTGCGAATGATCGGGTTCGGCTTGCTGGCTGCGACTCTGTTTGCCACCGCGATCGTTTACGGCATTCGCTACCGCAAAAATTTCAACCACGAGATCGTCGCCGAACGCGGCCATCTCTTCGCGCCGAACGTCACGGGGCAGGCGATTGACGAAGCTCTGAAATTCATCGAATCGCACACCGCGCCCGGCGAATCAATCGCTGTCTTTCCCGAAGGCAGCGATCTGGCTTTTCTCACCGGAAGGCGAACTCCATTCCGACACCAGATTCTGATCCCAGGGTTGATGAGCGAAGAGGATGAACGACGGATGATCGAAAGGTTGAGACAGGAGCCGGTACGTTACGTGTTCGTCGTCAACCGTCCGATGCGCGAATTCGGCGCGGAGGCTTTTGGCCGCGATTTTTACACTGAGCTTGGGCGATGGATTGATGAGAGCCACCGGGTAGTCAAGATTTGCGGATCGGCGCGCGACGAGCGGTTGCAGATCGGCGCCCCGGTCTTCTTTATCAAAATCTTCGAGCAGCAGAGCATCGCGCGTTAGCCGAGACGGCGATGGCGTCTCAATTCCCCGGTTCTTTTTGCTGCGGCGGTTCGGCGGATTTGATCTCGCTGATCAACTGTCCCCACTGTCCCTGTTCCTTGCGGAAAATCTCCTCTTATCGCGGAGTCCGGGCTGGCGCAACCACTCGCCAATTCGAGAGCGATTGCTGGTAAGCCTCCCGCGCCCGCTGTTTTTCGCCGAGCGCGGAATAGACGCCGGCTAATTGAGACAGCGTGGCGGCCTCGCGCGCGGGGTCTTTCAATTCGCGCCAGAGCGCGAGCGCGGCTTCCAGGTGTTCTCGCGCCTTGATCTTTTCGTTCAGCGCAGAATGGATTTCGCCGATGCTCGAGAGCGTTCCGGCCAGGCGCGGTTTGTCGTTAAGCGTGCGCGCCAGCGTCAGACATTGCTGATAAAAATCCAGCGCCGGTTTCAACTCGCCCAGTTGCTGATGGACGAAGCCCAGGTTGCCGAGCGTCACTGCTTCGCCGCGCCGGTCGCCGATTGCGCGGCGCAGTTCGAGCGCCTGTGCGAAAGTCTCGATCGCCCGCCGCAACTCTCCCGAAACCACGTAAAGCCCCGCCAAGTTGTTGAGCGTCGCGGCCTCGCCGCGTTTGTCGCCCGTCAACCGGCGCAGCGGCAAAGCTTCGAGGTAAAACTTCAGTGACTGTTCTTTTTGGCCGAGCGCGGCGTAAATGCTGCCGATGTCGTTCAGAGTCGCGGCCTCGTTGCGTTTGTCGCCGGTCGCGCGCCAAACGGGCAGCGATTGTTGATAAAAATCCAGCGCGCGCTCTTTCCTCCCCTCAGCGTCGGCGACGAAACCGAGGTTGCTGAGCGTGACGGCTTCGCCGCGTTTGTCGCCCACCGCGCGCCACAGCGGCAACGATTGCCCGAAGAGCTTCGCCGCCTCGTCGAGGATTCCGGCGCGCGTGGCCATGCTGCCCAGGCTGTTGAGCGCGGACGCTTCGCCTTTCCGGTCGTTCGCCGCGCGCCAGAGCGCCAGCGCGCGTTGGTAATTCTCGAACGCCTTTTGCGGCTGTCCCTGCTCTTCATAGAGTTTGCCCAGGTTGAAGACCGCCGACGCTTCACGATTCTCGCCCGACCCCGCGCGCATCAGACTCGAAGTCTGAACGATCAACCTGGCCTGGTCGAAAAACTGCTGAGCTTGGCGCCGGTCGCCGAGCGAGTTGTAGATGCGGCCCAGTTGCGTGAGCGCCGCGGCTTCGTTCTGGCGGTCGTTCGCGGCGCGCCAGAGGGGGATGGATTGGTTGTAATAATTGATCGCCTGCTGGCGGTCGCCGAGCGCGTCTGCGATTGACGCGAGTTGATTGAGCGTCGAGGCAATCTCGCCCGGCTCGCTCATTTTGCCTGCCACGCGAAAGAGCCGCAGCGCGTCTTCGTACCTCGCCATCGCGGCGCGCATGGATTGCGCCGTGCCCGCCGCGCGTAAATTTTCGGCTTCGGTCAAACGCTGCCTGGCGGCGTCCCGGCTTTGTTCGGGCGTCAACGGAACTCGCCCGGATTCGACGCTGGCTGTGAGGTTGGTATCAAGTTGCGAGGGCGCGGGGAGGCGCAACGAGTAGTCGTAAAGCCCTTCGACTTTCGGAGCGGTGAATGGCGGGACGATGACGCGAAATGATTTTTTGTCAATGCCCACCGGTTTGCGCGAGCGCGTAGAGCCAGTTCTGGGCGAGGGTTTTTGCTGGCGATTGGCCGGGGTTTTAGCCGCCGGAGATGATCGCCTTTGCGCCAACGCCGTCGCGCAGAGCGGGATCGCCAGAAGCGCGCACAAACACAGAGAAAGGGCGAGGCGGACAAACCGCCGATTGGCAGTATGAATTAAGAGGACGCAGACTGGTTTCAGCATCAGGCCTCAACGTGAACGTGATGAACGGGGTCGCGCCGAGAAAGAAGTTGGCGCGCGCCGGGGCAGTTAAGAATGACACAAGACGGGAATGGAGACAAAGGCAGGATGGGTGATTCCGGATGTTGAAGATCAGGGGGAGTCGTTCATGGCGCTGGCGACGACGCCGTGAAACGATGAAATTCGACCACGAAGAAACGAAGGGCACGAAGTTTTTCCCGGCCTTTCTTCGTCTTCTTCGTTTCTTCGTGGTTGATTTTTTGCGCTTTGCTGATCACTTTTCACCGAGGCGCAGGACGAGGCCGGTCGAAACCCGGAAATTGTGCTGCGTGTCGTCATCGAATCTGGTCAGCACGTAATCGGTCTGGAACAAACGGACCGCCAAACTATCAATGACCTTGATGTCCACACCCCCGCCGAGCGCCATCGCGAACGCGGAGTCGCGTAAAGTGATCTTGCCCGTCGGATCGAAGTAGTTCAGATCGGTTCGCATCACTCCGAACAGCGCATGCGCGAACGGCGTCACCCGATCGTATTTCCGCAATGTGAACTGCGGGCCGACCAGGAACAGGTGGGCTTGCAGATCGGCTCGCTGGCCCGGAAGGAACGTCACGTCGCCGTAATGGCCGCTGAAATCAGCTTTGATTCCAGCCCATTTCACGATGTTCTGGTTGAAGGACGTATTCCACCCGTGCAAATCAACTCCGCCGTCGTCATCATCGCCAAGCAGATACGAATATCCGCCGAAGATTTCCGTGCTCGGGTTTTCCTGAGCCTGAGCCGCGATGGATGACACGAGCATCAACGCGACAGTAAGAAACAGCTTTCGCATAACAAGTTTCCTCCTTGTAATAGGGCTTGGAGACCAGGGGCAACAAATGTTCACCCTCTGTTCAGGGTTTGTGATCAGAGGATGACCGGATTGCGGTTGGGAAATGGCAGTTGAAGCTCTTCAAATTGCCATCGTTATCATCCCGGCTTTGAATTCGACTGAATCGGTGTTTGACTTGGTTACGGGGAAGCGGCCACGTGACGGGGACATTTGGCTGCGGGCGGTATGATATGCCTTTTAGCCGCGAATGCAACATTAAATTTTTGCCTCCGAAGACGCCAACCGCCGTTGAAGATTGGCATATTTGCCGTCCTGGTTTATACAATGCCCGGGTAGTTGAACGGCAGCTACTGCTGGCAAACAACCGACAACCATCAACTGTATGCTCCGAATAATCATTCAAAGCGGTTCGCTCGCGGGCCAGGAGTTTCAACTCGAACCTGGAGATCGGTCGCATCTGATGATCGGCCGCCATGAAGAGAGCGCCGTGCGCTTGGCCGAATCAGTCGTCTCGGCGCGCCACGCGATCATTGCGGCTGACGGCTCCGACTTCTATCTCCTCGACCAGAGAAGCACGAACGGGACTTTTCTGAATGGGACGCGGGTTGAGCAGGCGAAACTGCGAGACGGCGATGTGATCGAACTGGGCGCGCAAGGCCCGCAAATACAGGTCCTGATCGAGAGCTTGGGCGCCGCGCGTCGAGGCGGCTCTGACGCGACGGTTCGTCAGCGTCACCTCGCGACTGCGCGGTATCACGCGCCGCTGACGATGCGCCTGGGTTTGCACGACACGGCGCACAACCTCGGCCTTTACAATCCGAATTTCGACACCGGCAAATCGAAAAAATCGTCCGGCATCGGATTGATGTGGGTTGTTTCCGCCGTGCTGGGATTGATGGTCATCGGTCTGACGATTCTCGATGTCGGAGCAGGGAACGCTCTGGTGGGCGGAATAGCGGCCATCATTCCCGCAATCTTTTACCTGACCATTTTCCTTTGGCTGGATCGTTACGACCCCGAACCGCCGGGGACGCTGATCTTCGCCTTCGTCTGGGGAGCGATCATCGCCGTCTTCGTCTCGGCGATCATCAACGGGATAGCCTTGGTGGCGCTGGGAGACCTGCTGACCGGCATCATTTCGGCGCCAGTGATCGAAGAGGCGAGCAAGGGCATAGGCGTGTTGATGATCGCGCTCTTCTTTCGCAAGGATTTCGATAGCGTGGTTGACGGGATCGTTTACGCCGGCGTAGTGGCGCTGGGGTTTGCGACGATGGAGAACATTGATTATTACGGTAAGAGTCTGGGCGCCGGCGGCGTCAGCAGTCTGATCGGAACGTTCTTCGTCCGCGGCGTGATGTCGCCGTTCTCGCACGTATTGTTCACTTGTATGACCGGCATCGGCTGCGGCATAGCGCGCGAGACACACAACGCGCCCGTTAAGATCGCGGCGCCGTTGATCGGTTACTTCGCCGCGATGTTCTTACACGCGCTCTGGAACACCTTCGCGTCGTTCGACGGCGGCGCCTTCTTCGCCGGATACTTTTTGATCGAAGTGCCGCTGTTCTTCGGTTTCATCCTGGCGATTTTTCACCTGGTCAAGCGAGAGGGAAAAATTCTCGAACAGACGCTGGCTGCTGAGGTCGAGCGCGGATTGATCACGCAGCATCAGTTGGAGATCGTCATCTCTGTCTTCCGCCGCACCGGCTGGTTGGCCGCAGCCATCGGCAACAGAAGCCTCTTCGACGCGCGCCGCCAGTTTTTGCGCGCGGTCGCCAAACTCGGACTCTGCCATTGGCACAAACAGCGCGCCGCCGAAGCCGAAAGACATACCGACAGCTTCCCGCTGATTGATCAGTTCCAGGCCGAGGTCTTTTCGTTGCGGGATCGCGTGGGGTAGTCAACCCCGAATCAGTTTCGGGCTGCGGAGCGGCGCTTCTTTGTCGCTTTGGTTGCGGCAACGGCCGGTGGCCGGCCACCGAGTCTGCCGTTGACGCGCGCGGCGGCGCGTTTGGCTTCGGAAGTGACTCTGCCGCCCATCCGCCCGAGTTCAGCCATCCATCGCTTCGTTCCGAAAAGCCCTTGCAGCAGCCCGAAGACCGTGAACTGCGCGTCCAGCTTGTGCCAGTGCAGGTCGAAACCGCGTGGCATGAGCGAGAAGTCGGCCAAATCTTCATCTGAAGCCCCGCGCAACCCTTGCATCAGGTCCACTGGGACGATAAACACACAGCCGTTCATCATCTCAATAATGACGCGACGCGTTTTGGGATTGTAAGTTGCGCTCTTAGCGCGCGGCTCGGTTTTCAAACGCTCCTTGCCGCGTTTGTCCGCCTCTTTGAACATTTTGTCTAATTCGGCTTCAGTGTAAGTCCATTTGCCAGCTTTAAGTCCCGCCATGAAATCTCTCCCATTCTGCGATCAGGAAGGCCTGATTTTCACCAGCGATCTTCAACGCTTTCTTCTTGTTCTTGTTGCTCACCCCATTGTTTTCGCGGACATAAGGCCGCTGGTTTTCATCCCCAAGGTTAATAACCACCTCCTTGCCTGCTTTCCAGACGTGCGTGTGAGATGGCTCGTGATCCAGCGAATAGATCATAAAATCGAACCCATCTTTTCTCAGCACCGTCGGCATTGGCGAAATTACATTCTAACGCTCAAGTCTACCGTTGACGCGCGCGGCGGCGCGTTTGGCTTCGGAAGTGACTTTGCCGCCGCTCCGCCCGAGTTCAGCCATCCAGCGCTTCGTTCCGAAAAGCCCTTGCAGCAGCCCGAAGACCGTGAACTGCGCGTCCAGCTTGTGCCAGTGCAGGTCGAAACCGCGTGGCATGAGCGAGAAGTCGGCCAAGTCTTCGTCTGAAGCTCCACGCAACCCTTGCATCAGGTCCACCGGGACGATGAACACGCAACCGTTCATCAACTCAATGATGACGCGGCGCGTCTTGGGATCGTAAGCTGCGCTCTTGGCGCGCGGCTCGGTCTTCATCCGTTCCTTGCCGCGCTTCACTGCCTCGGCATACTGGCGCTCAAATTCCTCCTCGCTGATCCCCAGCTTGATTTTAGCCATGATATTCCTTCCACTTTTCGCGTAAGTACGCGAGGTTCTGCTCGACGATGCTGTAGGCCTTGCGGACATTCATTTTACTCATTCCACGGATGTCACGGATCACAGGCTTTTCGTCGCCTTCACCCAGATTGATAACGACTTCCTTGCCGGCTTTCCAGATGTGGACGTGCGCTGGCTCGTGATCGAACGTATACACGTCCACAGCAAACCCGTCTTTTCTCAGCACAGTCGGCATTGATGACCTTACATCCTAACGCTTGGGTTCCGCAAGGGAGCTTTTCATCCAGCGGCTAAAATCCCAGCCCGCTCTCCCGTTCACCACTTCACGCTCTCAGCGCGCCCGTAATAAATCCCGTTGAACAGGAACTTGAACGTGCCGTGTGGTTGCGCTCGAAACGCTATTTCGGGGCCGAACATAAACAGCTTGCCTTTGCCGACCTGCGCTTCAGCCACCGCCACGCCGTCCTGCAAGTATTTCTGTCCCCACGCCCAGCCGCTGCGCAACGGCTTATCGCTCGCAAACCACGCGACGGGTTTGACGCCTTTCAACGCCGCTTCGGGCTTCAACCGGAACACCGGGCTGTTATCGAAAAAGACATCAACCTTGTCCGGCATCCCGTAAGCCAGCGGGTTCGAATTGTCCACGCTGACCTCCAACACTGAACCGGGAATGTAGTATTTGTCGCGGTTGAGCGGACGATCATCGCCAGCGGCGGTCTTTTCCATCAGCGCGTTCGCCATCGGCAGGTCGAGCAGGTAGCCGAAGTTGGTTGAACTGCCGATGGTCAACACCGTGCCGCCAGCTTCGACAAAGGCCTTCAATTGCGGAACGGTCCTCGCCACGGACACGTTGCCCAGCCAGCCGCGAAACTCCTCGGGAATGCTTTCCGCTCTGCCGCCAGGCCCGTCGCCGCCAAAACCGCCGCCACCACCGCCACCGCCGCGCCCGCCAAAACCGCCTGCGCCTGCGCCAGGAATCGCGCCCGTGACGAAGACGATCACATCGAACTTGTTGATCAAATCGCCAGCGTCGAGTGTTTGCGGATAAACGACGGTAAAGGGGAATTCAAACTGTTCGAGCAGCCAGCGCGTCCAGCCCGAAGGCATCGAGCCGCCGTAACGATCCCACAACGCGATGCGCACAGGGCGCAGTTTGAACATCTCGCCAGAGGGTTTGGCCGCCGTCGCTTCAAAATGCAATCCAAGCTCGGCGCCGATTTTTTGCAGCTTCGCCTGAGTGGATGGTTTGGCGGGAATGAAGATCGCGCCCGCCGGGTAAGTCTTGCCGCCCACGCTGAATGCCTGCTTGATCCAATAGACCTCTTCGTTGTCTTTGAGCAGACGGTTCGTGGCGATGAACGAATCGTTGACCTGGTGGCTGGTCAGATAGCCAGCCGCGTTCGCCGCCGCTGTGACCTTGCCTGGCGCGGGTTTGATCAATCCGTTGACCTTCTCGAACGGCCCATCGAATCCGTCGAGGAGGCGGTCGAATTTCACGCCCATCTGGTAAGCCAGCGTCCAGCCCGCGTTGTCGTATGGCGGAATCGGCGGCCCGCCGGGAAATTGAAAATCGTTCGGATGATCCTGCGGCTCGAACATATCAATCACGTGCGGGCGGAACGCCTGCGCCGCTTTCACGACATAAGACCCGGCAGGATACGTTTTGCCGCCGACCTGGAACTCGCTGGTCGCGCGATGGACCGACACGCCGGTCTTGATCAGCGCGTTGACGAATTTCGTCGCGGTCAGGAAATCGGCTTGATCCGACGGGATGATGAACCCGCGCGGGTCGCGCAATTCGGGCTTGCGCAGCATCTCGTAATATTTCAGCGGGACGCCGCCACGAAGCCTGCCCAGAGAAACAGCGTCCGATGCGATCTCTTCAGCTTGAGGTCTCTGGTCGCCGCTCTGTCTGCGCTCACGATCAATCGCCGCCTGCACTTCGGCGACGCGGCGCGGATACATCGTCCAATTGTCTCGGCTGCCGCGTTCGATGGAGTTTTTGCCCATCCGGTAGATGTTGAACAGGAAGTCCTCGCGGTTCTTCGCCGCGACGTCGATCACGGCGCGATTGGCCGTGATCGAATATTCGACCGATTGGCGGAAGTGCCATTTCTGCGGCGCAATCGGGAAGGGCAGGTTGCCCTGCGCCAGTTGGCGGCTGACGACGAACGGAATCTCCATTGGCGTCGGGCTGCCGATGGTTTCGGTCAACAGCCCGATTATGTTGTGGAAGTAGACGGTCGTGCGCAATCCGCCGTTCCACCACGTCGAATAGCCAGCGCCAGTGCGCGTCGTCGCTCCGGGTTTGCCCTCAGCCGCGAAGCGGTTGTGCATCGCCGCGCCGACCACGTCGAGTCCCGTCACGACCATCGGATCGAACAGATAGTTGAAAGGATCGCGGAATGGAGGAGCGAAGAGCACCGTTCCTGCAGGCCCCGTCTGGTGATGGTTGTAAATAATCTGCGGGAACCATTCGTGGTAAAAGACGCGATTGATCGCTTCGCTTTCGGGCTGCGCGGACAGATAAAAATCGCGGTTGTTGTCGTGGCCGATGTATTTCTGGTAAAGCCGCGGGATGTTTGAATAGCTTCGCTTGGTCACGTCCGGTTCGCGCATATACCAGTTCGACACCAGCTCCATCCCGTCGGGATTGACCAGACAGCAGAGCACGATCACGTCGTTCAAAAAACGCATCGTCTCGGCGTCGGTGCGGCTGGTCATCTGCCAGATGGTTTCGGTCAATTGGTGCGCGCCCAGAACTTCGGTCGCGTGCAACCCGCCGTCAATCCAGACGACGGCTTTGCCTTCGGCGGCCAGCGCGCGCGCCTGTTCATCGCTGAGTCCTTCGGCCAGCGCCAATCGCCGCGAGATTTCCTTGTAGCGATCCAGCTTCTTGTGATTCTCAGGCGAAGTGATGATGGCCAGATACATCGCGCGGCCCTCAGCGGATTTGCCGATCTCGACGACTTTCAGCCGATCCGATTCCTGGTCGAGCTTTTTGACGTAGGCCTCGTATTGGGTGTAGTTGGCCAGTTGATAATCGTCGCCGAGGTTAAAGCCGAAATGGTCTTTCGGGCTGGTCAGTTTGTTTTGCGCCGAGGCGGTTGCGATCAGACACAACATCAGCGCGAGCAGTGAGCAGATGAACCGGTTGCTACGCATGGGTAATCCTCTCTGAAAAGTGAAACAGGTTTTAGGTGTTGATGCGGCCCGGACTATAAAGCTTGCCGCATGGATGTAGCAATGGTGAATACGGCTGACAAGCCGGTTCGGTTACAGCCAGGAAGTCGGTGGTCAGGTTGTGGGTTATGGCGCCGGGCTTCGATCATCGTTTCGGCCAGCGGACAGAAAAATGTGAGGCAGAAAAATAAAGAAGACCAGACACATTCTTCATTTTTCTGTCTCACATTTTTCTGTCCGGTTGGTTTCGGTGGCCGAAACGATGATCTAGGCCTGGCGCCGTGATCGGCGCGGCTTTGATCTCAGCCGGAATGAAGGAGCGGTCAATCAGGTCTTTCATCTCAATCGGTTTTTCCAGAATGCCTGCCTTCAAGCCCATGTCGCGAATCCGTTTCATCTCTTCGTCTGTCGGCGTCAGCATCCGGTAACTGACGCGATCCGGCGGTTGAGTCAGCACATAACGCACGACCTTTTCGTCCTGCCGGAAATACGGCGAAGCGACTTTGGCTGCTTCCAGGCGATGCGTCTCAGCCCATTCGCCGCTTTCGGCTATGCCGCGAACCAGATCGCGCACGACCGCTGGCTGCTCCCGGATCAGTTTTTCAGTTGCCACCAGCACGCACGAAATGAAGTTGGGCCAGATGTCTTTTGCGTGATAGAGCACGCGCCCGCTGCCGTCGAGTTCGGCCTTCGCCGCATGCGGCTCGCCGACGAAGTAAGCGTCAATCGCTTTGGCTGCCAGCGCGCCGGGCATGTCGGGCGGCGGCATTTCGATGAAGCGAATCTCGTCCGGCTTGACGCCCTGATCTTCCATCAGCTTGTGGATGACCAGATTCTGGTTGCTGTACTTGCTCGGAATGGCGAAGACTTTGCCGCGCAGATCGCGCAGGCTCTTGGCCGGGAGATCCTGGCGCACCATCACCGTCGAGCCGTCACGATGGCCGAGGTAGAGAATCTTCACCGGCACGCCCTGCTCGCGCAGCTTCATCGCCAGCGGCGCGATCATAAAGGTCGCTTCCAATCGCCCACTCTTGATGGATTCGACGATGGTCGGGAAATCCGTGAAACGTTGCGACTCGAACCGAGTCGCCGCGCTGGTGCGGGTTGCGTAATCCGTCACCGGGCACGTCAGATGGCAGGTGACGGGCAGAAAGCCGACATTGAGTTGCGCGCGCGCGGTTGAAGTTTCATTTTGCGATTGCGAACGCTGCCAGGGTTTGAAGCGCAACAATGCGAGAATGGCGATGACGGCTACTGCGCCGAGAATGATTTTCAGATATGTGTTTCGGAGCATAATTCTTGATCGTGTTCGATTCCGATTTCAGTCAGGATGCGGTGGATCGCGCCGACGACCTCCGGATGGGTCAGATCGCGCGGTCGCTCGACCGCGATGCTCAGTTCATAACGAATCTGCGCCGGGCGTTCGCTCAGCACGATGACGCGATCAGCCAATTGCGCGGCCTCTTCGATGTCGTGTGTGACCAGCGCCACCGTGCGTGGCCGCTCGTCCAGCAATCGCGCCAGTTCCTGTCGCAGCCGCAGCCGCGTCAGGTAATCGAGCGACGAGAACGGTTCGTCGAGCAGCAGAATGTCCGAATCGCCGGCCAACGCGCGCGCCAGTTCCACCCGCTGTCGCATGCCGCCGGAAAGTTGATGCGGATAATGATGCTCGAATCCTTCCAGCCGGATCAGCCGCAGCAATTCATTGACTTGCCGCGCTTGCTCCTGCCGCTCTTTCAAATGCCGCAATCCCAGCGCGATGTTTTCCGCCGCAGTCAGCCAGGGAAACAATCCGTCCTGCTGGTAAACCATGCGCACCTCGCCGTCGCGCGCGATCAAACCGGACGAAGGCTGGTCGAAGCCGGACATCAGATTCAACAACGTCGTCTTCCCGCAACCCGAAGGACCGACCACTGCGACGAATTCGCCGCGCGCGATAGTGAGCGAAATCTCGCGCAGCACTTCCACTGGCCCGAACGATCGCGACACTTTCTCCAATTGCAGCGGCTTACTACTCATCAGCTATCGTTCATACCCCCAACGGACGCTACGAATCTTGGTCAGTTGCACCAGCAGACGATCCAGCGCCACGCCGATCAAACCGATGACGATCATTTGGACGACCAGCAGATCGGTTCTCAGCCCGTTGCGCGAATCCATCACGGCGAACCCCAGACCGTCACGGCCCGCAATCATCTCCGCCGCCACGACCACCAGCCACGATAGCCCAGCGGTGACACGCAGCGTGGTGATGACCTGCGGCAGGATCGCCGGCAACGTCACCTGCGTTAGGCGTTCCCAGCCGTTGATGCCGTAATTCTGCGCGACGCGGAAGTAGACGGTCGGGATGTTGGCCACAGCAGCCATCGTTGCCAGGATCACGGGGAAGAAGGCGGCCAGAAAGATCAGAAAGATCGCCGACGCATCGCCGACGCCGAACCAGAGAATCGCAAACGGCATCCACGCCAACGGCGACAGATTGCGGAAGAAGTTGATGATCGGCAGAAAAGCCATTCGCGCCGCCAGCTTCTGTCCCAACCACAACCCCAGCGGAATCCCCAGCGCCGCCGCCAGCGCGAACCCGCAACTCACGCGAAACAGCGAGGTGATCAGGTCGTTGATGAGCCGGCCGCTTTTCAACTCGACGCCGAAGCCGCGCAACACAGCCAGCGGAGAAGGGAAGGCGCTCTCGTGAAAAATCCCCGCCTTCCACACCGCGGTCCATATCGCGATGAGAACCGCGACGACCGCCAACGGGAGAAGTATTGATCTGATTTTGCCCTGCCGCTCTATCATCACTGTCACGAACGAGACTGAATTTAGATCGCTGGCTGATACCGGATTGACCATTGCTCATTGCCAATTGCCAATTGTTTTGCAGGGAAGAAGATCTTGATCAATCGGCCATTGGCCTTCCTGCTCATCAATTGGCAATTGGCAATGAGCAATGGTCAATCCGCTACGGGCTTTCTCGTAGCCCGCCAGATTTCAAACGCAAGCGCCGCCGGGCCGACAATCGTCAGCGCGTAATACGGCGCGTGAATGTTTTCCGCCAGCCGCAAGACCATCTCCATCGCCGCCACCAGAAACGCCACCAGGCATTGCGCCCGTCGCGGTTTCACCGTCGTTTTCGGATCGGTGATCATGAAGAAAATAAACAACTGATACATCGGGCCGGTGATCGGCGCGACCTCGGCCAGGAATCCATGCCCGGTGATGAAACCGCGCAGCAGCGCGAACATCAGAAACGAAGCGACGTAAGTGGCCGTGATGTGGAACCGCTGCACCCGCCAGGTGATGAGCGCCCCCAGCGTCCACACGATCAGCATCGGGTAAAGATTGTTGCCCCATTGCACGCTCAGCGTGGCGACGAATTCCGGGGCGAGCAGCAGCATCACGCAGATCGCGAAGTTCGACGGGTTCCAAAGGTGCCGCCCGCGCCAGCGGATGACGTATTTCGACGTGATCGAGATCGCGCTGCACAGCGCGTATGGCCAGAACACAGGCGAACGAAGCAGTATGCCGACGCTGATACCGGAAATGTACGAACTGGCCAGATGCGGGAATTTGCCATAAAACAATCGCCCCAGCGCGAGTTCGATCAGCATGGCAGTGGCGATGGCGAGAACCGTGCGCGAGAAGCTTTCCAGCAAACCGAATGAAAGCTGGCCGGCGAGCAGAATCGTCGTGATCAACATCGGCGGCAGATAACGGTTCTCGATGCTGAAGAATCGTGACAGCGCGGACGCCGGTTTCGATTGCGCAACGTCTGGTTGCGAAGCCGGAGCGGCGGCGATTTCCGGGGCAGCGCTTGTTCCTGCGACTGTCTCTGGCATGACTTCACGCCTCCTTCAATTTGTGGATTTTGTTGGTCGCTGGCGCGTTGATGGTTTGCGTCTTGCCCGACGGCCAGCGAATCTCGACCCGGTCAACGCTGGCCGCTTTGCCCAAGCCGAAGTGCAGACGGCGCTGATTCTGCGCGCAAAAGCCGCTGCCGCCCGACACTTCCTGGGCTTGCTGTTGTCCGTTCCAGAAGACGCGCACATGCGCGCCGATGGCGCTGCGGTTGCTCGCCGCGCCTTCCAGTTCGAAAGCTATCCATTTGTTGTCGGGCGCGGTCGTGTTTTTATAAAGCAGCAGCGGGCCTTTCTGATTGGCCACAACGACATCCAGCGCGCCGCGATTGCCGAGATCGGCCAGCGCCACCGAACGCCCGTCGTAAACATCCGTCACGCCGACCAGTTGCGCGACTTCCTTGAAAGAACCCGCGCCGTCGTTGATCCAGAGCTTCTTCTGCTGATAGCCCGACAGGCTGCGGCCCTTGAGCGGCGGCCAGTTGGCTGCGTCGGAGATGATCGCCTGGTTGCCGCCCGCGACCTTCGAGTAGTCGTACCAGTAGCTCTTCTCGCGGTCGAGCGAGACGTTGCCGTTGGTGACGTAGATGTCCTGGAAGCCGTCGTTGTTCAAATCACCGAACTGCGCGCCAAAACTCCAGCCGCCGATCTCAACGCCCATCGAGTTGGCCAGGTTTTCGTATTTGATGTTGTCGCCAGAAGTCCCGGCTTTCGGCATCCACAGGTTGTTACCCTGCACCAGCACGGCTTCCTCAGAGATGTTCGTGACGTAGATGCCGAACTGTCCCTGGTTCAGCACGTCGCCCACCGCCGCCGTCATCCCGCTCTTCGGCGCGTAACCGATGCCGGTCTGTCTGCCGACTTCGCGGAACTTCTTCCCGCCTTCGTTGAAGAAGAGTTCAGAAACACCGTAATCATTAGCGATGAACAAGTCGGGGAAGCCAGTCCCGCGTAAATCAGCCGCAACCGCCGCTAGCGCCCAGCGGGTTGATTTAATCCCCAGTTGTTCGGCGACTTCCTCAAATTTGCCGCCGCCGAGATTGTGGAGGAGATATTTGCGCCCGCCGTTCGTCGCGTACTCGAAGCTTTCGGGCATCATCTTCGTCGTCTTCAGATTCCACAGGTCAATGTTTTCCGAATAATATCCGCCGATGAACAGATCGAGTTTGCCGTCGCGGTCGTAATCGAACCAGATCGCGGTGTTGGCGTTGACCCATTTCGGCATCCCTGCCTGCTCGCTGACGCGCGTGAAGCTCTTACCGCCGTCGTTGTGGAAAAGCTCCGGCTTGCCCCACTTGTAGAGGAACAGGTCTTCGTACCCGTCGTTGTCGTAATCGCCCCACACCGCGCCCATCGAAACGCCGTTCTCGCGCGAGTTAAGTCCGTCGAGACCGACTGCTGCGGCTACGTCTTTGAACGACTCGCCGCCGAGATTTTTGTAGAGCGCGTTCCGGCTGCCTTCGCTGCTGTTGGTGACGTACAAGTCCTGCCATCCGTCGTGGTCGAAATCCGCCACCGAAACCGCCGCGCCCATCGAAGCGACCTGCTCCATGATGTGACTGAGCCTGGCGTCGAGCGTCGGCGCGGTATGTTTGAACTCGATGCCGGAAGCTTTTGCCGATTCCGTCAGAGCGAAGCCGTAGCGGGACAGCGCCGTGGCCGGACTCGCCGTGGCGTTCGACGCGGCGCTGTTGCGGGCCACGATGCGTTTGTAGACCAGCGGGAAGGCCAGCAGGCCGATGAAGAAAACGACGAGGAGGATTCGGGGAAATCGAGACTGCATAATCGCTTTACTTTTCAGGGAAAATCAGCGGGATCGGCTGCCTGCCGTTCCGTCGGTAAATTTTGAAATCGCCGTCAGTCGTGAAAACCGCGCTGTCAGGATAAAGCTCGCTCATCCGTACCAGACAGGCGTCAGCAAACGACATCGGCACGTCGGCATATTTTTCAAGCAGCCTTTTCACTGCTTGCTTCTCGTCCTCAAGATTAAATGCCACTTGGTAAAAGCCATTGACCGCCAACTCCATAATCGCCTGTCGCGATGGTGGAATCCCGCGCAGAATAAAGTGCGTTTCCGATAAAACGGCCTCACAAGTCAGCAATGGAGGAATGATCTCTTTAAGCTGCGCGGAAGCCCAGGCGTAGTGCTGGTCTTTGTGGTTTAGCAAGGCAGCCAGCGATCCCGCGTCGAGAATGACGTCGCGCCGCTTCATTGGCCGTACCCTTCCATGTACTTCTTGTTAGTGGACAGATCGGCGGGGCCCTCGCCACAACCAAGAAACTCCTTCGCCAGGTCATAAGCCGAAACAATCTGCGCCTCTTCCTGCTTCGCCAGATACTCCTGCAACGCTTCGAGGATAACGGCGGCTTTGGTCTTCTTGCGTTTCTTCGCAGTCGTCGCCAGCTTCTCGTCAAGAATCTTCGGCAGTTTGATTGATAAAGTGCTCATTGCTAATTACTCCGATCAAGGCTCCCGCAACGCCTTCAAAAAATAATCCGGCGTCACGTAGCGCGTGTGATATTTCTGCCAGTCTTCAGGATGTCGTTTGTAAGCCGGGCTGTCTTCGAGCCTGCCCGTCGCCGCAGTGTAATCCTTCATTCCGTGGTACGGCAAAGGCAGCACCGTCTGCGAAAACGCTGTGTTCAGATCGCCCTCCTTGATCCACCCGTCGCCCACCATCACGTAATCGCGCGTCCAGCCTTCGGGCGGCGGCGGCAGGGCGGCGAATTTCAGCCGGAGTTCGTCACCCGCGCCGACGATCACGAAGCGGTCGTCAACCTTTTCCAGCAACTCCCGCGCTTCGCCGTGCCGCGTGTAATAGCCGGTCAGGTTGCGCCACTTCTGCCCCGTGCCCGCCAGTTGATTGTAATCCGGCAACTCCGGTGACGAATCGTTCGCCCGCGTGAATTTTGAAAAGCCGCGGTAAAGCAACTCCGCTGACGACAAACCGGCGCGTTGCGCTTTGTAAGCCGTTTCCGGCAACCCCTCGGCCCATTCCAGCTTGTCCCAGTAAATTTCCATATTCGTGCGCAAGCGCAATTTGCGTGGCGCGCCAGGATGAAAGATGTTGTTCAAATCGAGCACGATGGTCTTCATCTTGCCCGCCGGAAACCCCAGTCCCGTATTCGCCGTCGCCCACTTGCCGTCGGCGTTGGGCGTTTCGATGGACAACCCCTGCAGCGGCGGATAGCCCGATTGGCTGTATGCCACATTGATCGAGCTGTCGGTCGGTTGCAGGAAGCCATGCCCGATCAGATAAATCTGCGCGGGCGGCGCCCCTTTCTGCTGCGGCAATTCAAGCTCGACCCAGTGATCGCGCGTTACGCCCTGATAACGCCCTTTGCCGAAGCCGCCCAGGTAGTTCTCGTCCAACTCGCGCACGACCGCTGACATGTCCTGGCCGCGATCATCGCGCGCGCTGACGAACGGTTTCGGCGTCTTTACGGCGTAAAGCTTCAACGGAGGCGGTGGCGCGGCGAAGCGTTCGTCGGCGAAGACTTCGATCCCCAGCGGATGATCCACCGCCATCAGCGAGTAATGGTCAATGTAGTAGACCTCCCACAATTCCGCCGTCACGCGCAGGTCATAAAAGCTTCCAGACGAGTCGGCTCGCGGCGCCAGCTTGTCGCCCGGAATTTTGAACCATTCTTCGGTCCGGTAAATCGGCGCGATTTCCCGCGCGTTGGCGCGCATCCCCAGCGACGTGGTCATCGGCGCGGTGTCTTTGACGAAGCTGATTTGCTTCCCGTCCCAGGCGAACAGCATTGGGCAGGAGCCTTTGAGCCGCTGGTCGGCCAGAACGGACTGATCCGCCTTCAATTCAAACTCCGCCTGCAACGTGCCGGTCGGCCAGACGATGCGCGCCACATCGGTCTGCGTGTTCTCGCCCAGCCCGAAATGCAGAACCGGCGAAGTGATGACCTGCTTCTGCACGAGCAGCCCGGAGCGGATTTCGATCTCGCCGCCGATGCCGAAAGAGTTGATGCGTTGATTACCGGTGGTGTGGGCGGCGCGAGTGCGGATGACCTGCCAGTGATAATTCTTCGCGCCGCGATTGATTAACCGCACCGGCTGCAACTCCGGGGTGAGGGCTACTAAATCTACGCGCCCATCACCCGTCAGGTCGGCGGCGGCGGTAGGAAAATCAAGGTGTCGCAGCTTCTTCTCCGACGAGCCGTTCAACCACAAACGATTGCCGGCGGCTACGTCGAGCGCTCCGTTGTTATCAAAATCGTGGATCAGCAGCGAGCCGGAGCCAGGAATTGGCGGGACAGGCTCACCTTCTACTTGCCGCCCGAAGATCTCCGCTACCTCCCAACCCGCGGCGGCGCCTTTGTCGGACAGGCGCTTCAACGCGTCGTAGTAATCTAGCAGAAGCAGATCCAAAGCGCCGTCGCTGTTGATGTCGGCTGCGGCGATTTTGAAGATCGGCTCGAAGCCCTCTGGGATGGCGCGCTCGCGGAAAGCGCCGAACCGCTCGTTGCTGAAAACTTTCACTCTGAAATTACTGCTGAGCAGCGCCGCGTCCGGATCACCGTCGCCGTCGAGGTCGGCGTAAATGAAATCGCGCAATTTTTCCGCGCCCGCGAATGGCCGCAACTCCTTGAACGTCCCGTCGCCGTTATTCCTCAGCGCCAGCGGCTGTCCCTCGTCCGCGCCAAGCACGACATCGAGATCGCCGTCGAGGTCAATGTCCGCCGCCCACGCGCCCTCGTAAGCCGCTGTGATCAATCCCAGCGGCAGTCCCATTCTGAAGGTGACGTCGGTGAACTTATCGCGCGCTTCCTGGCGATAGAGTTTCAATCCGCCTCGGCCCGCCATGAAGAGATCGGTCTTGAAGTCGTAGTCGTAATCGAGACCGATGATGCCGTTGGACAAGGACTCAACTTCGGCTGCGCCCGGAAAGGGAAGCGTCACATCGCCCAGCCGCGCCTCGCGTCCGTTCGCTACGACCACGGCTGGCGCGCCTTCGCCATCAAGCGATACCAATCCCGCCCAATGCCACTTCCCGGCGCCGGCGTTGACCGGCTCGACACTGAAATTGATCGCCTCGTCGGGCGGCGCGGGATCGGCGTTGGGGCTAGGCAGCTTGATGAACTTCATAAACGGATCGCCGACGTATTCCGCCGGCGTCCGCACGGCGTTCAAGCTCTGGCGATATTCCGGGACGCGCAGCAGCAGATTTTTCAGGAAAGCAGACTGAGTCGCCGCCGCGCGGGGATTCGCTCCCGCCGCCGCTTGCTGCAACTCGCTCAACCGCTGCTTCGCTTCATCAGGCCACGCGGATGATTTCTCGCCGAGCGTCGCCGCCGCTCGCTTCAGCGTTTCTGCGTCGCCGCGTTTGGCCGCCAGGCGCGTGACATCAATCAGAACGGCCAGGTTGCCGGGCTGGATTTCGAGAATCTTTTCCAGCAGCTTCTGTGCTTCTGCGTCGCTGGTTTCAGTCGCCTGCCGTTCGGTCTCCTGCGCCAGCGCGTAGCGCGCCTTCAGGTTTTTCGAATCCAACTCGACGGCTTTGTTCAAATGGGCGATGGCTTCGGGCAGTTTGCCGCGCTTGCTTTCGATCAAACCCAGCAGGGCCTCGATCTGGCTGTTGTCGGGCGCGAGCGAGCGCGCCTTCTCGACGTTTTGATAAGCGGCGTCGAATTCCTGCTGCCGCACCGCGAGCAGCCCCAGGTTCGCCCAGCCCGCAGGCTCGCCGGGCGCGATCTGCGTCGCCAACGTCAGCTTGTTTTTGCCGTAAACGTCTTCGCCGGTCTGCAGCCCGGCCAGCCCGACATAAAACGCGGAGACCAGATCGCGGTATTCTTTCGAGCCGGGAGCGGGCAAGCCCGCGTTGCGCGAGCAAGCGGTGAAGGCGAGCAGCGCGATGACCAGCAAAGTGGTGAACGAAGGCTCGGAATTCGGGACGAGGTTACGACTCATTCGAGCGGATACCAGTCTTCTTTCTTCCCGCGCCCGACGCCCAGCGCGTCGGCGACGCGGTTGATGTAATTGAACCAGGATGCAATTAGAGTAATTTGCAGGATGGCGGTATCGTCAAAACCGACCGCCCGCAATTTATCATGATCCTGAGGGGTGATGCGAGTCGCGTCCCTGGTCAACTGCGCCACGTAATCGAGCATGACTCGATCCTGCTCGCTGATCGGCGCTTTGGTGTAATCTTCGCGCAAACCGGCAATCAACTCGTCATCCAATGTCACCATACGCAGAAACTCTGCGTGCGATTCCACTCAATAAAAACACCGGTTTTCGACCGAAACCATCGTGGCGATCATCTCGTGCTGCGCGCGCGTGAGCGGAAGGTCGGGCGACATCATTTCGCCGAACGCGCCGAAGATGTGGTAGAGCGCGCCGGGCATTAGCGTGTGCGACGCGACGATGCTGTCACCTCCGGGCGAAACCGGCGAGGCGTATTCTTTCGGATACATCGCGCGCTGCGCTTCCATCATCTTGCGCAGCTTCTCGTCGGCGTCTTCCATTCGAATCGTGCGAATCCAGGTCATTGTTTTTCCTCGAAAAATGTACCGCAGGCTGTCTAGCCTGCGGAGGCTTGATGAGTTAGCCGTTCAATTACCCCCAAGGTGCTTGATGATAGTGCCTCCGCAGGCTAGACAGCCTGCGGTACGGCGGGCGCCACATTTTCATTGGCCCGCTTGCGCTACTCCCGCCGCTCGTGCCTCTGGCTCGAAAAAGCCGGATACGATCCGAGCCGCAGCAACGCCAACGCCGCAACTATCGTCGCTCCGCCGCAAATCAGCAGCGCCAATTGGTAAGAACCTAGGCGATCAAACCCCACGCCCATCAACGTCGGCCCAAGCGCGCCTCCCAGCGGTACGGAGATGAACAGATAGCTGTAGATTTCGCCGAAGGACCGCAGCCCGAAATATCGTCCGACCAGATACGGAATGGTGGCCGACTCCGCGCCGTAACCGAAGCCGATCAGCATCGCCGCGACGTAAGCGCCGGTCCCCGTCGCTCCGCCGAAGAGCAGAAAGATTCCGGCGGCGACTACGGTGAACGCCAACGTCGGCACGCGATCGGCGGGCAGCAGATCGAGCAGATAGCCCGTTCCCAACCGCCCGATCATTCCCGCCGCGCCCAACAGCGAGGCCGCGAAGGCCGCGTTCACCGGACTCATCCCGCGATCTGTCAGCAGCGCGGGGAGATGAATCATGCAGGCCTGAATGCTCATCGAAATGACGAAGAACGCGCCGATCAGCAGCCAGAGCAAACTGCCCCGCAACGCTTCACTTCGCGTCAACCCTTCCGCTGGCGCGTCCGTGACGCTCTGTTCGGAGGCGCGAGCAGATTTTGCCGGCTCCTTGAGCAACAAAAGCATCAGCGGCACGGCGATCAATAAAACCGCCCCGCCGGAGACCGCATAAGCGTTGCGCCAGCCGAACTGATCCATCAATGTCCGCGTCGCCGATGGCCAGATGACGCCGCCCAGAGCCGTGCCGCACATCGCCACCCCCAGCGCCAGTCCGCGCCGCTCCGCAAACCAGCGCGTGATCAGACTGGCGTGCGGTATCGCCGAAGTTCCAGGTCCGACCAGACCGAGCAGCAAAAAGACCGCGTACAGATGCCACAGATGCGGCGTCAGCAACGACAGCGAAGCGTATGCCGCGCCGAACACCGTCATGCTGACCAGAATCGGGCGGCGCGCGCCTATCCGGTCTGTCAGCCATCCGGTCAATGGCATCGCCAGCATCGCCGTCAGCGTCGCCAGCGTGAAACCCAGCGACACCTGTCCGCGCGTCCAGCCGAACGCATCACACAACGTCGTCAGCATCACGCCGAAGGGTTTACCAGCAGCGATCCAAAATGCAGAAACAACCCGACGGACGAAGCCGAGACCACCAGCCAGGCTGAACGCCGCCGGGCTGTTTCCGCCAAACTTGCTGTCTGAAAAGTTTCGACTGTTTGCATAACTGGCACAGTATCAGTGTTTGGAGTTCAGTGTTTGGAGTTCCGCCTTCAGGCGGGCCGTCACGGCTCCGATTTGTGACGGCCCGCCTGAAGGCGGAACTCCAAACGCCGGCCGATCTAGAAGCTGAGCTTCACCGCCATCTGAAACGCGCGCGGCCCGCCCGATCCGAACACGCCACCCGCCGTCGTCACCGGACGCCCGAAACCGGACGACCGCAAATAGCCCGCATCGGTCGGCGTGTTGCTCTCGCGGATCAACACGTTGGAAAAGCCGGAGTAATTCACGTTCGACACGCCCAGGATGTTGGTCACGTTGAAGAGATTGAACACTTCGACCATCGGCTCCAGCCGCGCCTTTTCGCCCAATCGGAAAACTTTCGACAAACGAAGATCGAACGAACTGAAGCCGTCGTTGAAGCGCGCGTCGTCACGAACCAGCGGCAGCCGCTGTCCGTTCACGCCTCCCGCCGTGTTGAGTTGTTGAATAAAGCTGTTGAGTTCCGCGCCGGTTTTGAACAGCCGCCCACCCGCATTGCGTTGCAAGATCGGAATGCGCGAACTCGCGTCTGGCAGCAGAATGTCCATCGGCACACCCGAAGCCAGCGTCACAATCGGCGCAAGCTGGATTCCGTATGGCAATTCAACTGCGCCGGAGAACGTGAAGTAATGGCGCCGGTCACTCGGCGAAGGGCCATATTCGAGTTGCACGTTGTTCGGATTGACCGGGCCGTTCGAGAACGGAATCTGGTCGTCATTCGCGTAGTTGAAGGCTTTCGACAGCGTGTAGGATGCTTTGCGCATGCAAATCTCTGGGGGAAAACATCAGGAGCGTTGAAATCCGCGTTCGATCTCGCGCGCGGTGATGCGCAGAATGATCGGGCGTCCGTGCGGGCAGGTGGCCGGGTTTTCCATCTTCAGCAGTTCGTCAATCAGCCAGCGCATCTTCTCAGGCGCGAGCGTCATGTTGATTTTGATCGCGGCGCGGCAGGCCAACCCGGCGGCGATCTCCGCCCGAATCTCATCAAGCGACAATCCCTTCCGATCTTCTTCAATCGCATCGAGCAGTTCCGCCAGCAGCGACTGCGCTACGCCGCCAGCGAGCATTGCCGGAACGGCTTTGATCGCCACGGTGCGGCCTGATAGGCGGCCCAACTCGAAACCGTTCTCTTCGAGTTCTCCCAGCAATTGATCGAACGCGGCGGCCTGCGCCGGCGTCAGATCGAGCGTTTCCGGGATCAGCAGCCGTTGCGATTCGACCCGTTTGCTGCGCAACTCGCGCCAGTGACGTTCAAACAGGATGCGCTCGTGCGCGACGTGCTGGTCAATCAACAACAGACCGCTCCGGTCGGCGGCGATGATGAAGCTGTTGTGCAACTGGCCCACGGGGTTGATCTCGTCCGCAACCAGCGTGAGGTTCTGCGCTGGTTTGAGTTGTGAGGTTGACGAATCGGCGCCGCGCGCGCCCAGACAACCGATCCGATTGCCGTAACGCAGGGCCAGGTCGGTCGCGCTTTCGACCAGCGGCTCGTCAATCATAACTGGCGCGACAGGCTGATCATCGGCTTCCGAAGTTTGAGTCGGGACTTCGTTCGATTCGGCGGCGAGGAAGTCTTCGATCTCAGGCTTCGACTCCAGGCTCAGATCAATCTTCTGCTGTTGCGGCGGCGGAGCCGGCAATCGAAAAGCTGCGCGCAACTCCTCGCGCGAAGGCGGCTGCGGTTTTTCCGCAAAGAAATCGAACGAGGAAGGAGCGTCCGCTGGTTTTGAAACCACTGGCTCGGCTCTCTTTTCGGCGAACGGAGTGGCGGCTGCTTTGGCCGAGCCGATTGAAGCGCGCACGGCGTCGCGGACCAGATCGTGAACGATGGTCGCGCGGACGAAGCGCACTTCGGTCTTCGCCGGATGCACGTTGACGTCAATTTCCTGCGGAGGCAGTTCGACGAACAGCATCGCCGAAGGGTAGACGCCCGTCGGAACCATCGCGCGAAAGGCTTCCGACATGGCCTTGCCGATGATCTTGTCGCGGACGTAACGGCCATTGACGAAGAAGTACTGGCCTTCGCGTGTCGTTCGCGTGGACGACGGCGACGAGACGAAACCGCGCACGCGCATCCCGCCCGATTCCGAGAAGACTTCGATCAGATCGCCGATGAATTCGCCGCCGAACAGTTGGTAAGCGCGTTCGCGCAAATCGGCGGCGGGCGTGACGCGCAGGCTTTCGCGGTTGTTATTCGTCAGCGTGAACGACAATTGGTGATTGGCCAGCGCGTAATGCGTGACCAGGTTGGCGATGTGGAAGCTTTCGGTCGCTTCGGATTTCAGAAATTTTCGGCGCGCGGGGACGTTGAAGAACAGGTCGCGGATTTCAAACTCCGCGCCGCGCGCGAACGCGATGTCGCGCACGCCCAGCATTCGTCCACCGCTGATCTCGACCTCGGTTCCGGCCAGGTCGTCAGCGGTCTGAGTCCGTAAGCGAACCTTGGCGACCGAAGCGATTGACGCCAGCGCCTCGCCGCGAAAGCCGAGCGTGAGGATGGCGCCGAGATCTTCGGCGGTTTTGATCTTGCTGGTGGCGTGGCGCTCGAAGGCCAGGATCGCGTCGTCGCGCGACATTCCTTCGCCGTCATCGGAGACGCGGATCAAGCGCCGGCCGCCAGATTCGACGGCGACGTTGACCTGTCTGGCTCCGGCGTCAATCGAGTTTTCGATCAGCTCTTTGACGATGGAGGCGGGGCGTTCGACCACTTCACCGGCGGCGATCTTGTTGGCGAGACTGTCTGGGAGGACGCGAATTTTCGACATTGTTCAAACGCGATTTCTGTAGTGTGAGTGGAAATCAGGCTGCCCAATCTTCGACTGTCAGATCGGGCACTTTCCTGAAGTCCTTCAGGTTTCTCGAAAGCAGCGTCGCGTTATGAGACAGCGCAATGGCGGCGATCTTCAAATCCATCGCGCCGATGTGGATGCGTTGCTTTTTCAATCGTTGAAACTCTTCAGCCGCCCTCTCGTCAAAGTCGAGGATGACAACGTCGCGATAGCTCGTCAACATCCGCTTGAGTTGGCGGTATCTTTCGACCTGCTGCTCAACCGAACGCGCTTGCGCAAGCCACGACAACCAACCGCGCATTTGCTCCTCGAACGTGATGATCGTCGTCGCCAGCTCATCTTTGCGGAGAGACGATAAACGGAAGCGCAGCCGCTGCGATTCGGCGCTGGTGGTTTTGTCCGTCAGGCTGAAAAGGTCGGTGTCGAGTATGTACATCTCAACCCTTGCGCGTCTTCGCCGACTTCTTGGCTGACTTCTTGCGCGCCCCTTTCTTTGAGGATTTGGGGCGTAACGACTCGCGGTACTTTTTGCCTAATTCCATGGCCTTGTCGTAGTCCGGGTCATTGTCGAATATGCCCCATCTTTTTTCCCACCACGGCAGGTCAGAGTCTGCCACTCCGTTAGTCCGCTCCTTCAAGCGCGCGACCTCGGCTTCCAACGCTTCAAGTCGCGTCGTCAGTAAACTCAAGGCGGATGCTGCCATAAACACTCCTTTCTCTCAGTAGTGATCGGTGTCAAGGATGTACATCTCAGCGTTTGCGGCTGGGCGCCTTTTTCTGAGTTTTCTTGCGCGCAGGTTTGGGGCGCAGAGATTCGCGGTACTTCCGGCCTAGTTCCACAACTTCGTCAAAGCCGGGATCGTCGGCGAAAGAGCCGTAGATTTTCTCCACCCAATCGCCGGATGCGACGCCGGCTTCTTTGCCATTCGACCTGATCGCTTGCGCCAACTGCTGTTTAAGCTGAGCCACCTCCACTTCTAGCGCTTCTGTCCTTGCCATCAACGCTTCAATCGTCGCCACCAGCGATTTGTTCTGCGCCTCAATCAAGCTCAATTTCGAGGCTGCCATAAAAACTCTCCTTTCTGCCGAGTTATGACGCCTTCTCCTGGACCCACAGATTAACCAGTGTTTCAGAAGAAATCCCTTTTGCCTGCGCGATGGAACTCACCTTGCGGAAGAGATCGCTGTCGAGCGAGATCAGGAACTGGCGATGTTTGATGTCCACTTCACATTCGACATCACGCATATACTCCTCGTAATCCGCGCTGTCGTGTGTCTCCCAGAATTCCGCCGCCTCTTCCAGGCTGGCGAAGTGCTCAGGTAAAGGATCGCGCTGCTTTCCGGCTTTAGTTTTACTTCTTGCCTTTGGCATAACTCTTTTTCTCTCCCGCGCTCATCTCGCGGGCGGAAATAATGAGGGCTTTACCCTCCCCTTTGTAGACGAAGAAAACAACCAGGTAGCGCCCTGCGTCTGTGCGTCCCAGAGCGCGATACAGGTCTTCGCCTTCGACATCGCCGCGCTCAACGAATTGAATGCGCGGTCGCTTGGCCAGGACTTGTTCAACTTCCTCGACGCTGACATTGTGCTTCCGCTCAAGCTTTTCGACAAACCGCGCGAGCCAGATGATGTGGGTTATCTTCATCTTCACCTGCCGTCGTCTTCAACTGTTTCCGGTGAATGCTAAGCGAGCGTCTTGATCTTCAATTCAGCCAACTGTTCCGGTGTCACTGCGCTCGGCGAGTCAGTCATCAAATCCGAACAACTGGCGACCTTCGGGAACGCGATCACCTCGCGCAGCGATTTCGCCTTCGCAAACAGCATCACGATCCGGTCCAGCCCCAGCGCGATCCCTCCGTGCGGCGGCGTGCCGTAGCTCAGCGCGTCGAGGAAGAATCCGAACTTCTCTCGCGCCTCTTCTTCGCTCAGCCCCAGGGCTTTGAAAATCCTCGCCTGCACGTCCGACCGGTGAATTCGGATCGAGCCGCCGCCGAGTTCGTTCCCGTTGAAGACCAGGTCGTAAGCCTTCGCGCGCACCGAACCCGGATCGCTTTCGAGCTTGTCGAGGTCTTCGTCAACCGGCGAAGTGAACGGATGGTGCATTGCGTACCACCGCTGGTCGTCTTCGTGATACTCGAACATCGGGAAGTTGACGACCCACAGCAGGCGATACTCGTCTTCGTTGATCAGGTTCTCGCGCCGCCCGATCTCCAACCGAACCTGGCCGAGCGCGTTGCACACGACATCCCATTTGCCGCCGATCATCAAAATCGCGTCGCCAGTTTTTGCTCCGGCGGCTTCGATCACGGCGGTGACGCCTTCTGCGCCAAGTGATTTTGTCAGCGCCGATTTGCTCTCGCCTTCCAACACCTGAATGTAGGCCAGCCCGCCTGCGCCGTAACGTTTTGCGACTTCGACGATGTCGTCGAATTGCTTACGCGACCAGTTGGCCGCGTTGGGGACGACGAGGGCTTTAACCGCGCCGCCTTTCTTCACCGCGTCGGCGAAAACCGCAAATGCGCTGTCGGCGAATTGTTCACTCAGATCAGCGAATTCCAGCCCGAAGCGCATGTCCGGCTTGTCCGAGCCGAACCGGTTCATCGCTTCGCTATACGGCATTCGCGGGAATGGCGTGGCGGGCGGCTCGACGCCGGCGACCTTGAAGCATTCGATAATCAACGGCTCGATCACGTTGAACACGTCATCGGGCTGGACGAAGTTCATCTCCACGTCAATCTGCGTGAATTCGGGCTGGCGGTCGGCGCGCAAATCCTCGTCGCGGAAGCAGCGCGCGATCTGGAAGTATCGGTCGTAGCCGGAAATCATCAGCAACTGCTTGAACAACTGCGGCGATTGCGGCAGCGCGAAGAATTTGCCGGGGAACGTGCGCGACGGCACCAGATAATCGCGCGCGCCTTCAGGCGTTGACTTCGTCAGGATCGGCGTCTCGATCTCGTAAAAGCCTTGCGCGTCAAGCACACGACGAGCGGCCAGCGCCAGTTGATGTCGCAATTTGAAGTTGCGCTGCATTTCAGGCCGGCGCAGGTCCAGGTAGCGATACTTCAAACGCAACTCTTCAGAAGCGCGGCAGTTGTCTATCTCGAACGGCGGCGTCTCAGAGTCGTTGAGGATTTTCAACTCATCGGCGAAAACTTCGACGTCGCCAGTGGTCATATTCGGATTGAAATTCTTCTCGTCGCGCAAAATGCATTTGCCGGTCACGGCCAGCACGTACTCGCCGCGAGCCTGTTTAGCGCGCGCGAGCAGTTCGGCGTTCTTCTCTTCGTTGAAAACAATCTGAGTGATCCCGTCGCGGTCGCGCAAGTGGACGAATAACACTGAGCCGTGGTCGCGGTAACTGTTGACCCAGCCCATCAGCGTGACCGTCTGACCGACGTGTTCGCGGCGAAGCACGCCGCAGGAATGAGTGCGTTTGGTTTCTCCTAAATGATCGAGCATGTTTTTTTCCTGCTTAGCTAAAGAGCGAGGCAACGGCAGGCTGACCCTTGACCCAGTAATGATGTTCTTCGTCATATCGCCAACCGTGCTGCTTAATCAAATCAATAAACTCTGTTTTGCTGATGTTGAGTGATCCGATAGCCGATCTATTCCAGGCTTCGATCACAACTTTGTTGAACAGGTATTCGCCATAAATCTTGCCGGAGTTCGTCGCGGCGAGAATAGTTCCGAGAGTTTCAGAGACGTCGAAGTTGTTGGTCTTATGCACACTCTTCGACGCGCCAGTTTTGAAAAACGTCAAAATCATCTCTCCGGCCAGCACAGATTGTTTGCTTTTTTTCTTATGCATAGACCAGATCGGGTCGCCGACTTGGGAGACGGCGGCCTTCAGGTCTGCTCCCGATTCAGCGGCAGCCGTCAGGATGGCGTCGAAATAAGCGATGTCCCAATGCTGAAAAACCAGAGAGAGCCATCTGCCCTTCTTCAGCATTTTCATACAGACGCGCACGCTGGCGCCGAGGCGCTTGATGTACTTTTCTTCGCTGAAATCCAACTCGCCGCCGACGATCAACTCCTTCTCCCTGATCCCCTGGCTTGGCATTCGACTCAACCACACGTTCCACAACGTCGAGAGATCGAGGTAAGAAATATGACCGCCGTAAGGAGGATCAGTGAATATATAGTCAACGCTATCCTCGAATTCCACGCCCAGCTCTTCGATATCCTGCGCTTTAACCAGTAAATCTCCCTTCCATCCGCCGGTCTGCTTTTTGAGTTCGATGATCCGATCAATCTCTGACTTGGCGTCGAGAATGTTAATCGCTCTTTCTTGAAACGTCGGCCAGGGCGGCAACTCGACCGGTTCTTTGGCGACCTTGTAACGATAGATGCTGAAGATGCTCGATCCGCCTCTCGACTCCGCTCGTCCTTCTGCAGAGAGAAAAGTTTTGTTGAGCTTTCCCAGCGTAGCCGACCAGGCCAGCAACATTCCCTGGCGGGCGGCAGGATTGGCAATGGCGTCCACAGCCTCTCTCAAAACAGCTAACGAAGCCAACTGTTTTGGCGTAAACAAATCGTAATACCTCTCGACATCCGAATTGCTCGGCAGCGCGACGTTCGCAGGCAATGGCAGTTTGTCGAGAGTTGCCAGCAACTCCGTTTCACTAAGTTTGTTGATCTCTTCCACCCGCTGCTCACATCTCTCGCGTAAAAAGGCCAGAGCTTGCTGGTAATCACTCAGATCGCCAAGACGCAAATCGGCGATTCCTTGAGCGATGAAGTTAGCGAGGGGATTGATGTCGTTTTGCGCCCCAACTCTGTTTTCCAGAAACGCTTCAATCGCTGTTACGCCTGAACCGCCGAAAGGATCGAGCACCAGATCGCCTTCCTGCGAGTAGTTAAGGATGTACTTGCGCACGACATTGTATGGACGGCGCGTGAAGTACGGATGAACGCCATAATGACGTTTCGCGCCTTGCCGGTCAGCCGCAATCGGCGATTCAATCGGAGCAATGTCGGAGTAGGCGGTCATACTTGGGTTGAATGAGGGAAGCGCCGGGCATATTGGAGTCACCAGCGCCACCCTGACCGCGCCCTGCTCGCGCAAATAAGTTTTCACAGCCCCAGTCAAATTATGAAAGTAGTATTGCGGTCCACCCGTACCGCGACTTCCACGTTTGGTTTGCTGAAGATGCATCGCTAGCCGCTCTTTCCGATCAGCTTGTCTTTGATTGTTTCCAGCGCGAGGGACTCCTGCTGGCCCGTCGCCAGATTCTTCAGCCCGTAACGCCCGCTCACTACCTCATTATCGCCGATGATCAGCGCGTAACGGGCGCGCGCTTTGTCCGCCGCCGCCATCGCTTTCTTCATCTTCCGATCCTCGAATTCCATTGCCACGGCGACGCCAGCCGAGCGCAACTCACGGGCGACTTTGAGTGCGTGATCGCGCGCCGCCAAGCCTAGAAACACGACGAAGACATCAGGCGCGTCGAACGCCTTCAAGCGTTCCGCTTCGTCTTCCGGCAACGACATCACCATTCGATCCAGCCCGAACGCGAAGCCGAAGCCTTTCATCGGCGGCCCTCCGAGCGTCTCAGACAACCCGTCGTAACGACCACCGCCGACCAGCGTGTTCTGCGCGCCCAGCCCGTCATGACCGACGATTTCGAACGCCGTGCGCGTGTAATAATCCAACCCGCGCACCATCCGTGGGTTCACGGTGTAGTGAAGGCCGCGCGCGTCCAGATGCGCTTTGAATCGCTCGAAATGTTCGAGTGAGGCTTCGTCGAGCCAGTCAGTGATCACCGGCAAAGCCTCGATGATCGGCTGGCAGCTTTTGTTCTTGCAATCGAAGACGCGCAGCGCGTTCGTCTCGTACTTGTGATGGCAATCGGCGCAGAGCTTGTCCAGGTTCGGTTTGATCGCTTCGCGCAGTTTTTCCAGGTACGCTGCGCGGCTTACCGGCTCGCCCACCGAGTTGATCAGCAACGTGGTATTCGTGATCTTCAGCTCTTTCAAAAACCAATCGAGCATTTCGATCACTTCAGCCTCGATGGCCGGGTCGTCGCTCGATCCCATCACTTCCGCGCCGATTTGGTAAAACTGGCGGTAACGGCCAGCCTGTGGGCGCTCGCGGCGGAACATCGGGCCGACATAGTAAAGCTTCGTCAATTCGCCCGGCGATTTGTCGGCGAAGATTTTGTGCTGGATGTAGGCGCGCACGACCGACGCGGTGTTCTCAGGCCGCAACGTCAGCGATTCGCCTTCACTGTCGGCTCGCCCGCGATCAATGAAGGTGTACATCTCTTTGTGGACAATGTCCGTCGCTTCGCCGACGCCGCGCGCGAACAGTTCAGTCCTCTCGAAGATCGGGGTGCGGATTTCGCGGAAGCCGTAGCGGCGAAAAGCCTCGCGCGCCACTTCCTCAATGCGATGCCACAGCGGCATGTCTTCGGGCAGAATGTCTCTCGTTCCTCGAACAGTCTGAATCATAAAAATTGTCCGCCGGTCAGTTGTCAGTTGTCAGTGGTGATTTTGCTGATTGATGACGACCGACCTTGAATGGTCTCGCAGGCGGGATTCGGCCTGACAGATTAAGTCGCGGATTGTAGCATAGCCGAGAGGTTAGCCAAATCATTCGCTCCGCACGAACTTTCCCTGGTCCAGGATTGCGATCAAGGCTTCCGATGCGGCTTCGAGCGCCGCGCCGTCTTTCGATTCGAGCGTGACTTTGACGCGGTAATCGGGCGAGGAAAAACTGGGGTAAGAACCAACGGCGACCAGCGGATGGGCGTCGGCCACGGCGCGCAAGCCTTCGGCAATGTCGAACTCTTCCTGGAGCGTGTAGATCGCGCGGGCGTAAAACGGCGCGACGCGGAAGCGTTCGCGGATGGCCATGAACTTTTTGCGGAAGAGTTCGGGCACGCCCGGCAGAATGAAGACGTTTTTGACCGCCAGCAACGGCCACTTGGTCTCTTCCGGCGCGATTAACTCTGCGCCTTCGGGCACGTCGGCCATCCGCAGTCGCGATTCGTCACAGTCCGCGCCAAAATAGGTTTTCAACCTGGCTTCGAGGTTTGGGTGGCGAACGAGTGGAACGTCGAATGCGCGGGCGACGCCGACAATCGTCACGTCGTCGTGGGTTGGCCCAACGCCGCCGGAAGTGAAAACATAATCGAATTGCGAGGACAACTCGCGCACCGAGCGAGCGACGACTTCGACATCATCGGGAATGACCATAATCCGGCGCAGCGCGACGCCGAGTTCGCGCAATTCGCCAATCAACAGGCGGGCGTTCTGATCTTCGGTCTTGCCGCTCAGGATCTCATCGCCGATTACAAGTATCGCAGCCGTCGGTATAATCATAGCCGCAATCATAGCGACGACGCCTTTGCGCGGGCAAGCAAATAAACAGGCGAACAAAAAGGAACAAAGGTTGTGGCTGGCGCGTCAGATGGCAGGGAGCGCGCGATCAGTACCGCGAGCGGTAGCGAGCGCGGCTCCACTGGGATGGCACGCTCGCTACCGCTCGCGGTACCGATAAGTTGAAATTATTCGCAAGGAGCGTTTCGCCCGGCGTTCAGTCGAACGATGATTGATCTCAGTCGTCGCCCCCTGATTGTTTATCGGCTTCGGAAGAAAGAGAGGGACTTAGCCAGATGAATTTGACAACTATTCGATCAACAAATTTCCCAACCCGGTTTTTCATTTTTTTCGCTCTGCTGCTTTTGCTCCTGCCGTTCGTGATCAAATCCGACGCGAGCGGGCAGAGAAGAGGCGCCGTCAGAAGAAGCTCCGGCGAAAACACCGGCCTGGTCTTTCGTCTGAGCGAAGGTGGGGAAGAGAAGCAGCAGTCGCAAACGCGCATCGCCGCGCCGAAGGCCGATCCGATCTCCGACGAAGCCGCGCAAAACCTGCTCCGGCGATTGCCGCCGATCAAGTCAGAAGCCGATGATGAAAAAGATTTCGCGATGCGCGACCGCTCGCTCCCCGCGCCACGCACGGGGCAGACGATCAGCGAGGCTTTTCCGCCCGCCACGAGCGCCGCAGCGCCGGATCAAACCGCCTCAGGCCCGCTCGAAGTTTTGCGCTTCTCGCCCGAAGGCGAAGTCCCGATTGCGCCGAACTTGAGCGTTACGTTTTCCCAGCCGATGGTCGCTGTCACGTCAAACCAGGATCTGGCCGCATCGCAGGTTCCGGTCAAACTCTCGCCGCAGCCTGCGGGCAAATGGCGATGGATCGGGACGAAGACTTTGTTGTTTGAGCCAACCAGCCGCTTCCCGATGGCGACGAATTACACAGTCGAGATTCCCGCAGGAACCAAATCCGCGACTGGCGGCTCGCTCGCCGCGGCCAAACGCTGGACTTTCTCAACTCCGCCGCTTCAGATGAAAACCAGCTTTCCGACCGGTGGGCCGCATTCGACTGATCCGCTCTTCTTCATCGAATTCGACCAACGCATCAACGCCGACGCGCTGCTCAGGAAGATCAGTTTGCGTGGCGGAAACGCCACTCACCGGCTCCGGCTGGCGACCGCCAAAGAGATCGAAGTTGACGATAACGTGCGCCGGATGTCCGGCGCGGCAAACAAGGATTATTGGATCGCTTTCCGCGCCGTCGCCGCTTCGGGCAGGCAAGCCGAGAAGCCTCTGCTGACGGCCACGAGTTACACCGTCACCGTCGAAACAGGAGCGACTTCAGCCGAAGGGCCGCGAGTTACGCCGCGCGACCAATCGTTCTCGTTTTCGACCTACGGCCCGCTGGTCGTGACGGGCCATCAATGCGGCTACGACAACAACTGCGCGCCCGGAATGCCGTGGAGCATCCAGTTCAACAATCAACTCGACGCCGCTGCCTTCGACAAAAAACAGATTCGCGTCGAGCCTGAACTGCCCGGAATCAAAGTGAACAATTTCGGCTATTCAATCCAGATCGAAGGCCTGTCGAAAGGCCGCACGGTTTACACAGTCACGCTCGACGCTTCGCTCCGCGACATCTACGGCCAGACGCTCGGCGCAAACAAGACGCTGACTTTCAGGGTCGGTGACGCGATGCCCAATCTGGCCGCCACCGCCGAAGGCTTGACTGTACTCGATCCTTTCGGCCAACCGAACTTCTCGATCTTCAGCGTCAATCATCAGCAATTGAAAGTCAGCCTTTACGCCGTCACGCCGGAAAACTGGGCGCAGTTCACCACGTTTATGCGCGACGCGCAGCAGTGGGCTTACCGCCAGGGCCGCCGCAGTCAGGCGATGCCGGCGATTGGGCGGTTGATCTCCTCGAAGACCATCGAAGTGGCGTCGAAACAGGACGAGTTGACCGAAACGCCGATTGATCTGAAGCCCGCGCTCAACGGAGGCTTCGGTCACGTCATCGTCAACGTCGAAGCCGTTCAGCCGCCGAAGACCGAATGGGAGCGCCGCTCGCTGCAAGTCTGGGTTCAGGCGACCAACATCGGCCTCGACGCTTTCGTTGATCAATCGAACCTGCTCGGCTGGGCCACGTCGCTCAAGGACGGCAAACCGGCGAGTGGAATTGAGATGGCGGTCGCTGATTACCGAGCTGCCGCTCAAGCCAGCAGCCAGACCGGCGCGGACGGGTTGGCGCGATTTCAGCTCTCCGATCGCGGAGGCAAGAAGATGCTCGTTGCGCGCCGGGGCAATGATGTCGCGTTCCTGACCGAAGACCTCGGCTGGTGGGATGACGGAAACCAGAGCGGATGGCGGAAACAGCCAACCGGCGACGCTTTGCGCTGGCACATCTTCGATGATCGCGGGATGTACCGTCCGGGCGAAGAGGTGAAGATCAAAGGCTGGTTACGCAACGTCGGCAGCGGGCCGGCGGGTGACGTGGCGATGTCCGGCGCGACCGGCGTGAACTACACCTTGTGGGATTCGCGCGGCAACGAGGTTTTGAGAGGCTCGGCGCGCGTCAACGCGGCTGGCGGATTCGATTTGGCGTTGAAGCTGCCGCCGACGATGAACCTGGGTGTCTCGGCATTGATTTTAAAAGCCGAGGGCGATTTGACCGCGCAGCGCGTCGAATATCGTCACAACCTTCGCGTGCAGGAATTCCGCCGTCCAGAATACGAAGTCAAAACCACAGCGAGCGATGGCCCGCATTTTGTCCGCGATCACAGCACGCTGACAGTTGCGGCGAATTATTACGCTGGCGGCGGTCTGGCTAATTCCGAAGTCCGCTGGTGGGTGAGCGCGACGCCCGCCAGTTTCACCCCGCCCAATCGCGGCGATTTCACGTTCGGCAGGTGGACGCCGTGGTGGCAGCCGTATTACGACAGCGGCAGCGGAGACGCCAAAGAATTTCAGGGGCGCACAGACGCTTCGGGCAAGCATCGTCTGCGGATTGATTTCGATTCGGTCAATCCGCCGCGCGCGACTTCGATCACCGCTCATGCCAACGTGCAGGATGTCAATCGCCAGACCGTGTCGTCGTCGGTCAACCTGCTCGTCCACCCCGCTGCGCTCTACGTCGGTTTACGGCCCCAGCGTTGGTTCGTCCAGAAAAGCGAGCCACTCATCGTCGAATCAATCGTCACTGATTTGGACGGCAAGGCCGTCACGAACCGCGAGATCAGGATGCGCGCCGCGTTGATTGACTGGGTCTACGAAAACGGCGAGTGGAAAGAGCGCGAAACCATTCCGCAGGAGTGCGTGATCAGATCGGGCGCGAACCCGGCTCAATGCCGGTTTGAAACGCGCGAAGGCGGGCGTTACCGCGTCATCGCGCGCATCATTGACGACCGCGAGCGCCCGAACGAAACCGAATTGACGCTTTGGGTGGCGGGCGGCAAACAACCGCCGCAACGCGACGTAGCGCAGGAGAAGGTCGAATTGATTCCCAGCCGCAAAGAGTACCAGCCGGGCGAGACGGCGGAGATTCTGATCCAGGCGCCGTTCTTCCCGGCGGAAGGCGTCGTCACGTTACGCCGCTCCGGTTTGGTGACGACCGAACGCTTCACGATGACTTCGGCTTCGCACACGTTGAAGATTCCGATCAAGGAAGAATACCTGCCGAACATTCACGTTCAGGTTGATCTGGTCGGCGCGTCGTCACGAACCGACGACGCGGGCAAACCCGACCCGAAGCTGGCGAAACGACCAGCATACGCTTCGGGAACAATTAACCTCTCGATCCCGCCAACGACGCGCAAGCTGACGGTGGCGACCACGCCTCGTGACAAGGAGCTTGAGCCGGGTGGCGAAACGACGGTGGATGTCGAATTGCGCGATGCGGCGGGCCGACCGGCGCAGAACGCCGAGGTCGCGCTGGTGGTGGTGGATGAGTCGGTGCTGGCGTTGAGCGGATACCAACTCGCCGATCCGCTCCACACTTTCTATTTCACGCGCAGCGATGAGGTCAGGAATCATCATTTGCGCGAGCGGGTGCAGCTTGCCAAGGCGGATGCTTTGATCAGTCAGATGGGTCAAGGAAGTGGAGCCTTTGACTTCTCACCAATGGGCAGAACAGCTAATGCCCCGCCCGCGCCTATGCCTACACCAGCGTCAGGAGCAATAAGGGCGAAGCGAGCAGAGGCTAGGGAAATGATGGCCGTGTCCCAGAGCGCCGATAGCGCGCAGCCGGCGGAAGAGTCAATCCGCGCTCGCATTGACTTCAACGCCCTCGCATTCTTCGCCGCTTCGCTGCCGACCGACGCCAGCGGGCGCGCCAGCGTCAAAGTCAAACTGCCCGACAACCTGACGCGCTATCGCGTGATGGCCGTCGCCGTCGCGGGCGACAAGCAGTTCGGGATCGGCGAATCGGCGATCACCGCGCGGCTGCCGTTGATGGCCAGGCCATCGGCTCCGCGCTTCCTCAATTTCGGCGACAAGGTTGAATTACCAGTCGTCGTGCAAAATCAAACCGACCAGCCGATGCAGGTTGACGTGGCCGTGCGCGCATCGAACGCGCGGATGGTCGAAGGGTTGGGTCGCCGCGTCACCGTGCCCGCCAACGACCGCGTCGAGGTTCGGTTCCCCGCGACGACCATCAAACCCGGCACGGCGCGTTTCCAGATCGCCGCCGCGAGCGGGCGCTGGACTGACGCAGCCGAAGTCAGCTTGCCGGTCTGGACTCCGGCGACGACCGAAGCCTTCGCGACTTACGGCGAAGTTGACGCGGGCGCGATCATTCAACCAGTCAAAGCTCCGTCGGAAGCGTTCAGACAATTCGGCGGATTGGAAGTCACCACATCGTCAACACAGCTTCAGGCGCTGACCGACGCGGTGATCTATCTGGTGGCGTACCCCTACGAATGCGCCGAGCAGATTTCGTCACGCATCCTGGCGATCGCGGCGTTGCGCGACGTGCTGGCGGCGTTCGACGCGAAGGGGTTGCCGAAATCCGACGAACTGATCGCCGCCGTTGACCGCGACCTCAAACGCTTGCAGGGGATGCAGAGCTACAACGGCGGCTTCGGCTTCTGGCGGCGCGACGGCGAGACGTGGCCGTACATCAGCATCCACGCCGCCCACGCGTTGCAGCGCGCGAAGGAGAAAGGCTTTAACGCTCCGCCAGAGATGCTGGAGATGTCGAAGCAGTACCTGCGCAACATCGAACAAAACATCCCGCACTGGTACAGCATCGAAGCGCGCCGCGTTTTGATCGCCTACTCGCTCTACGTGCGCAACCGGATGGGCGAGCGCGACGCGGCCAAAGCGCGTTCGTTGATTGATTCAGCAGGCGGCGTGGACAAACTGCCGCTTGAAGCTCTGGGCTGGATGCTGCCGGTTCTGTCGGGCGACGCAAATGCCGCCGCTATCCGGCGCCATCTGGGCAACCGCGTCTCGGAGACGGCAGCCGCAGCGCATTTCACGACCTCGTATTCGGACGGCGCGCACGTGTTGTTGCATTCCGACCGCCGAGCCGACGGCATCATCCTCGAATCGTTGATCGGCGATGATCCGAAGAGTGATCTGATTCCGAAAATCGTTCGCGGATTGCTCGGCCATCGCAAAGCTGGCCGCTGGGAGAACACGCAGGAGAACGCTTTCGTGCTGCTCGCGCTCGACCGCTACTTCGACGTCTACGAAAAAGCCACGCCCGATTTTGTGGCTCGCGCGTGGCTGGGCGACGCTTACGCCGGCGGCCACGAATTCCGGGGTCGCACCACCGACCGCCATCAGATCAATGTGCCGATGAGTTATTTGATGGGGCAGGGAAGCGCGCAGAATCTGATCCTGAGCAAGGAAGGCGCGGGTCGTTTGTATTACCGCATCGGAATGAATTACGCGCCGACCAGCTTGCAATTAAAACCCGCCGATTACGGCTTCACGGTCACGCGCGTTTACGAAGCGATTGATAATCCGAATGACGTGCGCCGCGAAGAAGACGGCACGTGGCGGATCAAAGCGGGCGCGCAAGTCCGCGTGCGACTGACGATGGTGGCCACAGCGCGTCGTTACCACGTGGCGTTGGTTGATCCGCTGCCCGCCGGATTTGAAACTCTGAACCCGGAGCTGGCGATCACGGGCCACATTCCGCGCGACCCGAACGATCAAATGAACCGATGGTTCTGGTGGCGCCAATGGTTCGAGCATCAGAACATGCGCGACGAACGGGTCGAGGCTTTCACGTCGTTGTTGTGGGAAGGCGTTTACAACTATTCGTATGTGGCGCGAGCGACTACGCCTGGCATCTTCATCGTGCCGCCGTCGAAGGCCGAAGAGATGTACCATCCTGAGACTTTCGGGCGTGGCGGGAGTGATCGTGTCGTGATTGAGTAGATGTCGCAAAAAAAGTAACGCGTGTTGTACAGCGGACTGTCCAGTCTGCTGAAGTCTCCCTCAATCGGTCCTTCGCGGAGGCTCCGGCAGACTGGACAGCTTGTCATTACCCAGATCTTTTCACTTCTTTAGAATCCCACCACCGGGAGGTGGTGGATTGTTCAAGCCCGACCTACAAAAGGGCCGCCTTTCTTTGAATCCCACCACCGGCAGGTGGTGGATCGTTCAAGCCCGACCTGCTGGCGGTGGGAGACCCAAGAAGGCTGGGTTTGAACAATCCACCACCTGCCGGTGGTGGGATTCGGGAAAGCATTTTTGCCGTTGGTAGGCTGGGTTTGAACAATCCACCACCTGCCGGTGGTGGGATTCAAGATCAACGAAACTCAAAAAATTTGGGTAATGACAAGGACTGGACAGTCCGCTGTACATTTTGGCCCGCGAACTCGGGCTGGACAGATTGCGCTACTGTCGCCGCCGCTACAGCAAACCTGGACTCTCGGTCTGCCCAGCTATTTCTTCCAGCAATTTCGGATTGAGCTTGTCGAAATCGCGCTGATTGACCCGCGCATATTTCCATTGCGCGCCAGTTTGCTGCGAAACCAGCGCACACCATTCTTCTATCGCCGCATCCTTCGCTTCTGTCCCCTCCCACACTCGGCCTTTCGTTTCGATGATCCAGTTGATCTCGCCCTGAGGCGATTTTTGAACCGCGACCCAGTCGGGGTGGTAAAAGCCAATCGCCCCGCTCGACTTGAGGTAATTGACGCGGAAGCTTATACCCGACTCCCCCTGCTCGGTTGTGCCCAGGCTGGCGAAACACAGAACATCGCGCGCTTCATCCAAGAAGTAGGCGAAGCGCCGCTCGAAATCGTTGTAGGTCGCCACGTAGTTGAAGATCGTCTTCTTCACCGTCACTGGCTCCGGCGTCAGGTTGCGAACCCAGGAGAAGGGCTTCGTGTCGGAAAGCTTGAGACTCGATCTCTCGAATTCAATCGCGCGTCTCTCAACCGTCGCCTCGCCGATCTTTCGCGCAAGATAGTTGGCGATCCCCTCCTGCATTGTTGATTGGCGCAAATGCGCGCGAATCGCCTCGTCTTCAATGTTCACCTCCCGTCCGAAACAGCGCATTGCCACGTAATCGCGTACCTTTGGGTAAAGCTCAGCGAAAATGTTGGAAAGACCGGCCCGTCGGATCGCCTTGTTTGTGATTGAACCGATCAATTCCTGCGCCATCGGCAAATTGCCCGCGCCGAGATCGGTCTGGTGCACTTCTGTTTCCGTCGTGGCGAATTCCATCTTGAGGCCGACACGGATGATTTCATCCAACTCTTCCTGATCGTAAATGGCCTCGAAGCCGAGCGGATCAATCGTGGAGAGGTTGCGCAGGTTGCGCGCCAGCAGCGGTTTGGTGTTGGGAATGACGATGTCGAATTTGGATCGCTCTCGGATCGGCTCGATTTTGATCGGCTTCGGCGGCGCGGTTTTGGTCACGCCCACACCGACGCCTTCGGTTTCAAGCTGTTCCCGAAGCACTTTGAGCAGGTTCGGCGTGCCGAGCACTTCCAGCGTCTGCGTGTGGTCTGGCCCGACGCCCCGCATCAAACGCAGCCCGCGCCCGATCACCTGTTCCGGCAGGATTTCGGCTTTGGCCGAGAAGGGCCGTAGCCCCAACGCCACGGTCACGTTGCGCACGTCCCAGCCTTCGCGCAGCATCATCACGCTGACGATGGCTTTGATCTTGTTCTTCGGCTGGTCAATGTCGCGCGCGATCTGGCGCGCTTCTTCCAACTCGCCCTTTTTGATTTCGCCGTTCTTGTCCGTGTGGATGACCAGCACTTCGCTCTTTTTGAACCCGAACTCTTTCCTATCGATCAGATGTTGGCCGATGGCGTCCGCGTGGTCATTCTTTTCGGCCATAATGAACAGCACGGGTTTGGTTCCGAGCGGGCTGTAGGTCTGGTAATGCTCCTTCCAGCGTTTGACCGCCGCTTCGATCCAGAAGCCGTATTTTTCAACTACGTCCGCTTTCGTCACGTTGTCAGGATCGCTGGGTCGTTTCGGGTCGTCTTCGAGCGTGACGATCAGCGGGGCTTTGACGATGCGGTCTTCGACGGTCTGCGCCAGCGGGTAATCGCAGATCGTCCACGGGAAATACATCCCGTTCTGATCCTTCGGCGTCGCCGAAAAATCCAGCCACAACGACAACCCTCGCGGCAGCGCGCGATGAACGCCGGCGAGCGACTGGCTCCATTTCAAATCTTCGTCGTGCACGTGATGCGCCTCGTCGTTGATCACGACCAAATCGTTCAAGCCCTTGATCCGCTCGAGCATCGAACGCTGGTACGAGGCCAGATCTTTCGACGGTTTGCGGCCAAGCAGCGCGTCAACCGCGTTCTGCGGCGTCCATTCCTGCTCGCGCGATTCGTACAATTGATGGATGTTGGTCAGGAAGAGATTGGCCGACGGATCAGGCTCCGCGCTCTCGCCGCGCAAGACCACTTTCTGGCTCCACGTCCATTCGGGCGGAACCAGCGGCAATTCGTTGAAGATGCGATTGCCGGCGAAATCGCGCTCCAATCGCTGATAAACGATCACGTTCGGCGCGACGATCAAAAAGTTGGTCGAAAGCTCCGAGCCTGCGGCCATCCGCTTGTGGAAATGCGACCAGACCATCGCCATCGCCATCACCCAGGTCTTCCCAGACCCCGTCGCCATCTTCACCGCATAACGCCGCAAATTCTCCATCGGCAAATCCTGCTCGCCCATCGCTTCAAGCTCCGGCACGTAGCGGCGAATCCTTCGCTGCCCGTCCATCGTGGTCACGAACTCGATGTTCTGCTCAAGCAGGTCTTTCTGAAAAACCTCGGCGTAATCCTGCACGAGCTTCACCGCATCGCGGACGCCGGCGATTTCGACCAGGTAGACCAGCGTCTCGATGGCTTCGCGCTGGCAGAAGTGGTAGCGGAACGTGCCCGCGAATCCGGCCACTTCGCGGTCTTCTTTGAACCAGTATTCAAACAATCGCGCGGCGACGGGCGAAGCGCCGGGGTAATCTTCGCCGCGCCAGCGGTCAACGGCTTCGCGTAGTTTGCTGACCAGCAGCAGCTTGCTCGGTCTGCGGCCCTCTTCGTTCACGCGCCAGCCATTCGGGGCCGTTTCGTCCTTGACCAGGAATGACGTGGGTTTTTCCCGCGGACAGCGTCCGGAAATTTCGGGCAGGTCTTTGTCGTAGGCGATGAAGCTTCGAGCCATACGGGTTCACCTCTTGTGGGGCGGGTAGTTGTTCTATGCGGGGCGGAAATGAATTGAGGCCCGCAATCAAATGACAAATAGCAAATAGCAAATGACAAATGGAAAATGGAAAATGGAAAATGAAAAATGAAGCAGCTTCTCCCTCCGGTGATCACTTCACCTCGATCTCCACGGCCTGCGACGTGTCATTGCCGAAAATATCAATAACCTTGACCAGCGCGCGGTAACACCCCGTTTCCTCATACGTGTGCGGATCGCTGGAGAGCGCCAGTGTGCGGTCTTTGCGGGTGCGGTACGCCACCCAGCCCTGCATGAACGTGTCGTTGCGGAAGTCCCAATCCACCGCCCAGTAGTCAATGTAATCCGACCATTTCTTCACCTTCGCGCGCACCTCTTCCGGGATCAGCTCAGTGTTCGGGATGACGAAATCTTTCAACTCGATGGTCGCGGTCAGGTTCTTCGGGTTTTTGACAGCGATTTCCAGGTAGGCCAACTCGAAGAACTTCACGTCGCCTTTATCGGCGGCCTGCTGCTCCATCACCTCGCGCGGGATTTGCATCATCACCAATTTGACGCCTTGCCGCCGGGCGATCTCGCTCATCGGCGTGCGCCGGTCGTTCGGCCCAGCCAGCCCCATCTCCCACTCCCATCCGAGCGCGTGCAACTCCGTCTGTTTCAGCCGCGCGCATTCGGCCACGGCGTCGTTGATTTCGCCAATCGTGACCGGCGCGTCCACCGCGCCGATGTGAACCATCGCTTTGCCCTTTTTGCCGTGCAGATGCTGCAACCCGGCCACGGGCTGCGCGCCGTAAAGTTTCAGAATGAAGGCGAGATATTCGTAGAGCGCCTGCTCGGTAATCGTCTTGCCGTTGCTGGCGCCGCTGGAGGTGAATGACACGCCCTGCCAGTATTGCCGTTCGTAACGGCCCAGGTTGAGAATCTCGAACGGCTTGCAGTTTTCGATTTCGAGCAATCGTTTGCGCGTGGTGTGAATGGCGAAGCGGCCCAGATCACAGCCGATCCAGCGGCGGCCGAGTTTTTCGGCGACGGCGAGGGTAGCGCCTGAGCCGCAGAAGAAGTCGGCGACGAGGTCGCCTTCGTTTGATGAGGCTTTGATGATGCGCTCAAGCAACGCTTCGGGCTTTTGCGTCGCATAGTCGAGCCTTTCATTGCTCTGCGACTGGACTGGCGCAACGTCAATCCAAATTGATTGAAGCGGCACTCCGGGCATTTCATCCAGGAATAACTTCAACCGCGGCATTCTGCCTGGCGCGTGCCAAATTTTGTTCTGGCGGACCAGGCGGTTGACCGCGTCCTGCACTGTCTCGCTATCGCCCAGCCCGATGGCCCAGTGCCTGCCGGCAGGCAATTCGATCTTTTCCCCATTGATGAAAATCGGTTTGCCTGAATCGCCGCGTCTGGTTCCGGCGGCGGTCAAATCGCGCAACGAATACCTGCGCCCTGTCAGCTCGTCTATGTGCCGGTAAGATGTATTTACGTACTCCGGGTCATAACCGGTGAATTGCTGATTCCATTTCCAGGTTTCGCCTTTCGCGTAAAAGTAAATTGTCTCGTGTATGCGTCCGTACTGCGACAGGAAACCGAAAGCCCCACCTTTCGCTGTTTGGCGCTTCCATATGATTTCATTTTGAAATGCGCGCGAGCCGAATATCTCGTCCAGTAGCAGCTTCACGTGCGCCGCCACCTGCCAGCCGACGTGAACGTAAATGCTCCCGTTCTCTGACAGTAAATCTCTGGCGGCCATCAGCCGGTCAGCCATCATCAACAGGTACGAATCAATCCCTCTGCCCCAGGTGTCCCGATATGCCTTCTCTTCGATTACCGACTGTTCCTTCTCGACTGTTTCTTCACCGTCGCCGATTTCAGCGGTGAAAGAGAAATCCGCCCCGGTCGCAAACGGCGGATCAATGTAGATCAGATCAATCTTGCCCGCGACTTTTTCGAGCAGCGATCCCATCACGAGCAGATTGTCGCCCCAGATAAGTTTGTTCTTCCATCCGGCCGCGAAGGTCGAACCTTCGCGGCCTTCCCAGACCTCAAAGAGCGAACGTTCCTGCGGCGCTTTGGCGGCTTCGCGCGAGGCGCGGCTTTCGTGGATGGTTTCGATGACCTGGAAAGGGAGTTTGATGCGCGGAACTTCGCGCCGCTTCCCGTCATCGTCGTATTTGCCGGGCCAGACCAGTTCCGTGCGAGTGATTTCGATCTTCGCCATTCGCTGCTTCCTGATTTTGAGATTAGCGCGTGCTTTATACCACGCCTACCGCGCGATCTGACGTGTTTTTCGATAGAACCGAAAGCTTCGTCTCCTGAATTCGCCAGCAGGATCAATGATACCTGCATCCCCAAGACCAAAGACGCTTGTCAATCTTCCGGTAATTTGATCGTCCCCTCGTTGTGACAATACCGCCGGAAATCGCATTCGCGGCATATCTTCGCTTCGGGCGGACAGCGCACGGTGAAATCCTTGCTCTGAATTCTGGCGACAACCTGATCGAAATATCCGCCTGCCGCTTCAACCAAGTCCGGACGGTAAGGCAATTCCATTAGCGCGTCTTCTTTGCGCTGCTCCGAAGTCCAGTAAAGCAGCAACCGGTCAACGCGCTTGCTGTGCCGCCGTTCGAGGATGTGCGCGTAGGCGCAAAGCTGGCGTTTGTAGCTCTCCATCAGTGCGGGCGAAGCGACCGGTTTGGGCGAGGTTTTGAAATCGAGCAGTTCCAGTTTGCCGTCGCCGCCCAGCAGCAAGTCTACTTTGCCCGCCAGGATGTAATCAGCTTTTTCGACCGAGACATCAACTTCAGTCTCAATCACGCGCTTCATCTCTTCCTGGTTCTGGTCGAAGTAGTTGATGACTTGAGCGAAAGCGGTCTCGCGCGCCTCTTCGCTGATGGGGCGCACGTCGGACATCGAAAGCAAGGCGAAGGCGCGGTCGAACAATTCACGGACGCGGGCATGGTCGAGCGTCTCGAGTTTGCCGTCGAGCGCGATGCGGTGAATCTCTTCGATGGTCTGATGGACGAGCAGGCCGAAGAAGATGACCGCCGAACGCGACGGCGTGAAATCGTATTCGCGGTAAAACTGGTACTGGCGCGGGCAGGTTTCATAAAGCTTCAGGTCGCCGGTGAAGCTGAACGAGCGTTTGACCGGGATGCGCTCTTTGAACTCAAACCGCTGCGCAGCGAGCAGGTCTTTTTTGACATACGGCCATTGCGGCAAGCCCTGCCAGATGGACGCGAAATGCGGCTTGGGCTGCGATGCCGTGGTCAGCGCCAGCAACTTCTCGGGGCGCGAAAACGCGACGTAATGCAGCCGCATCCGGTCGAAGGTGGTGATGCGGTCTTCCGGCTCGAACGGCGGACGATGCATGAACGGCTCTAGCTCGCGGTCAATCTGCTTGCGCGTCGAAATCTGTTTGTCGAGCGAGCCGACGATGACGACCGGAAACTCCAGCCCCTTCGATTGGTGAATGGTCATCACCTGCACGTGGTCCTTCGGAAACGGCTGATGCGGGTCTTCGTATTCGTTGAGGCCATCGCCATACAGGAGCAACAGGAAGCTGCTGAAGAGGTGGAAGCGCAGGTAGTCGCGGTTGCGGCTCGTGACGAAACTGTAATGGTAGTAGTTCTGAAATGTGTTGAGCAGGTACGAGAAGATCGCCAGGTTGTGCGCGCGGTTTTCGTTTTTGACGAAGCCGGAAAACGGTTCGACGGCCAGCAAGCGGTAGAAGAAATCGGCCGGACGCGCGCTGATGTTGCGCTCTTCCGCCGCGTCCGGGTCGCCCCCCAGGTCGCTGAGGATGTTTTGCAGCAGCATTGCCAGTGGGTGTGGCGCGGCGTAACGGCTGCCCAACTCGGTGATGGCCTGGTCAACGTAATTACAAAACGCGCGCATCGTGTCGCTGGGGTTATTCAAATTTCGCCCGTCGCCATACCAGCCGAAGATGACGGCCAGCGCGGCGATCATCAAGCCGATCTCTTCGTTCTCAAAATACGTCCGCGCGCGCGGGCAGAAGGCGCGGATACCGCGGGCTTCGAGCGCGGCCAGGTAGTGACCGCTGTGACGCCATCGGCTTCGTCCTGAACGCCGTTAGCCCAGATGCTGAAGACCGCCGGATATTCGGGATGATCCGCATTCGGATCGGGCTGAATTGTTTTATCGAAGCGGAACGGCGGGCCGCTCGCGTTCGACCAGTCAGTCGCGGCCATCCAACGGTCATAGGCTTCAACGATGCGCCGGTGCGAGCGATAGTTGGTGACCAGTTTGACTTGGCGCCAACCCGATACGCGCGACGTGAATTCGAGGATGTTGCGCACCGTCGCGCCACGAAAGCGATAGAGGCTCTGGTCTTCATCGCCAATCACGCACAGATTGCGAGTTCGCTCGGTCAGTTTGAGCAGAATCTGCTCCTGAACATAGTTGGTGTCTTGATACTCATCTACCATCACATACTTCACATTCCTCGTGATGGCCTCGGAAATCTCCTGATCCAGCAGCAGGTCGTAAACGAGCTTTTGCTGGTGCGCGAAGTCCAGATGATTGGAAGTGAGCAGCGCCTGGCGGTAACGCAAATAGGCCTCGCCCAGCCGTTGTGGGAACTCTTCGTTTGATCCGAGCAGCAGCGGCGGGTCAATCAGCTCTTCGGTGATCTTGTTGAAGTAATCGCGCAGACCTCTGATCGTCTGCCATTTGGCCGTCCATTTCCCGAGGTAACGGCCTGAGACCGGCTCGCCCGCGATCTCGGCGAAATTTTCGTAGAGGAAGAGCTGCTGCGTCAGTTCATCCAGCGTTTCGTAATTTGCGCCGAGCAAGAGGCGATGGCGATGGGCGTTGAGCAAACGATTGCAGAAGCCGTGGATCGTCGAGGCCTGCAACTCCGAAAGGTCGCGTTTGTAGCCGATTTTCCGCGCGGCTGACGAAAGCCGGTCGCGCAACTCGAAGGCGGCTTTTTCGGTGAAAGTGCAGATGACCAACTCGCCAGGCGCGGCCTTTTCGAGCAGTAACAGATTGAGCGCGCGAAGAACGAGGCTGAAAGTCTTGCCCGATCCTGGCCCGGCGATGACCAGCAACGGCCCGTCGCCGTAAGCCACGATTTCGCGCTGCGCATCGTTGATTGACGGATAGGCGTCGAGGAGGGCCTGGGAGATCATCACAACAAACCTACCTCACGGAAGCTGAAGACTTTATCTCACGATTTCACGTAGGCTTTTAAAGCCGCTGCCTGCGCCTCACGCAATCCGACCGAATGCTTCTCCGCCGCCGCGCGGCAATCCTCAAACTCCGGCGAGAAGTTCATCACTCGTCCATCCGGCGCGCGCGACACTTTGATCCCGATCGGACCGTATTCGGTTTCGACTGTGACGAACTCCCGCCGCAAAATCTCGCGCTGCTCGTTCCGATAACGCACACCCAGCGTGGTTGTTTCGCGGAAGATGATTTCGCACATCCGCTCGCGGTCTTCCGGTTTGCAGAGCAGTGTCAGGAGCACTCCTGGGCGGTTCTTTTTCATCTGCACCGGCGTGTAAAAGATGTCGAGCGCGCCTGCCGCCAGGAGCTTCTCCATCAAATGTCCGAAGACCTGCGCGTTCAGATCGTCAATGTTGGCCTCGATCACCGTCACGGTCGTCGGCGTCTGATCGGCGTCTGCTTCCAACTCGCCGATGATCGCCCGCAGCGTGTTCGGGAATTTCGGGTAATCTCTTGTTCCCGCGCCGTAACCGACCTTTTCCACTTTCATCATCGGCGTCTGGCCGTAGCTTTCAGCCAGCGTCGAAATGATCGCTGCGCCGGTCGGAGTCACCAACTCGCCTTCGATGTCTTTGGAGTAAATCGGAACGCCTTTCAACAGTTCAGCCGTCGCCGGGCCAGGCACGGGATAAGTTCCGTGCGCGCATTTGAATGTCCCGGAGCCGACATGCAGCGGCGACGAGATGATCCGTTCGATCTTCAACGCATCGAGCGCGATGCAGGCGCCGATGATGTCAACGATCGAATCAATCGCGCCGACTTCGTGGAAGTGGACTTTTTCGATGGGGATGTTGTGGATTTTCGCTTCCGCTTCGCCGATGCGCTGGAAGATCGTCTGCGCGCGCTCTTTGACGCGCTCGCTCAAATTCGACGACGAGATGATTCTTTTGATTTCGGAAAGATGGCGATGGGAATGGTCGTGATGATGTCCGTGATGGTGTTCGTGCCCGTGATGCTCAGCGTGAACGTGAACGTCGAACTTCGCCGCCGAAATCCCGCTGCGGTCAACGCGAACCAGACTCAACTCGTAGCCTTCGACGTTGAGCTTACCAAGTTCGGCCTTCAGGAACTCGAAATCGAGTCCGCAATCGAGCAAGGCGCCGATGAACATGTCGCCGCTCGCGCCCGCAAAACAATCGAGGTAAAGAGTGCGTGCCATAATTTAATTCAACAACTTATCGTCAACTTCGATCTCCATCCGCAGCAACGCCGAACTGAGCGTCTTGCCCTGCGGATCGGTCTTCAATGAAACCGTGCCGCCGCCGCCCAAGCTGTGATGCAGCAGGAAATTCAGCGCGTTCAAGTTGGGCAGTTCGTAACGTTCGACCTCGCCTCGGCAGATTCCGGCGAAGTGTTGTTTGACTCGTTCGGCGGTGACTTCGCTGACCAGCGTCGGGTAATACTCCGGTTTGATCGCAATCAGGCCGATGTTCGCCGTGTCGCCTTTGTCTCCCGAACGCGCGTGCGCGATTTTGAGAAGTTGCACCTTCATGGTTGTTAACCAGGCAATGTACCGCAGACTGTCCAGTCTGCGGAGGGTTTGTAAGAAGACCGCTTGATTACTTTTGATCGTCTCGTAATCGAGCCGATCCGCAGACTGGACAGTCTGCGATACGAAGAACTTCACTTGATCTCGTAGCTCTTGCTCTTGCCGTTCCGATCATTCGTCACGGTGAAAGTTTTTTTCGCCGCGTCAACCGAGACGCGGATCAGGTGCGCCGCATCGTTTTCCTGATCGAGATTGGCGATGAACTCTTCCGGCGCGTTCTGTTCCGCTGTATTCGTGACGTTACGATGAACTTGCCACAAATCCTTCAGGGTTGGCAATTCGCGCAAGGCCTTCACCGTGTCCTGGTGTCCGCCTTTGCGCGGGCCGTTGTTCATGATCGCGACCGCCGGCTTGATGCTGCGCAGCATCGCCGGGTTGTTGCTCGTGTTCGCTCCGTGGTGGCCGACCTGGTAAAGATCAATCTCACCGATCTGGTTTTGGGGGCAGACCAGCTTATGCTCGATGTTCCAGGTCAGGTCGCCAGTGTCCAGAAAATCGAACGCGCCGTACCGCAGCCGAAAGACGACGCTGCGCGCGTTGTCCGATTTGTCTTCGGCTTGCTCTGTGGCGCTGGCGCATTCGGCGCTCGGCTTGCCCGCCATCATCTTGCTCGGAACAGTTTCGCCGCGCGAGGCGAGAACTTGCAGATAGACTGGAGGCGTTCCGGCAGCTTGTTTCAATGTGATTGAACTGCCCGGATTGAGCGTGATCGTCTGGTCTTTCGCCGCCGCGCGATAGGCCGCGTATTTCGCCGCGAAATCCTTGTCCTCGGCCAGCGAAGTCATCGGGCCGTGGTCGTAAAATTTGTTGATCTTCACCCGCTTGGCAAGCTCCGGCGCGCCGCCGTAATGATCGGTGTGGTAATGCGTGGTGATCAAGTGGTCAATCGCCGTGATGCCCGCCGCCTTCATCGCCTGTTCGATGCGTTTTGCGTCGCGTCCGTCGAAACCGGGCCATCCCGCGTCAACCAGGATTGATTCGCCCGCAGGCGTGACGATCAACGTCGCCGCGCCGCCTTCGACATCAACGTAGAAAATCTCCAGCGCGCGTCGCGCCGAATTCGATCTTTGAGCGACGATCCCGTTCGTGGCGACGATCAGTAAAACCAGTGGTAGCAGTATTCGGAATTTGTTCATATTGTTATCTCTCTTTGCCGAAATCAGTACCGCGAGCGGTAGCGAGCGTCGCTCGCTCAGACGGTCTGTTGATGGAAGCGCGCTCGCTACCGGGCGCGGTACTGATTCGTCAGTTTGTAAGCGCCGAAAATTATCAACCCCGTGATCGCCGCGATGGCGGCGTCGCGCGCCTCACGCCCGGTGCTGTTGGCCAACAACCAGGTGATCAAGACCAGCGCGGCGATTGAAACAGCGACGCCCGCCGGAACTTTGAATTGAGCCGGTTGTTTATCGCGGCGGCGAAGCACAATCAAACCTGAGCACGCCGCCACGTAAGCCAGCAACCGCGCAATCGTGCTGATCGTCGCGGCGTAAATGAACGTTCCCGACAGCGCCAACGCCAGCATCACCGCGCCGGTGACGATGATCGCCGCGTGGGGCGTGCGGAAATTGCGGTGAGTCGCCGCGAAGGCTTGAGGCAATTCGCGGTTGCCGGCCATTGCGAAAGGCAATCGCGCGGCGGCCAGGATCAGCACACTCAGGTTGCCGATGATCGAAATGGCAACGCCCACTGTGATCACGTTCGCGCCTGCCACGCCCAGAAAACGCTCGCTCGCGTCAGCGACCGGACGGTTTGACGCAGCCAACTCCGGCAACACGCCGATGCAAACCACCTGGATCAGGATGTAGACCGTCGCCACGATGGCGAGCGAAGTCAGCAGCGCGAACGGCGCATTGCGCTGCGGATCGCGCGCTTCGCCTGCCGGGATCAGCGCCATCTCAAACCCCGTGAACGCATAGATCAGCAGCAAGACCGATTGCGAGAAATCAGAAAGCGGGGGTGGCGCGGCCATCGAAAAGTTCTGCGGATTGAGAAAGAACAGACCCGCGACGATGAACAGCAAGATCGGAATCAGCTTGCCGATGGAGAAAACATCGCTGAAGAGCGCCGCGTCGCGCACGCCGATGACGTTGACGACGGTCAGCCCAACGACGATAACAATGATCATCGTCGCGCGCGGCCAGCCAGCGATGATCCCCGGCCAGAAATAACCCAGGTATTGAATCAACAGATTGCAATTGGCCGCAAAAGCCGTCAGCCGCGCCAGCCACACCAGCCATCCGACCTCGAATCCGACCACGGAACCGAACGCTGCGCGCGCGTAAAGATAAGGCCCGCCGGTCTCGTTGAACCGGCTGCTGACTTCGGCGAAGCAGAGCACGATCAGCGTGACGACCAGCGCGCAGACGACGAACGCAATCAGGCTGTAGGGGCCGATCAGCGCGAAAACTTTGGACGGCAGACCGAAGATTCCCGCGCCGATGATGCCGTTGATCGCCACCGCGACCAGGTCCCAACGCCGGATGCCACGGATCAAACCAGTGTGCGTAGTTTCGCTCATCGTTTTACCGCGCGCCCGCCTGACCAATGAATTCACGCGCTTCGCGGAGTTCAGGCTGGTTCGCGTCGGCCTGCTGCCACGCGCGCAGGAAGGCGGTGGAGAACTCGGCGGCGCGCGCCTTGTCTCCGTTCTGAGCCGCCGCGCGAGCCGCGCCGATCAACGAACGGGCGCGATTAGGCTGGCGATTCAACGCGACCGCGAATTGTTGCGCCGCTTCTTTCGGCTTGCCCGCTCGCAGCAGGATTTCGCCGAACAGTTCGTGCGACGGTTTGATCAACGTCGGCGGGCCGGAAGGCGGCGACATCTCTTCTTCGATCGCTGTGGCCTTCTTCATCGCCGCAATCGCTTCATCGAAATTCTTTTTCGACGCGGCAATCAATGCGGCGACTTCCAGCTCGCGGATTTCCAGAATCTTCGCGTTGTAAGCGCCGCCGGTCTGCTGGCGGCTGGCATGCATTTCGCCGAGCAATTTCTCCGCTTCAGCGGCGGCGCCGCTGGTGGCTGCCAGCGCGCGGACGAAGAGCGGCGCCGGCACTCCGCGTCGCGTGCCAGTCAGCATCGTCGTCGCAGGTTTCGATGGCGCGGCGCCGTGCGATCCGTGACTGGCGTGATCTCCGGCTTCAGCGGATGGTTGCTGGTTGAAAAGTTTCGCGGCCAAATCCCACCGCCCGGACTCGACAATGAAAGCGGCGATCACGTCGTCGTAGTATCGAACGCTCCCGGCCCCATGCTCTTTCGCCGTTTGGCGCAAACGATTGACCAAATCTTCGGCTTTCGAGTAACGCCCCTGCTGGCAATAGACATAAGTCAGCCAGAAATAGCTGTGATAATCGCGCAGACTGAGCGCGAGTTTTTTGCTTTTGACCCAATCGTCGGAAACGCGCCACGCCGTTTCGTTCGACGCGGCGGCTTCAGGCCACATCCCCAACTGCAAAAAGATGTGCGAGGGCATGTGCTGGGCGTGGTGAGCCGCCGGAGCTATTTGGGCGTAACGTTGCGCGGCGGGCAAAGCCAGGATCGCGTGTTCAGGATCGTCGAACGAGTGGATGACGTAATGCGCCGCGCCAGGATGGTTCGGGTTCTTTTGATAAACCTCCAGCGCCACCGCGCCCGCTTTCATCTGCCGCTGGAACCCTTTGTCGCCGGGGCGAACTGTGCCGAGCAGGGCAAGCGAGTAGAACGCCGCCGCTTCCAGGTCGTTCGGGTTATCACGATAGATTTTTTCCATCGCCGCGGCGTAAGTCAGATCGCGGACTAATTTGTCGCCTTCGCCGTACAAAACACGCAGCGCGTCAATGAAGGCTTTCTCGCGCGGGGTGAGTTTGCTCGTGTCTTTGATCTTAGCCAGAGCCTTTCGCCCGGCTTCCGTGTCCTGTTGCAGCCAGATCGGGTGGTTGTAGGTCATCGCCTCGCCCCAATAACCCATCGCAAAATCGGGATCGGCTTTGGTTGCAGCTTGAAAGTATTCCAACGCTTCTTCGTACCAGAACGAATGGAGCGCAGCGATGCCGCGCAGGAAATGCTCCTGAGCTTCACGCGAGCCGGAGGTCGGAAAATCAACCCGGCCCAGTTGCTGTGATTGAGCGAACACAAGTGAGAGCAGAACAAAAGCGAAGAGCAAGGCGAAAAGAGAGCGGCGCATACGACACCTCCGTGACAGACTGCGTTGTGTTGGTTCCGACAATTTTGAACGACGGCGCCGGAATGATAGGCGAAAGAAAATCTACAGTACAGCTTGCGGCGCAGTTTGTTATAATCCGTCGCGTCCGATCCCGCCTGAAAGGTTTGAGTTTAATGGCAAGTGAAGTTATTTCAGATCGCCCGGCGAAATTGCGCCAGTACCGTTATCCAGGCGAAGTTCTATCTTTGGCGCTGACCTTTATCATCCTCATCTCGCTCTACGCTCTGGCCACGTTCTTTATTCCCGAAACCTGGGCGACCACGGTGAAGACATTGTTGATCACTCTGGCCGGTCTGGCGGTTTACATCACCACCGTCAAGCTGCAGCAGCGCGCGGCTCTGGGAACGCTGGTGCGCGTCAGCCCGCGGCAGTTTCCCGAACTCTACGAACTGGCGGCGAAAGCCGCTGAACGTTTATCCACGGCGCCAGTGCCGGTCTTCGTCAAACGGCAGTCGGAGATGAACATCTACACCGTCGGGTTGTGGCAGCGGCCGATCATCGTGTTGACTTCGTCGCTGGTTGATCAGATGGAGCCAGCCAACCTGCAGTTTTTCATCGGGCGCGAGATCGGCCACGTGGCGGCGGGGCACATCTTTTTGCGGACGCTCCTCAAACCGCTCGGCGCCGGCGTGCCGATCATCGGCAAGCTGCTCAACAGCGTGGTCTTCGGCGATTGGATCAATCGGACGGAATTCACGGCGGACCGCGCCGGGCTGATCGCCTGCCGCTCGCTGACCACGGCGGTCAGCACGATGCTCAAATTCGGCGTCGGCATCCGGTTGTATGAAAAACTGGACATCGCGGAATTCCTCGAACAGATCAACGACGTGCGCAACGTGCGCGGCCATCTGACCGAGATTGTCACCGAACAGCCCTACCTGACTCAGCGCATCCGGGCGATCATCCGGTTCTGGTCCTCCGATCAGTACAAATCGCTCTCGCCCGAAAAACAGCGCCCCAGCAGAATTCTCAGATCCATCCCGGAAAATTTCCTCACCTCCGGGATCGGGTATGATTTTGACGACGACGACCTGGCCGTGGATCAACCGGCGTTGGCCCGGCAGGAAGAGTCGCGCAAACCGATTACCATCGCCGACACGCTTTTTGACGAAGAGATCACGATCGCTGAATACATCGAGATCGAAGACGCCAACGCGCCCGACCCGAACCTGGCGCTGGTCACCGCTGGCGGCGATTGGAGTTACACGCTGCGGCGGCTCTGCACACGCATTGGCCGCAACAGTGACAACGACATCGTGATCGAAGGCGACCGCGTCAGCCGTTACCACGCCGAGATCGTCCGCGAAGACGGCGAGATGCTGGTCGTTGACAAACAGAGCCGCAACGGAGTGTGGCTGAACGGATCGCGGATCAAAGGCTCGGCCCCGATAATCTCCGGCGACGCGATCCGCATCGGGCGGCAGGAATTTACTTTCGTCGTGAAAGATAAAGCGAAGGATGAAGTGAAAAGCGCCGCGAAAGGCGTTGTGACCTCGTAATCCATGACCACATCAACAACCACACCAATCATCGAAGCTGACCCGGCGCTGCAAAAACTTGAAGAGAAGATTCGCGCGATGGCAGCGCAGAGCCTCGACGCCAAACGGCGGTTCTTCGATCAATCGAGCGCCGATGTGGCGCGCGCCGCGCAAATGATCGCCGCCTCGATGCGCGCCGGCGGGAAGCTGCTGATCTTCGGCAACGGAGGTTCGGCTGCCGACGCGCAGCACATCGCCGCCGAGCTGGCTTTCAAGATGGGGCGCGAGCGCGCGGCGCTGCCCGCGTTGGCTTTGACCACCGACACGTCGTTGCTGACCGCGATCAGCAACGACCGTTCCTTCGATTTCGTCTTCGCCCGTCAGATTCAGGCGTTGGGCCGCAAAGGCGACATCGCGCTGGCGATTTCGACCAGCGGTAACTCCGCCAATGTGATCGAAGCCGTCAAACAGGCGCGCGAGATGGAGATCAGCGCGATTGGTTTGCTGGGAGCGGGAGGAGGCAAAACCGCCGCATTGGTTGATCTGGCGCTGGTCGTTCCGAGCGACGACACGCCGCGCATCCAGGAAGTCCACATCGCCGCCAGCCACATTATCTGCCAGTTGATTGAAGACGAACTGTGCCCGCGGTGAAGCAGTGGGTTTGAAAAGTGGCGCCTTTTCTTTTGAAGCCATTCTCCATTTTCAATTCTCCATTCTCAATTTTTTGCAGGGGGACAGCTTTCAACAGCCTTCTCCGATAAAAATTGAGAATGGAGAATTGAAAATGGAGAATGGCTCCGGGTTTGACCGCTCACGATTGATACTTCAGCAGTGAAAAGACATCGTAGCCGGCCAGCTTCTCGCGCCCATTCAAAAACTCCAGCTCGATCACGAACGACAATCCGACGACATTGCCGCCGAGTTTTTCGACCAGCTTGACCACGGCTCCCGCCGTGCCGCCGGTCGCCAGCAGATCGTCGGCGATGACCACGTTGTGGCCTTTGCCGACAGCGTCTTTGTGAATCTCCAATGTGTCTTTGCCGTACTCGAGATCGTAGCTGTAACTTTCGACCTCCGATGGCAACTTCTTCGGCTTACGCACGGGCACGAAGCCTGCGCCGAGGTGGTAGGCGAGTGCGGGCGCGAAGATGAAACCACGAGCTTCGACGCCGATGACGTGATCAACTTTTTGATCGCTGAAATGCCCGGTGATCTGATCAATCACGGCGCGCAAGCCGCGCGGGTCTTTGAGCAAGGTAGTGATGTCGTAAAAGAGGATGCCGGGTTTGGGGAAGTCCGGAATTTCACGGACCAGTTGTTTGAGTTCTTGTTCCTGCACGGGGAGTCTCCTGGATTTTGAGTTTCAATAATCAACGCGGAAGTCGCGGTAGCGGCCAGTCACGGGCAGATCGGTCTCTTCGATGTCCGTGATCGCGGCCAGCGAGGGGCCGGTCGCCAGGTCTTTTTTGAATTCATCCATCGCGTCGCGTTCGCCTTCCGCCACGACTTCAACGCGCCCGTCGGGCAGGTTGCGAACCGTGCCGAGCATTTGGTGACGGGCGGCGGCGCGCATGACGAAGAAGCGGTAGCCCACGCCCTGGACTATGCCCAAAATCATAAACCGTCTAGCGACCATAAAAATCTAAAGACAAAAACGATTGATTGCTTACAGGGTCAGAAACTAACTGATGCCTTCGCCAACTGTCAACGGATTGAACTGTCGTAGTTTTCGTGATTAACCGGCGCTGGGTTAGAATTCGTTTTCGCTGTCGAGACCGAACCAAATGTCCATTTACCAGCAACAACCGATTGATCTGTCGCGCATCGAGACCTATCCGCTCGCGTCGCGTCCGAGTAAAGTCACCGTGCGCGATTTCGCCAAAGCCTTGAGCGACGCCGAAGCGCAAAACGCCGCCGCGCTGCTCGACTCACTGCCACGCATTCTGGCCGCCGACACACTGCGCGAAATCGCCAACGCCGTCGTTCAAGCCAGATCGAAAAACCGCGCGATCATCTGGGGCATCGGCGGCCACGTCATCAAAACCGGCCTCGCTCCGATCCTGATTGATCTGGCGCAGCGCGGTTTCGTCTCCGCGATTGCGATGAACGGGTCGGGCGTGATCCACGACTTCGAGATCGCCGTCGCGGGTTGGACTTCGGAAGACGTGGACGCCGTTTTGGGCAGCGGCGCTTTCGGAATGGCCGAAGAGACGGGGCGCTTGATCAACGAAGCGATCAAGCGCGGCGTTGATGAAGATTGCGGCGTGGGCGAATCGGTCGGACGAACGCTGGTCGAGATGGCGCCGCCATACGGCGACTATTCGATCCTGCGCGCGGCTTACGCGGCGAAAATTCCAGTCACGGCTCACGTCACCATCGGCGCGGACATCATCCACATCCATCCTCACGCGGATGGCGCGGCGATTGGCGCCGCGACTTACCGCGACTTTCTGCTGTTCACCTCGCTGGTCAAAGAACTCGACGGCGGCGGCGTTTATCTGAACATCGGGTCGGCGGTGACCTTGCCCGAAGTTTTTTTGAAAGCCGTGACGGTCGCGCGCAACCTCGGTCATTCGCTCAGCGATTTCACCACGGCCAACTTCGATTTCATTCAGCATTACCGCCCCGCGACGAACGTCGTGCGGCGTCCGGTGGCCAACGGAGCCGGACGCGGATTTCAAATCACCGGCCATCACGAGTTGATGATCCCTCTGCTCGCCGCTGCAATCATCAATCATAGTCTGGAAACCGCCTGATCTTCATCCGGCATTTTTGTCGGATCAGCTTTTAAAGAAGACATTGATGTAGTTTGAATGGAAGCGTCTGGTCGCGCAACGGCCGGGTCTGGCCGGTTGACGCAGATATTCTCTCGTCTCTGACATGTCTTTGAGAGACAAATGTTTCTCGCTGATCGCTGGTGAATTCATGAAGCGGGCGAAAGAGTAAATCCTTCGATTGGCACGCGAAGTGCCCAGGGATTAATTGCGTCCAGGCCATCTTGAATAAATCGATGTGAATGGTGGTTGGCCGCTGAGAGAAAACGAACAGCGGTCAATGGTGTCCGGTGAACTCGTGTTTGTTTGTGAAGCGACAGAAGTGAAGTAGCGGAAATAATGACAAACCAGGAGGTAAACTCGGAGAGCCTCGCGCCTGCTTGCCGGCGAGAGCGAGGCTCTCCGCACTCCAACTCACTTTGCAATGGAAGGAGCGTTCGCAATGCTAACAAAACATGTCTCAACCGGCCAGAGAATGAGCCGCTTCCCGATCACGATCACGCAATCGAGCAACAACACGCAGGCCTACAGCCGGTTGCAGCGTCCGAACCTCGCATCGGGAGTTCCCATCGCTACTACCGGATCGGTCGCCGACCGGATTGATGGTTTCTTCAACCCAGCCGCGTTCACGACAGCGGCGGCAGGCGCGTTCGGCAACGCTCCACGCGCGCTGGATGTGTGTTCGCCTGCGCCGCAGAAGTCGTGGGACCTGGGGCTGCTCAAGAACACGGACATCTTTGAAAGTTTGAAAGCGCAGTTCCGCGTCGAGGCGATCAACGCCTTCAACACGCCGATTTTCCGGCTGACCCACACGTCGTTCGGCAGCTCGACCTTCGGCAGGATCACTTCGCAAGCCAACTTCGCCCGCACAATTCAACTAAGTGTGCGGTTGATGTGGTGAGCGTTTTTATGATGCGAGTTGATCCAACGCGGTCTGCGCCTGCGCCTGAACGAAATGACCAGGCGCCGTCGCGCCATCGCGTTCACGGCCCGCTGGCGGATTTGCGAGCGAGGGCGTACACGTCCGGGTTGTGGACGCGGTTGCGCGGCGACTTTTTTGGCGGAGCGATCGCGGCGTTGATCGCCGTGCCTTACGGGATGGCGCTCTCCATTGCGATGGGTATGCGCCCGGAAGCCGGACTCTACACTTCGATCATCGGCGGAATAGTTTCAGGCGCACTGTCTTACTCGCCGGTGCTGATCAGCGGCTTGTCAGCGACGGCGGTTCCGATTCTGGCCGTGGTTGTCAAAGAACACGGCGTGGGCGCGGCGCTGATGACCGGTTTTCTTTGCGGACTGATTATGTTCCTGATCGGCGCGCTGAAGCTGGGGCGCTTTGCGAACTATCTGCCGCAATCAATCGTCAGCGCGTTCACGAGCGGGTTGGGGTTGACGATCATCGCGTCGCAATTGAAGACGCTCTTCGGAGTGACGCCGAAGCCGCTCGGCTTCGACCTCGGCGTGGTTGACGACATTGGCGCGATGGCGGTGGCGATGGGCGCAAGCAATCCGCAGACGCTGATCACGGGCGGGATCGTTCTGGCCGCCATCGTTCTTTTGCCCCGATGGAAAGAGAGCCTTCCCGCTCCGATTCTCGGCGTGCTGTTGGCGACTCTCATTGCAAAATTGCTGGGGTTTGAAATTCCGCGCGTGGGGGAATTGCCGAGCAGCCTGCCGCTGCCGCGCCTGTTCGATTTCAAACTGGCGATGCTTTCGGAGCTGATGCATCCGGCGCTGACGCTCGCCGGATTGTTCACGATCAACCAGGTGCTGACAGCCGTCGTAGTCAACCGTGTCACAGGCAGCGAGCGCGGCGAGAAATGCAGCCGCGAGTTGATCGCGCAGGGAGCGGCCAATCTGCTGACGCCGTTTTTCGGCGCGCCGCCGGGCGTGGCGATGTTGGCGCGCACTGTGGCCAGCGCGCGCGCTGGCGCGATGAGTCGCCTTTCGGTCGTGGCTCACAGCTTCATCCTGATCTTGTTCATCCTCCCGCTGCGCGGTTTGATCAGTCAGATCCCCCTGGCCGCGCTGGCGGCGGTGACCGTCGCGGTCGGATTTCAATTGACCGATTACCGCCGGTTTCTCGCTTTGCGAAGAATGGCGCGCGCCGATGCGGCCTTGTTTCTACTGACTTTTCTGCTGGTGGTTTTGAGCGATCTGGTCACCGGCGTCGGCATCGGCTTTCTGATTGCGATGGTTTTGTTCATCGAGCGCGCAGCGGAATCAACCCATCTCGAAGCCGTCGCCACTTCCGTCAGCGACGAGAATCCTGGCGCTGATTCGATGATGCAGGCTTTCCGGCTGGTCGGCCCGCTCTTCTTTGCGACCAGCGAGCGGTTGCACAGCCAGCTTCGCAGCGAAGTGACTTCCGGTCTGCTCGCGCTCGATCTGTCGGCGGCGGGACCAGCAGACACGTCGGCGGTTGATTTGATGCGCCGGGTTTACGCGATGCAGCGCGAGCGCGGCGGCGATCTTTTTCTGACCGGAGTTGACCGGCGGCTTTACGAGTTGTTCGAGAAGAACGGATTGGTCGAAGAGCTTGGCGCTTCACGCTTTATGTTGAAGACCAGTACGGTAGAAAAATAAACGACCTGTGCGGATGGGTTGAATCCCACCAGCGGAAGCTGGTGGATCGTTCAAGCCTGACCTACAACGGAAAGCTAGATTCAGAGAATCCCACCAGCGGAAGCTGGTGGATTGTTCAAGCCCAACCTTACTTTGTTGCTGCTGTAGGCTGGGTTTGAACAATCCACCAGCTTCCGCTGGTGGGATTTGAGAGAAGGTTGCGAGTTTGTAGGCTGGGTTTGAACAATCCACCAGCTTCCGCTGGTGGGATTTGAGAAAAGGTTGCGAGTTTGTAGGCTGGGTTTGAACAATCCACCAGCTTCCGGAGGCTGTACACAAGTCGCCAAATGCTGCAAACAAAGGACTTGGCAAATGGCGCGATTTGACACCCTTGTTGATTCCAAAGGGCTTCCAACGACTTGTGTACAGCCTCCTTCCGCTGGTGGGATTTGAGAGAAGGTTGCGAGTTTGTAGGCTGGGTTTGAACGATCCACCGTGTCCTTGCGGCGAATGTGCATGATTTCGGGGCCGAACTATGCATCGCCCCAAAAATGATGACAATGACCGAGAGAATATGATAGAGAGTCGGCCGCGCCTCGAACGTGGCGCAGAGAGA
>Ga0187892_10000933_pt1 | contig 72331 bp, 56 predicted proteins | sample MA1701073metaG_FD_139345 | JGI IMG/M metagenome (GOLD analysis project Ga0187892, IMG submission 139345) | Bio-ooze microbial communities from a basaltic lava cave in the Kipuka Kanohina Cave System on the Island of Hawaii, USA - MA170107-3 metaG ...
CCGCAGGAGGCTGCCGTCGAGCGCCGCCTCTCCCGCGGGCTCCGGCTCGACGAGGAATCGATACGCCGGCCCGGGCAGCACTGCGGCGAGCCGGCCGCGGCGCTGTTCGCTCTGCGCGTCGAGCCCCTGGAGATCGATCCACATCGCATAGACGACGAGGATGCAATCCTCCGCGCGCCAGGGTTCGGGCGCCTGGCCGAGCAGCAGGTATTCGAAGGGTCGTGCCTGCAGCGAGTCGATGCCGGCATTCACGCCGCCCGCGTACGCCTCGAGCAGCGCCCGTTCACCCGGGTCGAGCGCGGCGAGCGCCGCCTGCGCTCTTTGCCTGAACTGGTGCAGGCGAATGCGGCGGTCGACGTCGAGCGCACCAGGGCCGAGCAGCGCCGCGAGCTCGCCGGCCCCGGTACGGCGAAGCAGGTCCATCTGGAACAGGCGGTCCTGGGCGTGGGCATAACCCGTCGCGCGCGCGACGTCGGCGCGCGTTTCGCCGCGGATCACCGGGACGCCCGCCGCATCGCGTTCGATGGTGACGACGGCGCCGAGGCCGGCGAGCGGCGCCTCGCCGTCGATCGTCGGCAAGCTCGCCCGGAGCGCGAGCCAGGCGGCGGCGACCGCCAACAGGAGGACCGCGACGGCCGCGCTGGCGGTCCAGAGGAGGATCCGCTTCAGGAGGGGACGCTCACTTTTGCTGGAAACCATCGAAGTCCTGAATCGTTGGCGGGCAACAAAGGTGAACGTCCCCCTGGCCACTGCCTTCGGCGCTTACGAAGCGGATGGGCGCTGGACCTGGACGATCTTCATGGAATTCGTGCCGCCCGAGACGCCCGAGAATTCGCCTTTCGTCACGATGACGAGGTCGCCCTCGGCGGCGAGCCCGTCGGCGAGCATCCGCTCGAAGATCGCGGCGTACATGCGCTCCGGCCGCGGGTGCGTCACGTCGAAATCGACGGGGTAGACGCCGCGATAGAGCGTCACGCGCCGCTGCGTCGCCGCGTGGCGCGTGAAGGCGTAGATCGGGATGTCCGAGCGAATGCGCGACATCCAGAGCGCCGTCGAGCCGGACTCGGTCAGCGCGACGATGGCGCGCACATCGAGGTGATTCGCCGTGTACATCACGGCCGCGGCGATCGCCTCGTCGGTCCGGACGAAGTGGCCGTCCGCGCGAAGCTCGGGCCGGTTCGAGAGCTGCCACTTCTCGGCGCCCTCGATCACCTGCGACATCGCGCGCACGACACGACCCGGATGGCGGCCGACGGCCGTTTCGGCCGAGAGCATGACGGCGTCGGTGTCGTCCATCACCGCGTTCGCGACGTCCGATACCTCGGCGCGCGTCGGCACGGGCGCGTGGACCATTGACTCCATCATCTGCGTCGCCGTGATCACGAGCCTGTTCTTCGCGCGCGCGAGCGCGATGATGTGCTTTTGCAGGCCCGTGAGCTCCGCGTAGCCGACCTCGACGCCAAGATCGCCTCGCGCGACCATCACGGCGGCGGTCGTCTCGATGATGGATTCGAGGTTGTCGATCGCTTCGCGCCGTTCGATCTTCGCGACGATGCGCCCTTCCCCCTTCGCGGCGCGCAGGAGGTCCCAGGCTTCGGCGACGTCGGCCCGGTCACGCACGAACGATACGGCGAGGTAGTCCACGCCGAGCTCGGCAGCCATGCGGACGTCTTCGCGATCCTTGGCGGTCAACGCGCCCGCGGAGAGGCCGCCGCCCAGCTTGTTGAGCCCCTTCTTGTCGGTCAGCTCGCCGCCGGTCAGGATCTTCGTCCTGACCTTCGTGCCCTCGACGCCGGTGACCTCCAGCGAAATCAGCCCGTCGTTCACGAGCAGCGTGTCGCCCGGACGCACGTCGCGGGGCAGCGACTCATAGGCGACGCCCACGATCCGGTCCGTGCCTTGAGCGGGATCGAAGGCGGGATCGAGCGTGAAGGCCTCGCCTTCGACGAGCGCGGCGCGCCCGGTCGCGAATCGCTCGATGCGCACTTTCGGGCCGCGCAGGTCCCCCAGAATGCCGACCACGCGGCCGGCTTTCGCGGCCGCCGCGCGCGTTTCCCGGATGCGGCGCGCATGCTCGTCGAAGCTGCCATGCGAAAAATTGACCCGGACGAGATCCGTGCCCGCCGCGATCAGGTCGCGCAGCGCCGGCTCGGTGTCGGTTGCGGGCCCGAGCGTCGCCACAATCTTGGTGCGTCTCGCCATTCAGCGCCCCCCCGATTCCGCGGCGCGCCGCTCGAGCGCGGCGACCGCCGGCAGCGTCTTGCCCTCCACGAACTCGAGGAAGGCGCCGCCGCCGGTCGAAATATAGGAGATATCGTCCTCGATACCGTACTTTTCGATCGCGGCGAGCGTATCGCCGCCCCCGGCGATCGAGAAAGCCCCGCTTCGCGCGATCGCCTTTGCGAGCACGCGCGTCCCCTCGCCGAACTGATCGAACTCGAAGACGCCGAGCGGGCCATTCCAGATGACCGTGCCGGCCTTCGCGACGATGTCGGCCACGGCCCTTGCCGACGCCGGCCCGATGTCGAGGATCATTTCGTCCGCGCCGACCGCACCGGCAGCCCGGATCTCCGCGCGTGCCGTCGACGAGAACTCGCTGCCGACCACGACGTCGGTCGGGATCGGCAAGCCGACCCCGCGCGCTTTCGCGTCCGCGAGCAGGCGCCTTGCAACGCCCGTCATGTCGGGCTCGTGCAAGGACTTGCCGACGGGCATTCCGGTCGCTGCCAGGAAGGTGTTCGCGATGCCGCCGCCGACCACGAGCTGGTCCACCTTCGCGATGAGGTTTTCGAGCACCGAGAGCTTGGTCGACACCTTGGAGCCGCCGACGACCGCGGCGAGCGGACGCGCAGGATCGTGCAGCGCGCGTTGGAGCGCATCGAGCTCGCCGGCGAGGAGCGGTCCCGCGCAGGCGACCGGCGCCTCGAGCGCGACGCCGTGAGTGCTCGCCTCGGCCCGATGCGCAGTCCCGAACGCGTCCATGACGAACACGTCGCAGAGCGCGGCCATGCGCCTGGCAAGCACCGGGTCGTCCTTTTTCTCGCCCTTCAGGAAGCGGACGTTCTCGAGCAGGGCGACTTCGCCGGGCGCCGCGGTGGCGCCGTCCAGTCCACCATCGATGAATCGCACGGGCTGCCCGAGCAGGGCCGCGAGCGCCTTCGCGACGGGCGCGAGCGACAGCGCCGGGTCGCGCTCCCCTTCCTTCGGGCGGCCGAGATGCGACATCACGAGCACGCGGGCGCCGCGCCCGATCGCGTGACGAAGCGTCGGCAAGGCCGCGCGCAAGCGCGCGTCGCTCGTCACCCTGCCGTCGGCTACAGGTACGTTGAAGTCCTCGCGGATGAGCACGCGCTTACCTTCGAGCGCGAGGTCCGTCATCCGGATCGCCTTCATCGGGCGACTCAGCCCGCGCGCGCCCAGGCGACAGTCGTGTCGAGCATGCGGTTCGAGAAGCCCCACTCGTTGTCGTACCAGGCGCAGACCTTCACGAGCGTGCCGCCCAACACTTTCGTGAGCTGCGCATCCACGGTTCCGGACGCCGGGTTGTGGTTGAAGTCGATCGAGACCAGGGGTTCCTCGGTGTAATCGAGGAGACCCTTCAGCGAACCCTCGGAGGCCTTACGCAGGAGGCCATTGACCTCATCGGCCGAGGTCGCGCGACCTGCGGTGAACGTGAGATCGACGAACGAGACGTTGATCGTCGGCACACGGACCGAGAACCCGTCGAGCTTTCCCTTCAATTCCGGCAGCACGAGGCCTACCGACGCTGCCGCGCCGGTTTTCGTGGGGATCATCGACATCGTTGCCGATCGCGCGCGGCGCAGGTCCGAGTGATAGACGTCTGTCAGCACCTGGTCGTTCGTGTAGGCATGCACCGTCGTCATGATGCCGGCCACGACGCCCAGCCCGTCGTGCAGCGGCTTCACGAGCGGCGCAAGGCAGTTCGTCGTGCAGGACGCATTCGAGATGACCGTCATGTCCTTGCGCAGCGTCTGGTGGTTCACGCCGTAGACGATGGTCGCGTCGACCCCGTCGGCGGGGGCCGACACGACGACTTTCTTTGCGCCGCCGGCCAGGTGCTTCGACGCCTTTTCCTTGTTCGCGAAGAGGCCCGTGCATTCGAGCACGATCTCGACGCCGAGCTCGCCCCAGGGCAGCTTCGACGGGTCGCGCTCGGCGAGCACGCGGATGCGGTCGCCGTTCACGACCATGTGGTTGCCGTCTACCGCGACCTTGCCGGGGAACGGGCCGTGGGCCGTGTCATGGCGCGTCAGGTGCGCGTTGGTGTTCGCGTCGCCCAGGTCGTTGATCGCGACGATGGTGATCTCGCCCGTGCGCTTCGCTTCGTAGAGGGCACGCAGGATGTTGCGTCCGATGCGGCCGTAACCGTTGATGCCAATCTTGATCGCCATGGTCAATTCTCTCCGTTTAGCAATGACTCCGCCGCCTCGATGACGGCGGCGGGCGTGAAACCGAAGTGCCTGAGCAGATCCTTGCCGGGGGCCGACGCACCGAATCGCGACATGCCGATCACGCGGCCGCGCGGGCCGACGTAGCGCCACCAGCCCTCGGGACCGCCTGCCTCGATCGCCACGCGCCGCGTCACCTCGGGCGGAAGGACCGAGTCGCGCCAGGCGTCGTCCTGCGCGTCGAACACGCTCGTGCAGGGCATCGACACGACGCGGGCGCGGCGGCCGCGATCGGCGAGCGCGCGCGCGGCTTCGACCGCGAGCGCGACTTCAGAGCCGGTCGCGATCAGGATGCAGTCGGGGCGTCCGTCGCAGTCGACGAGCACGTAGCCGCCGCGGGCGATCGCGTCGAGCTGCCCGGCGTCGCGCGCCTGCTGCGGCAGCGACTGCCGAGTGAGCGCCAGCACGGTCGGCGCCCTGCGCCGGCGGATCGCCGCGCCCCAGGCGATCCAGGTCTCCGGCGTGTCGCAGGGCCGCCAGACTTCCATGCGCGGGATCATGCGCAGCGACGCGAGATGCTCGATGGGCTGGTGCGTCGGGCCGTCCTCGCCGAGGCCGATGGAGTCGTGGGTCAGCACGAAGATGCTGCCTGCCTCGATGATCGACGCCATGCGGAGCGAGCTCCGCGCATAGTCCGAGAACACGAGAAAGGTCCCGCCGAACGGTATGAAGCCGCCGTGCAGGACGATGCCGTTCATGATCGCGCCCATGCCGAATTCGCGGACGCCGTAATGCAGGTACGCGCCGCCGGGCCTTGACGCGGCATACGGCTCGGCGCCCTTGATCCGAGTATTGTTCGAGCCGGTCAGGTCCGCGGAGCCGCCGAGCAGTTCCGGCAGCCGCGGGCCAAGGCCATTCAGCACGGCCTGCGAACTCTGGCGCGTCGCGGCCGCCTGCGCCGCGGCCTGCGCCGCGGCCGCGCCCTCGCCGATCCAGGCGTCGATGCCCATGGGCAACGCCGACTCGCTGCGGCGGCGGAACTCCGCCGCAAGTTCCGCGTGCGCCAGTTCATAGGCCTTGAAGCGGCGGCGCCAGCGGCTCTCGGCGCGCTTGCCCGCGGCGCGCGCGTCCCAGGCGGCGCGTATCTCGTCGGGCACGACGAATGGCTCGTGCGGCCAGCCCAGGGCCTTGCGCGCGAGCGCAACTTCGTCCGCCCCGAGCGCAGCGCCGTGGCATTCCTCCTTGCCCTGCTTGTTCGGCGCCCCGTAGCCAATCACCGTCTTGCAGCAGATCAACGTCGGCTTCGACTTCTCGCGCTTCGCCTTGCGGATCGCGCGCGTGATGGCTTCGGGATCATGGCCATCGACGGCGCGGATCACCTGCCAGCCGTAGGCCTCGAAGCGCTTCGGCGTGTCGTCGGTGAACCAGCCCGCGACCTCGCCGTCGATCGAGATGCCGTTGTCATCGTAGAAACAGATGAGCTTGCCGAGTCCCCAGGTGCCCGCGAGCGCGCAGGCCTCGTGCGAGACGCCCTCCATGAGGCAGCCGTCGCCGAGGAACACCCAGGTGTAGTGGTCCACGATGTCGTGGCCGGGGCGATTGAATGCGGCGGCGAGTTTCTTTTCGGCAAGCGCCATGCCGACGGCGTTCGCGATCCCCTGCCCGAGCGGGCCCGTCGTGGTCTCGATGCCGATGTCGATCTCGTGCTCGGGGTGGCCTGCGGTTCGCGAGCCGAGCTGGCGGAAATTCTTGAGCTCTTCCATCGCGAGCGGATAGCCGGTCAGGTGGAGCACGGAATAGAGGAGCATCGAGCCATGGCCGTTCGAGAGCACGAAACGGTCGCGGTCTGCCCAGCGGGGGTTGCCGGGGTTGTGCTTCAGGAAATCCCGCCACAGCACTTCGGCGATATCGGCCATGCCCATCGGCATTCCCGGATGACCGGAGTTGGCGCGCTGAACGGCATCCATGCTGAGCGCACGGATGGCGTTGGCGTGTTCGCGGCGGCTGGGCATTCGATCGCTCCGACGGGAAACTCCCATTGTCGCCGATGGCGTATAATTTTTCGATGTCCGGTGACTTCACGTTCACTTCCGAATCCGTTTCCGAAGGGCATCCGGACAAGGTCGCGGACCAGATTTCGGACGCGGTGCTGGACGCCCTGCTCGCGCGCGACCCGAGGGCGCGCGTCGCCTGCGAAACGCTCGTCAAGACGGGCGTTGCGGTCGTCGCCGGCGAGATCACGACCGGCGCCTGGATCGATCTCGAGTCACTGGTGCGCGGAGTCATTTGCGACATCGGCTACACGTCGTCCGAGGTCGGATTCGACGGCAAGACCTGCGGCGTCATCAACATCATCGGAAAGCAGTCCGCCGACATCGCTCAGGGCGTCGACCGCGCGAATCCCGAGGAGAAAGGTGCGGGTGACCAGGGCCTGATGTTCGGTTACGCGACCGACGAGACCGCCGCCCTGATGCCGGCGCCGATCCATTACGCGCACAAGCTGGTCCAGCGCCAGGCGAAAGTCCGCAAGGGCCGGAACCCGAAGCTGCCGTGGCTGCGGCCGGACGCGAAGAGCCAGCTCACGTTTGCGTACGAGGACGACAAGCCGGTTCGCATCGAGGCCGTCGTGCTCTCGACGCAGCACGCGCCGGAGGTCCGGCAGAAAGACCTCCACGAGGCCGTGATGGAGGAAATCATCAAACCCGTCTTGCCGGCGCGGTACCTCGGCAAGCGCACGAAGTACCACATCAACCCTACGGGCCGGTTCGTGATCGGCGGGCCGGTCGGCGACTGCGGCCTGACGGGGCGAAAGATCATCGTCGATACCTACGGCGGCATGGTGCGGCACGGCGGCGGGGCGTTCTCGGGCAAGGACCCGTCCAAGGTTGACCGATCCGCCGCGTATGCGGCGCGATATGTCGCCAAGAATATCGTCGCGGCCGGACTCGCGAGCCGATGTGAAATCCAGGTGTCCTACGCGATCGGCGTCGCAAAGCCGACATCGATCTCGGTCCGCACATTCGGGACTGGAAAGCTGCCTGAAGCTCGTCTCGAAAAGCTGGTTGCGTCGCATTTCGACCTTCGCCCCTTTGGCATCATCCGCATGCTCGACCTGATCCACCCGATGTATCGCGCGACGGCGTCCTACGGGCATTTCGGGCGCGAACCGGTCGAGATGGACTACGATTGGCAGGATGATGCGACTGGCGGCGCCGCCCGGCGCCGGGCGACGTTCACGGGATTCAGCTGGGAACGCACCGACCGGGCCGAAGCGCTGAGAAAGGCAGCAGGAATCTAAGAGGGCACAGTCCACTTTTTTTACGAAAAAGGGGACAGTCCCCGCGATCCTCGAGGAGCGTTGCAACAGGCGCAGGCCTGCCAGGCTCGGGGATTGCGAATGACAACGGCGCTCTCGCTCGCATAGGAGAGGTACGACCATGAATGCCGTGATCAGCAGGAAGCCCCAGGACTTTCACGTCGCCGATATCGCCCAGGCCGATTGGGGCCGGCGCGAAATGGCGATCGCCGAGACGGAGATGCCGGGCCTGATGTCGGTCCGCGCCGAGTTCGCGCGCACGAAACCGCTCGCGGGCGCGCGCATCGCCGGCTCCCTGCACATGACCATCCAGACGGCGGTGCTCATCGAGACGCTGGCCGCGCTCGGCGCCGAGGTCCGCTGGGCCTCCTGCAACATCTTCTCGACGCAGGATCATGCCGCCGCCGCGATCGCCGCGGCCGGGATCCCGGTCTTCGCGCACAAGGGCGAGACGCTCGAGGAGTACTGGGACTTCGCGCATCGCATCTTCGAGTGGCCGGCTGGCCGGCACGCCAACATGATCCTCGACGACGGCGGCGACGCGACGCTGCTCCTGATGCTGGGCGCCGAGGCCGAGCGTGACCCTTCGGTGATCTCGAAGCCCGCGAACGAGGAGGAAATGGCGCTGTACGCCTCGATCAAGAAGCGCCTCGAATCTCAGCCAGGCTGGTACTCCGAGCGCCTTGCCGGGATCAAGGGCGTCACGGAGGAGACGACGACGGGCGTGAAGCGCCTGTACCGGAAGGCTGCCGAGGGCAAGCTGCCGTTCGCCGCCATCAACGTCAACGACTCGGTCACGAAGTCGAAGTTCGACAACCTCTACGGCTGCCGCGAATCGCTCGTCGACGGCATCAAGCGCGCGACCGACGTGATGATCGCCGGCAAGATCACGCTCATCGCGGGCTACGGCGACGTCGGCAAGGGTTGCGCGCAATCGCTGCGCGGCCTCGGCGCGACCGTCTGGGTCACCGAGATCGACCCGATCTGCGCGCTGCAGGCGGCGATGGAAGGCTATCGCGTCGTGACCATGGACGACGCCTGCGACAAGGCGGACATTTTCGTCTCGGCCACCGGCAACGTGAACGTGATCAGCCACGACCACATGCGCCGCATGAAGCACCAGGCGATCGTATGCAACATCGGCCACTTCGACAGCGAGATCGACATCGCCTCGCTCCGCCAGTACCGCTGGGAGAACATCAAGCCGCAGGTCGACCACGTCATCTTCCCGGACGGCAAGCGCATCATCGTGCTGGCGGAGGGCAGGCTCGTGAACCTGGGCTGCGCGACCGGGCACCCGTCGTTCGTGATGTCGAACTCGTTCACGAACCAGGTGCTGGCGCAGATCGAGTTGTTCGCGCACGGCGAGCGCTACGAAAACCGCGTCTACGTGCTGCCGAAGGCCCTCGACGAGAAGGTCGCGCGGCTGCACCTCGACCGGGTCGGCGCAAAGCTGACGACGATGACGCCGGAGCAGGAGCGCTATCTCGGCCTGCCGGCCGCCGGGCCGTTCAAGCCCGATCATTACCGCTACTGAATGCGAGTACTTCAGTTCACGGACCCGCACCTCCCCGGAATTCCGGGCACCGATGTCCGGGGCGTCGCGACCGAGGCGACGCTCGCGCGTTGCATCGCGCACGCGCGACGCCGCCATCCGCGTCCCGATGCGGTGCTGCTGACAGGAGACCTCGTGCATGACGACGCCGGCGGCTACGCTGCGCTGCGCGCGCGGTTCCGGAGCACCGGCGCGCCGGTGCATTGCCTTCCCGGCAACCACGACGATCCGGCGGATGTGCAGCGCGAGCTCGGCGGCGCGCCCTTCGTGCACGAGTTCGCGACGAGCTACGGCGCCTGGGTGATGGTCATGATGAACAGCACGGTGGCCGGAGCGAACCATGGTCATTTCGACGCCGGGGAACTCGCGCGCCTCGACGCCGCGCTCGCCGCGCATTCTGGCGGCCACGCCCTGATCTGCCTGCACCACCATCCCGTCCCGCACGGCAGCGCCTGGCTCGACGAATTGATGCTCGACAACGCCGCCGAATTCTTCGCAATACTCGCGCGGCATGCGGGCGTCCGCGGCCTGGCCTGGGGCCACACGCACCAGCCCTTCGAAGGCATGCACGGGCATATCCGCCTGATGGGCACGCCGTCGACCTGCATGCAGTTCGCGCAGAATGCGGCCGAGTTCGAAGTGGACTCCCGCCCGCCCGCCTATCGCTGGCTCGAGCTCGGCGACGACGGCGGCATCGAGACGGGCGTCGAGTGGGTGGACGGCGATGGCTGAGCGGACGGCATGCAGCTTCGCGGTCGCGGCAGCCGCAATCGCGTCATTCGCGTCCGGTGCCGCGCGGGCCGAGCCCGCGCTGTGGCAGGTGACGGGCGACGACAGCACGGTCCATCTGTTCGGTTCGGTGCATCTCCTGCCGGAGGGAGGCTTTGCGATCGGCGGCGCGCTCGCCGAGGCGCTCGACGAGTCCGAGCGCGTCTGCATGGAAATCGACCAGGGCGCGCAGAACGAGGCCGAGTCGACGTCGCTGACGCTCGCGCGTGCGGTCGATCCGGAGGGCCGAAGCCTGTTCGACCTGCTCGGCGCGGATGCGGACCGGGTCCGCGACGCCGCGGAGGAAGCCGGCATCCCGCTCGAGCCGCTCGCGATGTTCGAGCCCTGGTTCGCAGGCCTCACGGTCTCGGTGATGGCCCTGCAGGCAAATGGCTACGACGTGCAGCACGGCGTCGAGCAGATCATCCAGGCCGAAGCGCGCAAGGACGGCAAGTCGGGGTGCGGACTCGAGACTCTCGACGGCCAGCTCGGCATGCTCGACGCGCTGCCCGCGGATCTCCAGAAGGAAATCCTCCTGCAGGCGCTCGACGAAGCGGAAGACGTCAACGCGCTGATCGAACCGCTGCTCGACGCCTGGCGCGACGGCGACGAGGTGCGACTCGAGAAAAGCCTGGAAGACGATTTCGATGGGTATCCCGAGCTCGCGGAGGTGCTCATTTTCGAGCGCAACGCGCGGTGGGCGGAACAGGTGGGCGAGATGCTCCGGGGCGACGAAGACGTGCTGGTCGTCGTCGGCGCGATGCATCTCGTCGGGGAGCGCGGTCTCCCGGCTCTCCTCGAAAAGCGCGGATTCCGCGTCCAGAGGCGCTGACCGCAGGCATGTCGCACTTCGATGAAGCCTGCCGCTACATCGCCGGCGGCGTGAACTCTCCGGTGCGCGCGTTTCGCGGCGTCGGCGGCGAGCCGATCTTCATCCGCCGGGCGCGCGGCGCCTGCGTCGAGACCGAGGATGGCCGGCGCCTGATCGACTATGTCGGTTCCTGGGGGCCGATGATTCTCGGCCACGCGGATCCCGGGGTGATCGCGGCCGTCACGCGCCGCGCCCTGGACGGCCTCTCGTTCGGCGCCCCGACGGTGATCGAAACCGAGCTCGCCCGCAGGATCGTCGCTCTCATGCCGTCGATCGAGCTCCTCCGCATGGTGAGCTCGGGCACCGAGGCCACGATGAGCGCGATCCGGCTCGCGCGCGGATTCACCGGCCGCGACCGCATCGTGAAGTTCGAGGGCTGCTACCACGGCCATTCAGATGGCCTGCTCGTAAAGGCGGGCTCAGGCGCGCTCACGCTTGGCGTTCCGGACTCGGCGGGCGTGCCGGCCGCGATCGCCGCGGCCACGACGACGCTCGGATACAACGACCTTGCAGGGCTCGAGCAGTGTTTCGCGGCCCTCGGCGCCGAGATCGCCTGCGTCATCGTCGAGCCGGTCGCCGGCAACATGGGTTGCGTGCCGCCGGCTCCGGGATTCCTGGAGGCGATGCGCGAATTGTGCACGCGGCACGGCGCGATTCTCGTCTTCGACGAGGTGATGACGGGATTTCGCGTGGCGCTCGGCGGCGCTCAGGCGCAGTACGGAGTGAAGCCGGACCTCACGACGCTCGGGAAGATCGTCGGCGGCGGCATGCCGGTCGGCGCGTTCGGCGGGCGCCGCGACATCATGGAGCGACTCGCTCCCCTCGGGCCTGTCTACCAGGCCGGCACGCTGTCCGGCAATCCGGTCGCGATGGCGGCAGGCCTTGCGACGCTCGACGCGATTGCGACACCGGGATTCCATGATCGCCTCGCCGCCGCGACTGGGCGGCTCGTCGAGGGAATCGAGGACGCGGCGCGGCGGGCCAAGGTCGCGCTGGCGGCAAATCGCGTCTGCGGAATGTTCGGGCTCTTCTTCACCGAGCAGCGCGCGGTGTCGAACTACAGGCAGGTGATGGCCTGCGACGCCGCCCGCTTCCGGCGCTTCTTCCACGGCATGCTCGATGCCGGCGTCTATCTCGCGCCGTCGCCGTACGAGGCGGGATTCGTCTCCGCCGCGCACGGGGACGCGGAGATCGCGGCGACGATCGAGGCGGCCGGCCGCGTGTTCGCCGGCATCGCCCGGGATCGTTGATGCGCCCGGTGACCGGATTCCTGGCCGCGATCTTCGGCACCCTGCTGCTCGCCGCCCTGCTCGCATGGCCGGCATGGCTGCTTGCGCACGCGCTGGTTCCGGAATGGCCGTTCCACCGGGTCGTCAGCCGTTTCTGGCAGTTCTTGCTGCTCATCGGAACCGTGCTTGCAGTCCGCAGGCTCGGGCTCCGCAGCCTCGCGGACTGGGGCTACGGCCTGCCGCGCGGCCGTTTCCTGCGCCACGCCGGATCGGGACTCGCCATCGGCGTCGCCACGATGCTGCCGATGACGCTCGCGATGCTGGCGATGGGCATCCTCAGCGTCCGCACCGGGCTCGACGCGTCGATTCTGCTGCAAGCGCTCCTGAACGGCCTCCTCGCCGGTTTCGGCGTCGCGATCGTCGAAGAAACTTACTTTCGCGGTCTCATGTACCGCGCCGTCTCGCGCGAGTCCGGATTCACGGCGGCGGCCTGGTCGACCGCGCTGGTCTACTCCGCGATACATTTCCTGACTCGCGCGAAGATCCCGGCGAACGAGGTCGACTGGGGCAGCGGACTCAAGCTGCTCGGCGACGCGCTCGCGCATTTCTCCGATCCGCTGCCCATTGCGGATTCATTCGTCACGCTGGTGCTGGTCGGCCTGATGCTCGCATTCGTCCGGCGGCGGACCGACGCGATCGCCGCCTGCATCGGCTTGCACATGGGCTGGGTCACGGTGATCAAGGTCACTACCGCCGTAACGCGCGTGAATGAAGATGCGGCCGGATCCTTCCTCGTCGGCAATTTTGACGGTTACACCGGCTGGCTCGTCGCCGGCTGGGCCTCGCTTCTGATCGCAATCGCCTGGTCGCGCGGCTGGCTCACGGCCAGCCCGGCTGCCGCGCGCTAGGCGCGGCTTCGCGTCACGGCTGGCTCGAGCACGGCGAGCCGCTCGAGCGGATCCGCTAGCTCAAGCAGCGTCTGCTTGTCGGCCAGCGTGAGCGGCAGGAGCTCCGCGAGTCGATTTGCGATCCAGGCCGCGTCGTCGCGCCGCTCGACGTGACGATACGTGTCGTCCGCCTCGGGCAGCACTTCCATCACGACGTCCTTCAGCCAGGCCTGGTCGAGCGGCACCGGCACGACGGGGTCCGCGGCAATGTCGAGCACGCGGCCGCGATTCAGGCCGCCCGCCTCGCGCCAGGCCTCGACGACCCGCACGCGCTCGCGCCCGATGCAGCTGATTCCGAGCAATCCGCCTTCGAGCCGGTCGAAGTCCACGATTCGCGCCTCGGTGCCCGTGGCGGCGAAACTCGTCGCCGACGTCGCCTCCTCGCCTTCTCCGAGCAGCACGACGACGAAGCCCGACTGCTCGCGCATGCAGCGGCTCACCATGTCGAGATAGCGTGGCTCGAAGATTCGAAGCGGCAGCGGCCCGCCGGGGAACAGCACGGCGTTCAATGGAAAGAGCGGAAGCTCCCTGACTTCGGCGTTCATGCGGGCCGCGCACGCAGTGCGGCCAGCAGGCGCTCGTGCAGGCCGCCGAATCCGCCATTGCTCATGATCACCACGCGATCGCCGGCCTTCAGGTCAAGCACGAGGGAATTGACGAGCCCGGGCAATTCGCGCCGGATCGCCGCCTTCGCGCCGAGGGCGGCCGCGACGCCGTCGAGATTCCAGTCGAGACCCGCGGGCTGGTAGAGCCACACCCTGTCGGCCCCGGCGAGGGACTCGGCGAGCTCCTTGCGATGGACGCCGAGACGCATCGTGTTCGAGCGCGGCTCGAGCACGGCGACGATGCGGCCGCCATCCGGCTGCCGCCGCAGGCCGTCGATGGTCAGGGCGACCGCCGTCGGATGATGAGCGAAATCGTCGTAGACGCGGATGCCGCTCACCTCGCCGCGTAATTCCATCCGGCGCCGCACGCCCGCGAATCGTCCCAGGGCGGCTGCGGCCTGCGCCGGCAGGACCCCCATGCCCGCCGCGCAGACGACCGCCGCAAGGCCGTTCTCGACGTTGTGCATTCCGATCAGCGGCCAGCGAACGACGCCCACCGGCGCGTCGCGATGCAGCACTTCGAACGCGCCGCCGTCCGGCGAGACGAGCCGCGCGCGCCACTCGGCCGCGGACTCGCGCGCGAATTCGACGAGCGGCGTCCACGAGCCCATCGCCAGCGTCGACTTCAGCGCCGCGTCGCCGGCATTCCACATGATCCTTCCCGACCCCGGCACGGTGCGCACGAGATGATGGAACTGGCGCTGGATCGACGCGAGGTCCGGATAGATGTCCGCGTGGTCGTACTCGAGGTTCGTCAGCAGGAGGTGCCGTGGGCGGTAGTGCACGAACTTCGCGCGCTTGTCGAAGAAAGCCGTGTCGTATTCGTCAGCCTCGATCACGAATGTCGCAGTCCCGCCCGCGCGCGCCGAGACCCCGAAGTTCGCGGGAATGCCGCCGATCAGGAAACCCGGTTCGCGCCCGGCGTCCTGGAGTATCCAGGCGAGCATCGAGGACGTCGTCGTCTTGCCGTGCGTGCCGGCGACCGCCGCGACCTCGCGGCCGCGTAGCATGTTCTCGGCAAGCCACTGCGGCCCGGAGCTGAATGGCAGGCCGCTTTCGAGCAGCCGCTCGATGAGCGGATTGCCGCGACTCATGACATTGCCTACGAGCACGATGTCTGGCATCAGGTCCAGCTGCGCTGGATCGTATCCGTCGATCAGCGCGACGCCCTGGGCTTCGAGCTGCGTGCTCATGGGCGGGTAGACGTTGGCGTCGGAGCCCGTGACGCGATGGCCCGCGGCTCGTGCGAGGACGGCGATGCCGCCCATGAATGTCCCGCAGACGCCGAGAATGTGGACGTGCATCAGCTTGCCGAGGCGAAGAGGAATCGCGCGACGGCAATGCTAGCGACCAGCCAGGTGATTGCAATCGCGAAGCCCGTCACGAGCCCGGTGTCGAGCGCGCCCTTGAGGATGTGCCCGACGATCAGGAGGTACCAGAGGGTGATCAGGATGGAGCCGGCCGTCGTCAGGAGCGAGATTGCAGGGTTCGACTCCGATGGCCCGCGCATCAGCAGAAGTGCGGCCACCGCGGGCGCGAGCAGCATGTAGACGCCGAACACGGCGATCGCCGTCTGCGGAAGGCGGTGCGTGCGGTTCGAGAGCGCGAGCAGGAGCCACATGAACGCAAGCGCAAGCGCGAGGTCCACGGAAGTGCGGGCAAATATTGCCTTCGCGTCATCCACCCAGGCCACGAGGGCGTTGGTGGCGGCGTAGCCAACCGCGAACAGCGTGACCCAGGCCCAGGAAGCCGGCAGGATGCTTGCATCCCTGCGCAGCAGGGCGATCTGGGTCAGAGCGCTCAGCAATCGGGTCATGCTGCCTTGGGTGACGGCGGCGGCATCCGCATAATAAGGTGGCGATGACCGCCGGCGATACTCCAATCCGCGACCCCGCGACGCTTGAGAAATGCGTCACATCCTGGCCGGTCGGCCTGCCGCTCGCGGTCGACACCGAGTTCGTCCGCGAGCGTACGTACTACCCGAAGCTCTGCCTGATCCAGGTTGCCATCGGCGACGAAGTCATCCTGATCGACGCGCTCGCAATTGCGGATGGCGGCGCGCTCACGCCCGAACTCGCGGAATCCGGACGCCCGAAGCTGCTGCACGCGGCGCGCCAGGACGTCGAGGCGCTCCTGCCGCTGACCGGGACGCCGCTTGCGCCGGTCTTCGATACGCAGCAGGCCGCCGCCCTCCTCGGCTTTCCGGCACAGGTCGGCTATGCCGACCTCGTGCGGCAACTGCTCGGCGTGGAGCTCGCGAAGGGTCACGCGCGGACGGACTGGGCCCGTCGCCCGCTTTCGAACGAGCAACTTGCGTATGCGGCGGACGACGTCCGCTACCTGCCCGCGCTCACCGCAATGCTCGACGAGCGGCTCGTTGCGGCCGGCCGTCGCGCGTGGCTCGAGGAAGAGTCCTCGCAGCTGCGCGAGATCAAGCTCTACCGCATGGAGCCTTCGGATGCCTGGCGGCGCCTCAAGGGTCTGGAGCGGCTCGACGCACGCGCGTTGGCCGCGGCGCGCGCCCTCGCCGCCTGGCGCGAGCAGCGCGCGATGGATCGCGACCTGCCGCGCGGCTGGATTCTGCCGGATGCCGCGATCCACGAGCTCGCACAGTCCAGGCCGCAGACACGCGATGCGCTGTCACGAATCGCCGCGGTGCCGCAGCGCACGGCCGCGCGCGCCGGTGACGAGCTGCTTGCCGCCGTCGCGGCAGAGGCGGAAGACGATGCGGAACGAGTCACGCAAGACACCGGACGGCCGGGTCCCGAGCAATTGCGGCTCCAGAAGTCGCTCCAGACGAAACTCGCGGCGATCGCAGCCGAACTCGGGATCCAGCCGGAGGTGCTGGCGACGCGACGGGAGCTCGCTGCGCTCGCGCGCGGCACGCGAGAATTGCCGGTGCTCAGCGGATGGCGGCGGGAGGTTGTCGGGGAGCCGCTGTTGGCAGCGCTCTAGGTGATGGCCCTTTCGAGGCGAGACGCGACTTCGTCGAGGCTGCCGTCCGCATCGATGCGGCGCAGCAGGTCCTTCTTCGCGTAGTAGTCGATGAGCGGCTGCGTGCGCTCGCGATAGACCACGAGCCGTTGGCCCACCGTCTCTTCGTTGTCATCGGGTCGCTGGTACAGGTCGTGCGGCCTGCCATCCGTGCAGCGCTCGCCGGCGCGCGGCGGATTGGACTCGACGTGAAACACGCGGCCGCAGCGGCGGCAGCTCCGGCGGCCCGACAGCCGCTTCTGCAGGATCGCGGGGTCGATGTCGAATAGCACGACCGCGTCGATCGGCTTCCGGATTTCGTCGAGCAGCGCCGCGAGGCCATCCGCCTGCACGATCGTGCGCGGAAATCCGTCGAGGATGAATCCACGTGCCGCGTCTGGCCGCGAGAGCCGCTCGCGGATGATGCCGAGCATGGTGCGGTCGTCGACGAGTTGTCCCGCGTCCATCACGATTTTCGCGGCGCGCCCGAGCTCGGTGCCGGCCGCGACCGCTTCGCGCAGCAGGTCGCCGGTCGAAACCTGCGGAATGCCGTGATGGGTCTGCAAGCGTTGCGCCTGCGTGCCCTTGCCCGAACCGGGTGCGCCGAGCAATACGAGTCGCATTCCGTCAAACTCCGCGGGCGGTGACCCGTCGAGGGGCGCCCATCCTGCCCGCGGCCCGTTATCGCGTCAAACCGGGGCGAATCGGCTATGCTTCGCCCCCCACGGGGCGTGTCGGCGCCCTGCAATACGGAACTGACGATGGCGAAAACGAGGACACCGCGGCCCCGTCCGCGCAATGCGCTCTACGCTCAATCGGGCGGCGTCACGGCCGTCATCAATGCGACGGCCTGCGGCGTCATCGAGGCCTGCCGCAAGCACAGGAACCGCATCGGCAATCTCTACGCGGGCCGCGACGGAATCGTCGGCGCCCTCACGGAAGACCTCATCGACACGGGCCGCGAGACCGCGGCGACGATTCGCGCGCTTCGCCACACGCCGTCGGGCGCATTCGGTTCGGCGCGCTACAAGCTGAAGGACCTGGAGCGCGATCGCGCGAAGTACGAGCGCCTGATCGAGGTGTTCCGCGCGCACGACATCGGTTACTTCTTCTACAACGGCGGCAACGATTCGATGGACACGGCGCTGAAGCTCAGCCAGCTCGGCGGGGAGACCGGCTACCCGATCGCCTGCATCGGGATCCCGAAGACCGTGGACAACGACCTGCCGGTCACCGACTGCTGCCCCGGATTCGGATCGGTCGCGAAGTACGTCGCCGTATCGACGCTCGAGGCCTCGCTCGACGTCGCCTCGATGGCGCGCACCTCGACCCGCGTCTTCATCCTCGAAGTCATGGGACGCCACGCGGGCTGGATCGCCGCGGCGGGCGGCCTCGCCGCGCGCAAGGCCGGCGACCCGCCGCACCTCATCCTGTTCCCGGAGATCCCGTTCGAGCCCGAGCGTTTCCTCGCGCGCGTCAAGGAGACGGTCGAGCAGAAGGGATTCTGCGTGATCGTCGCCTCGGAAGGCACGCGCGACGCCGGGGGAAAATTCCTTTCGGACATGGGCACGCGCGACGCGTTCGGCCACGTGCAGCTCGGCGGCGTGGCACCGACGCTCGCCGCGATGGTCAAGCAGGCGCACGGCTACAAGTATCACTGGGCGCTCGCGGACTACTTGCAGCGCTCGGCGCGCCACGTGGCCTCGCGCGTCGATGTCGACCAGGCCTATGCCGTCGGCCGGGCTGCGGTCGAGCTCGCGCTCGCGGGAAAGAATGCGGTCATGCCGGTCATCCGCCGCAAGTCCTCGAAGCCGTATCGCTGGGACATCGGTTCGGTCGGCATCGAAGCCGTCGCCAATCGCGAGAAAATGGTGCCGCGTGACTTCATCACCGCGGATGGCTTCGGCATCACCGCCGCCGCGCGGCGCTACCTCGAGCCGCTGATCGGCGGCGAGGATTATCCGCCCTACAAGACCGGCATTCCGGCATACGCGACGCTGAAGGGCGCGCGCGTTCGGCGCCGGCTTTCGACGACCTTCGTGATATAATTTTTCTTTCCAGGGAGTTCGTGATGTCAATGCAAGACGCGCTCTGGCTTGCGATGCTGGCCGGTGTGATCGCCCTCGTTTACGGGATTTTCATGGCGCGCTGGATCCTCGCGCAGCCCGCCGGAAGCGCGCGGATGCAGGAAATCGCCGCCGCGATCCAGGCGGGCGCCAAGGCCTACCTGAACCGCCAGTACTCGACCATCGCGATCGTCGGCGTCGTGCTGTTCGTCCTGCTCGGCTTCGCGCTCGACTGGTACACCGCGGTCGGATTCGCGCTCGGCGCGGTGCTCTCGGGCCTCGCCGGCTACATCGGCATGAATGTCTCCGTGCGCGCGAATGTGCGCACCGCCCACGCGGCAAGCATCGGCCTCAATCCCGCGCTGCAGGTCGCCTTCCGCGGCGGCGCGATCACCGGCATGCTGGTCGTCGGCCTCGGGCTCCTCGGCGTCGCGGCCTACTTCGATGTGATGATGCGGCTGACCGGCGACTCGGACCGCGCGCTGCACTCCCTCGTCGGGCTCGCCTTCGGCGGCTCGCTGATCTCGATCTTTGCGCGGCTCGGCGGCGGCATCTTCACGAAAGGCGCCGACGTCGGCGCCGACCTCGTCGGGAAGGTGGAAGCCGGCATCCCGGAGGACGACCCGCGCAACCCGGCCGTGATCGCGGACAACGTCGGCGACAACGTCGGCGACTGCGCCGGCATGGCCGCGGATCTCTTCGAGACTTACGCGGTCACCGTCGTCGCGACGATGCTGCTCGCCGGCCTCATGATGAAGGACCTCGGCGAGGCAGCAGTGCTCTACCCGCTCGTGCTCGGCGCAGTGTCCATCGTCGCATCGATCGTCGGAACGTTTTTCGTCAAGACTTCGGCGGGCGGCAAGATCATGGGCGCGCTGTACCGCGGCGTGATCGTCTCCGGCGTCATCGCGGCAATCGCGTATTACCCGATCACCCGGATGATGTTCGGCGAAGGCGCGATGCCGCTCTACTACTGCGCGCTCATCGGCCTTGGCCTGACGGCGGCGATGATCTGGATCACCGAGTACTACACGGCGACCGAGTTCAAGCCCGTGCGCTACGTGGCCGAGGCCTCGCGCACCGGTCACGGAACCAACGTGATCGCCGGCCTCGCGGTGTCGATGAAATCGACCGCATTGCCAGTGCTCGCGATCTGCGCGGCGATCTGGGGCGCGTACTCGTTGCACGGTCTCTACGGCATCGCGATCGCCGCGACCGCCATGCTCTCGATGACCGGCATGATCGTGGCGCTCGACGCGTACGGCCCGATCACGGACAACGGCGGCGGCATCGCGGAGATGAGCGGCCTGCCGAAGGACGTGCGCAAGATCACCGACGCGCTCGACGCGGTCGGCAACACGACCAAGGCGGTGACCAAGGGCTACGCGATCGGCTCGGCCGGCCTCGCGGCGCTCGTGCTCTTCGCCGACTACACGCACAACCTGGAGATCGCGGGGAAGCTGGAGGCCTTCAGCCTGTCGGACCCGGCCGTCATCATCGGCCTGTTCATCGGCGGCCTGGTGCCCTACCTGTTCGCCGCGATGGCGATGGAAGCCGTCGGCCGCGCGGCCGGCTCGGTCGTGATCGAGGTCCGGCGCCAGTTCAAGGAGATCAAGGGCATCATGGAAGGCACGGCGAAGCCCGACTATTCCAGGGCCGTGGACATGCTGACCCGCGCCGCGATCCGCGAGATGATCGTTCCCTCCCTGCTGCCGATCCTGATTCCCGTCATCGTCGGCTTCGGCATGAACTACCTGTTCGGCGAAGGCGCCGGCATCCGCGCGCTCGGCGGCGTGCTGATCGGCACGATCGTCACGGGACTCTTCGTCGCGATCTCCATGTGCACGGGCGGCGGCGCATGGGATAACGCCAAGAAGTACATCGAGGAAGGCAACTTCGGCGGCAAGGGCTCCGAAACGCACAAGGCGGCGGTCACCGGCGACACCGTCGGCGATCCCTACAAGGACACGGCGGGCCCGGCGATCAACCCGCTGATCAAGATCATCAACATCGTGGCGCTGCTGCTGGTGCCGCTGCTGTAACGGCGCCGTCCCGGCTGGCGAGCAAAAGGCCCCCGCGAGGGGGCCTTTCCTTTTCTCCACGATCAGGATCGATTTCCGAAGCGTTTCGAAACCCGCTCGCGGCTATGTTTGAGGGACCCGCATGCCATGGCCAGACACGGATGTCGGCCATCCCCTCGGACCTCCGACCCGCGACCTGCGCCAGCATGGCGCGGATGTTGAAGATCAGCCCTTGCGCATGGCCTTCACGCAGCTCGAACGTCCGATCACCGCTCTCCGTTTCGAAGTCGCCGCCGAAAAGATACGCGGCATGGGGGCGGTCAGCAGACGCCTCCTAATCGTCCCACAACGCGCGGTAGGCGGCGGTCGCTTTGGGGCTCAGGTTGGTTCCGAGCTTGTGAACACGCTGGTTGAAGTAGTTCTCGAACGCGATCGCCGGAACTCGTCCCTTCGACGTGAGCACCGTATCGGACCTGTGGGAGTTGAAGAAGTTGTACATGTTGCGGATATATACGTCGTTGTCGCCGCCCGCAAACGATTCGGACGAATTCCAGACACCCCACTCTTCGACGCTGAGAGGCTTCTTCATGGACATGGCAAAGTCATACCAGGTATAGAGGCCGAAGGGCTTGCTGGTCGTTCCCCGGCTTGCCATTTCCCTGAATTTCGCGTCGGTGCTGTTGTTGAGTCCCCAGTTGATGAACTTTCTGTCGTAGTAGTCCACTCCGATCGTGTCGACGTAGCTATCGCCGGGATACAATTCGCTCAAGGGCCTTTTCAGCTTCGCCGAATCGCGAACAAAATTCCAGGACACCATGAATGTCTTGCCTCTCTGGGCAAATTCGGCGCGGAGCATATCGACGATTTTCCTGTGGGTGTTCTTGTAGGCGTTTACCTTTTCCGTTGTGTCACATCTCGCGATAGACCAAGGGAAATTGTCATTCAACTCATGACCCACTCGAATGATCAGGAAATTCGGCGCAAAGATCGCCAGCTCTTCAGCCATCTTGCGGTAGTAAGTGTCGAAATGCGTGGTGTTCCCCGTGGACACATATGTTTGGCAATTGGAAGAATAGGCGCTGTGTGAATTCGGAATGGTGCGCAGGGTGTAGATGAGGTACTTGCATTTGCTCACAGATAACGATTGACGACCTCGACTTGTCGGATGGGCAATGTCATCCCACGTGAAAGCCCCGCCCAATCCGTCGTCGCTGATGCTGTACTTTTGGCACGTGTCTAGCTGATTCCCTTGCACGCTCAGGAAGAAGCTATAGTCTCCAGCGGCGTTGCGCGCCCCACTCGCCCAGTCAGGACCGGTCGTCCCAGCCGAAATCGTTTGGGCAACCGCGTCTGATCCGAACGTTGAACTCAGCAGCAAAGCTGAGGCAAAGCGAGACACCTTAGCTGTTGCGAACATCCTTGTTCCCCCCAGTAAATAAGTCGCTGCCCCGGCATGACGCAGGTTTACCGCCGTCGCCGACCCGAGCGGACGGTACTATGCGGGCTCGTATGCGGCGTCCCCGCCTTGTCGTTTTTCGCCGACTACACGCACAAGCTGGAGATCGCGGGCAAGCTGCAGGCCTTCAGCCTGTCGGATCCCGCGGTCATCGTCGGCCTCTTCATCGGCGGCCTCGTGCCCTACCTGTTCGGGTCGTCACGGGCCTGTTCGTCGCGATCTCGATGTGCGCGGGGGGCGGCGCAAGGGATCCGACACCCACCAGGCGGCCGTGACCGGGGACACCGTGGCGCTGCTGCTGGTCCCGCTGCTGTCATCGCACGCACGGTTAGTGCCCGGGAATGCTGCGCAGCAGCGCGATCTCGTAGCCGACCAGCGCGAGATAGCCGCACAGGACCAGGTAGAGGATGCTTCCCGCGGCGATCCTGCCCAGGATCCGCAGCCGCGCCGCCATGGTCAGTACGATCACGCCCATCGACGTGAGCCCGATCTTCCAGAACGCGAAGCCGTGGCCGGAGCCGCGCACCAATGGCTCCATGAGCGGGTTGATTTCCACCGCGCCGCGGGAAACGAGCGTGAGCGTCAGCAAGGCATCCATGGTGGACAGGATCAGGATGATGATTGCCGCAGCCAGCAATTGCGGCTGAAACCAGTCGGTCATCACCGGGTGCCGGTCCGTTCCGCGCCTCGGACCGAGGCGGCGACGCGCAAAGCTGCTCTGCCACAGAGCGCCGAAGATGGAGAGGCGCCGTTCCGACGGTGTGCGGCGAATCACGGGACGCTCCGGTTGATTGTCAGCGCTTTTGGACAAAGGCATGCCCTGTCATTCTAGGAATGCCGACGAGCGGCGAATACCCGATTCACCTGTGCAAGTGTGAAGCGTCTCTCAGTCTCGCGGACGAACTCACCCGAAAGCGAAGCGGCCTCCTCGTATGCAGGCCGGTGTTCGGTACGCGCTAATATTGGCGTTACGAACCGGCCCGCGCGGCGGCTGACCGCTGCCTGGGGCGGAACAAGGAGCCCGACGATGCGTATCTTTCCGAGCCTCGCAGTCATGCTCCTCGCTCAAGCGTCGGCCGGCTACACCGTCGCACCGGCCCTGGCGCAGGAATCGGTGGCGCCCGCCACGCCCACGCCCGCCCTGCACTATTCCAACAAGTGGCGCCTGCAGGTCAGCGAAGGCGCCAACAACGACGGGGTCATGCGCTTTCGCGTCACGCCGCGGGACGGAACTCCCATCGACATCACGGTGCACCTCGACGACGGCCGCGGCGAGGACGGCTGCGCCCGCGACATCCGCGACGCGTTCAAGGCCGCGCTCGACCGGAAGACCTACAAGATCGAGACTGACGACGAGGAGGATGTCCTCGTGAAACGGCGCAAGGGCCCGGACTTCGCGATCGAGTTGGTCGAGTCCACCGTGAAGGGCACGCGGATCAATTTCGACCGCGAGTGACGATTCCGCCTTCAACGCCATTCGAGCGCTGGCTCGCCCGCCGGCTGGGCGATGCGGAGTCGCAGCACCTGGGCTCCGGCTGGATCAGCGGCGTTCTCGGAGTCTTTCTCGGTGCAATGGCCCTCGGTGCCGTGATCGTGCTGCATTTTCCGGACCTGCTGACGTCGGCCGATCTTCGCGCCCGGTACTCCGTGCCGGTCATGCGGGCCCTGATCGAGTTCGTCATCGGCGTCGCGTTCCTGTGCGGCTGCCTCAACCTCCTGTTGCGCCGCAGCAAGGCGCTCGGGCTCACGGCCCTCGCGCTCACGCTCGCGGCTGTCGCCCTGGGCGGCGCCGATGTCGAGATCCGCGGCGAGTTCGACGGCGGGATCCACTTCGGGCTCGACTGGTTCCTGCTGAACCTGCTCGTTTTCGCGGTCGTGTTCGTGCCGCTCGAGCGGGCGTTCGCCCTGCGGCCCGGGCAGCGTGTCCTGCGCGCGGGATGGGCCACGGACGTCGCCTATTTCTTCGTCAATCACGTGGGAATCCAGTTGCTGACATTCCTGTCGCTCTGGCCGGCCATGACCCTTGCCCGGGCGCTCGGCATGGACGAGGTGTCGGCCATCGTGCGGTCCCAGCCCGTCTGGCTACAGGTCCTCGAACTGATGGTTGCCGCCGACCTGGTGCAGTATTGGGTGCATCGTGCGTTGCACCGCGTGCCGGCGCTCTGGCGCTTCCACGCGATCCACCATTCGATCCGCGAGATGGACTGGCTCGCGGGGTCGCGCCTGCACCTGGTCGACGTCGTCGTGACGCGGGCGCTCGTCGTCCTGCCGGCCTTCGTGCTCGGTTTTGCGGAACCCGCGCTCTATGCCTGGCTCGTCATCATTGCGCTGCATGGCGTGCTGAATCACGTGAACATGCGGTTCAGGCTGCGCCCGATCGAGGACATCGTCGTGACGCCGCGATTCCATCACTGGCATCACGCCGTTTCCCCGCCGGACCGGAATTTCGCGGTCCACTTCCCATGGCTCGACCGGCTGTTCGGCACGTTCCACCTGCCCGGCAAGGACTGGCCCGAGGAGCTGGGCATCCGCGGGCATCCGGTGCCGGCCGGCTTCGGCGCGCAATTCGCCTACCCGCTGCGCCGCCACTGAAGCAAGCGGCATTGCTGCCGCCTCTTCGCCAGAAAATTTCCCGCGCGCTTATGTCAACAGCACGCATACGCCGCGCGTTCCCGATCTATTTTCGTGACCGCAGTCACTGGAATGGCGAGCCCCGCGCGGAGCGCCGGCCTCGAGGAAATGGATGTCCGCATTACACGCAAGTCGCCTTTCGGCGCGCCGTGATGAGATCGCTTACCGCCGCGTGGACAGCGTGTTGTCGCGCAGCTGGGGGCGTCCAGGCGCCGGCGAGCCGCCGTCAATTGCGCTGATCAAGGAACACCTGAATTCGGCCATCGTCGCCGGCAGCTTGCTGCTCGCGGCGATGAGCCACGGCCAGCGGTTCAACAGCCTCTACATCGCCCTCGCGGTAGTCGCGTACGCCGTGACCTTCAAGGTGATGACCCGGCCGAGGCTCGAGCAAATCGGGAACGGCCTGGACTGGGGGCGCATCCTGCGCCACAGGACGATCGAATGGGCCTGCGTGATCGGGATCCTGCTATTGACCGCTTACCTGCTGAAGGCAAGCAGCCTTTTTTCGCGCCGGGTCATGCTGACCTGGTTCGTCCTGACGCCGCTCGTGCTGACGGCTGCGCACGCCGCGGCGCGAAAATTCGCCGGCTGGCTGCTCGAGCACGGCGGCACGCGTCGCCGCCAGGTGATCGTCGGCGCGAACAGGATCGGATGCGAACTCGCGGCGCGATTGGCCGAGGAGCCCTGGCATGGCAGCGTGGAAGGCTTCTTCGACGACCGGCGCGCCGAGCGCCTGCCGCGGGAAAGCCGGCCCCTGCTGCTCGGCAGGTTCTCCGACCTTCCGGAGTATGCGCGCCAGCACCAGGTCCACGTCATCTACGTGTGCCTCCCGATCTCGAAGCATCCACGGATCCGGGCACTGCTCGATGCGCTGGGCGACACGACCGCCTCGATCTACTTCGTTCCGGATCTCTCGGCATTCGACCTGATGCAGGCGCGCTTCGGCGAGATTGGCGGCATGCCGCTCGTTGCAGTCCGCGAGACGCCATTCTGCGGCATGACGGGCGTGCTGAAGCGCGCGAGCGACGTCGTGCTGGCCTCTGCCCTTCTGGTCCTCGCGGCGCCGCTCATGCTGGCGATCGCGATCCGCGTGCGCCAGTCGTCTCCCGGGCCCGTCTTTTTCCGGCAGCGGCGCTACGGCCTCGACGGCCGCGAGTTCGTCGTCTACAAGTTCCGCACGATGACCGTGTGCGAGGACGACCCGCTCATGCAGGCGACGCGCTTCGACCTTCGGGTCACGCCGGTGGGTGCGTTCCTGCGGCGCACGTCGCTCGACGAGCTGCCACAGCTCCTCAACGTCCTCGGGGGCAGCATGAGCCTGGTCGGCCCGCGACCCCATGCCGTCTCGCACAACGAGCACTACCGCAAGCTCGTGAGCGGCTACATGCTGCGGCACAAGGTGCGGCCCGGCATTACCGGGCTGGCCCAGGTCAACGGGCTGCGCGGGGAGACGCCCAACCTCGAGAAGATGAACGAGCGCGTGCAGTTCGACCTCGATTACCTCAAGAACTGGTCGATCGGTCTCGACATCCGGATCCTTCTCAAGACGGTGCGCATCGTCCTGCACGACAAGAACGCGTTCTGAACCCGGTCATTTTGCGGCCTGATCCGATGCCCGCTCGACCTCGGCCCAGGTCTTCCAGATCACGGCTTCGTAGGCGGGAAGGTCGCGGCCATCCGGGTCGGCGGCAATGGCCTTGAACAGTGCGTGCATTTCACCGCGGCGGTGCGCGTGGCGTCGCAACAGCGGCAGCGTCGCTCGCCAGGCAGCGGCATGGGCGGAACACGCGTCGATGAAATGCTGCGGGCAGCCGCCGTAATCGAGTGCTTCGATCGCGCGAACGTAAGTCCGCACCGCCTCGTCGATGGGCGCAACTTCGGGCGCGCGATTGCGTTCCCGCCCGAGGCGGTCGTCTTCCGCCAGCACGCGCTGGATGCAGGGTTCCACCGCGCCTGGCGGCTCGGCCGCCGCGCAATCCGAATGCGCCCACAGCCCGATGATCCCGGCGAGCATCGGCACGGTGCTACCACGCGTCGTCATCGGCATACCCCAGTTCGATGAGAAGCGGCCCCGCGATCCGCTTGAAGATGCGCCTGTCGTGCGCATCCAGGTCGCGCTGCCAACGACTGAGCGACGCAGTGCTGACGGCACCCAGCGCCTCGGGATTCTGCGCAAAGCGGGTGGCGTCCCGAAACGGCGAAGCCGCCGCCGCATGCGCGAGCATGCCCTCGTCCCAGTCCTCGCCAAGGAAGGCCATCAGCTTCTCGAGCACGGGCCGGGGATTCAGTACCAGCTCCTCGTAGCGGACGGTATGAAAACGCGGGTCGCTCCACCAGCGGCGCGAACCCTCGATATCGTCGCGCCAGCGTCGCGCGCAACCGGCGATCGGCTTCCACGTGCGGACTGGTACGAGCTTTCCGTCAACGACCTTGTGGCGCGGATGAGTCCGCAGCGAGCAGGCGACGTCGCGTCCGTCTCGCAGCACGTGAATGAAGCGCGCCTCGGGAAAGCAGCGAAAGATTTCGCCGATGCGGCCGATGTTGCGGGGTGTCTTCTCCGCCCAGCGTGCCTTGCCGGCCTTCTGCATGCAGAGCGCCGCGAATGCCTCGATGAATTCCGGGCGCGAGCGGGCCGTATCGTAGATTGCGCGCAGCTCCTCGCGCCCGAACCCGAAGTGATCCGCCAGCGCGTCGGCGTCGACCGCCCTCCTCCGGAACACGCTCGACTCCGGACCGCAACAGATGCGGCGGTGCGAATCGAGCATCATGCGAAGCAGCGTGCTCCCGGATCGCCCGCAGCCGCCGAGAACGACCGGCGACAGGGCGGATTGGCGCGCGGTCGCGAACGAGTCGGCCGGATGGCCGAGCCCGATCGCTGCGCCGATTACCTTGACGAAGCGCGGTGCGCCCATGCCGGACGCACTGTAATTCATCCGGCCGCGGCGCGGTAATCCCGCGCCCCGGATTTCAGTTCACCGTGGCTGTCGCTTCCCGGAACTGCTCTGCCGTCGCGGTATCGCCGTGCACCGCGGCGATGCGCGCGGGCGCGAGGCCTAGCTCCCGGAGCTTCTTCGCGAACGAGGCCGTGGACGGCTGCGGCGGGCCGAACGGCGCGTCGTTGTTCGGCACGAAGAAGAGGTCGCCCTGGAACACGATGCGCTCGGCCGGCAGCCATGCGATCACCATCTCCCTCGCATGCGGGTTCGGGCCGATGTCGATCAGCTCGAGCTTGCGCGTCTTGTCCTCGAGCACGCGCCTGCCGTTCTCGATCAGCAGGAACTCCGGCTTGCGCGGGTTCGCGGACAGCCGGTCGTTCTGCTGCGCGCCCGCCATCGTTTCGATCACCGGCCGGTTCGCGGCGGTCGTGACGACCGTCGCTCCCTCCGCGATGAAGCTTCGCATCCCGCCGATGTGATCGCCGTGATGATGCGTCATCGCGACGTAGCGGATCGGCTTGCCGGGGAACAACTCCTTGATCTTCCTGAGGACGGCGTCGGCGCCGTCGCTCGAGCCGGGCGCCTCGACGGCGACGACGTGGTCGGAGAATCCGACCGCGAGCGTGTTCTGGTTCTGGCCCGCGACGTTCTGGATCACGTAGACGCCCTTGGCCAGTTCGTCGACTTTCTCGTCGAGGTTGGTCGGCACCGGCTTGACCTGCGCGTAGCCGGCGGCGGCGACACGGAACGATTCGTCGGTGACGGCCGGGTTGAATTCGGCCTGGACCGTGTACCGGGTCTGGTCCTCTCCCACCTGCCGGTTGGTCCAGCGGCGCGGCACCTGGTAGCTGCCGACCTTCTGGTAGTCGCCGAAGATGATCTCGGACGCTTCGACACCCGTCAGCGAGTCGACGAAGATGAGCTCGTACTTCGACACCAGGCCCGTAGCGGCATCGACGTAAAGCGCGACCTGCTGCGTGTCCGGCATCACGAAAGTCACGACTTCGTGGCGACGGCCCTCGAACTGGTCCTCGCCGAGGTAACGCAGCGAGTTCGTGCGATCGAGAGCCTGGCGGAGCAGCAGGTTCGGCAGGCGCCGGTGGTACTGGATGAACTGCTGCTGGGTTGCCTGGTCGGCGGGGATCGGCGTGATGGTCTTCGCGCGGTTGTCGTAGGCATTGCCCACGCCGTCCACGATCGTGACCGTATTGTCGCCGTCAAATCCAAAACCACTGGCCTTCTGGTCGAGGCGAAGACGGTTGTTCTCGAGATCGACCAGCAGCGTCTCGTCGAGGCTGCCGCCTTCGAACGGCGGCGCAGGCGTCGTCATCTGCAAGCGGGGAAACGTCACGCCCTTGAGCTTGACGCGAACCACTTCGACCGCGCGCAATGCCTCTGCACCGCCATTCGCCTCGACGGCGCGATCGAGCACGGCGCGGGCCTTCTCCTGGGAACGCTCGGCCATCGTTTCCGGGTTGTCCGCGGCTGGCGTGGCGGCCGCAGTCGCGGCAAGCAGCATGAAAGCAATCGTGGAGCGCAGCATGACGATACTCCGGTGGAGAGGATGCCGAAGCTAGAACGCCAGTCCCCGGCGATTCAATGCCGATGCGGCGATCCGTGCTGCGGCGTCGGCAGAACGTGATTTCCATTGCGGCCGTCCTGCGGATGACAGCCTGCGGCTTCGGTGCCACCATTCGGCCATGCGTCCGTTTCGTGCACTCACTGTCGCGCTTTGGGTCTCCGCTTTCATTGGACCGCCCGCGTTGGCTCAGGAATCCGGACTTTCGCCGCCGGCGGGCATCGCGACCCATCCGGACGGTCGTGCGCCCATCGAATCGCTCTACGGCAGCTGGCTCGGCCTCGTCGACAAGGGATGGAAAGCGGAGGTCATCGTTCAGTCGGCTCCCGCCGGCACGGCGGCGCCGCTGCCCGTCATCGCGCTCCGCTCGCCGACTCCCGGACCCGCGATCTGGATACTCGCGGGAATCCACGGTGAGGAACCGGCCGGCCCAAACGCGATCGCGGCAGCGATCGACGACATCGCGAAGCTCGGTTCTGCCAGACCGGTCGTCCTGTTGCCGCTCCTGAACCCCCAGGGCTACGCACGCAATTGGCGCTACCTGAATGTCGCTGCCTACTCGCACAGCGTCGACGGCCAAAGCGTCGGAGACTCTTCTCATCTCCTGCCCTCCGCGGAGAATCCGTCACAAGCGCGCGCAGCGGCCCCTTCGAGCCCCGAAGCGGATGCGATCACGACCTTCATCCTGCGGCGACTGGCCGACTATCCGCCGGTCTGCAGCATCGACCTCCACGAGGACAACCTGATCGACGAGGGCTACGTCTATTCGCAGGGCGTCGAGGGCGAGAAGGACAAGCTCGCAATCGCCGCCGTCGGCGTGCTTCGGGAAACCGGCGTGCCGATCAGGATGGACGGCACGACGCGCTTCGACGAGCCGATCGTCCGCGGCATCGTCGGGCCGGTCACCGACGGCTCGATCGACGAATTGATGAGCGCGCGGGAGCTCATCGTCAACGCCGTGCGGCGCACGGGGCCTGCCGCCGCGACCGTTCTGGTGCTTGAAACGCCCGCCGCGGCGCTGCCGCTCGAGCGGCGAGTCGCCGCCCACGCGGCGCTCCTGCGCCTGCTCGCAACCTACCTGATCGCAGTGCCCGATGGCTACTGACCGCCCGTTGCGGCCGCCGATCGCGCCCAAGGCGGCGTTCAACGAGACCATCGGCCTCATCAACGAAGGGCAGCTGGGCACGGCGGAGGCGCGCTGCCGCGCGGCGCTCGAGCGCTACCCGCGCGACGTCAACATGCTCGGTCTTCTGGGGGCGCTGCTTGTCAAGATGGATCGCCGCGAGGAAGCGGAAGCGACGCTGCGCGATGTCATCGCTGCGGCGCCGACCTTCGCCAAGCCGCACGAGGACCTTGGATACTTGCTGATGCAGTCGGGACGGACGGCGGACGCATTGCCGATCCTCGAGCGCGCGACCCGTCTCGACCCAACGCTCGAGCGCGCCTGGTTCAACCTCGGCAAGGCACTCGCGTTCCTGGGCCGCGGCAAGGAAGCCGACATCGCCTTCGAGAAGTGCTTCGAGCGCTCTCCCGAGCGGCGCCTCATGGCGCTCGCCGCCGAGCACCACAAGGAAGGCCGGGCCGAGGAAGCCGAACGCCTGTACCGCCGCGTACTTCGCGACAACCCGCGCAACGTCGATGCGCTGCGGCTGCTCGCGCTGATCGCGATGAAGGCGGAGCGCGCGGACGACGCGGAGATCCTGCTCAAACGGGCCATCGAGATCGCACCCGATTTCAATCTGGCGCTGGTCGACCTCGGGCGCCTGTGCAAGGACCAGGACCGCTACGGCGAAGCGCTCGAATGCTTCGACCGGGCCATCGCCCTCGAGCCCTCGCACCCGCAAGTCCATTACCTGCGTGCGGCGACGCTGGCACGCGCCTCGTTCACGCACGAGGCCATCGAATCCTACCGGCGCTGCCTCTCGCTCAAGCCGGCGCACATCGGCGCCCTGATGGGGCTCGGGCACGTGCTCAAGGCCGTCGGCGACTACGACGGCTCGGTTGCTTCCTACAACGCCTGCATCCGCCGGGTCCCCGATAACGGCGAGACCTATTGGAGCCTCGCAAATCTCAAGCGGTACCGCTTTGACGACGCAATGGTCGCGGAGATGGAGATGCGCATCTCGGCGACCCAGGAGGATGCGCAGTCGGAGGTGAACTTCCTGTTTGCGCTGGGGAAAGCCTACGAAGATCGCGGCAATTTCGAGCGCGCCTGGCATTTCTACCGGACGGGCAACGAGAAGCAGCGCGCCCAGGTCTCCTACGATCCCGTCCTGACGGAGGCGATGAACGACCGGCTGCTCCAGGTGTATACGCCGGACTTCCTTGCGTCCTGCGCCGGTGCGGGCCACGCCGATCCGTCGCCGATCTTCATCCTCGGGCTCCCGCGCTCGGGGTCGACGCTGCTGGAGCAGATCCTCGCCAGCCACAGCCAGGTCGAGGGCACGAGCGAGCTGCCGTACGTCGGCCGCGCCTCGAGTTCGCTCAACCGCAACCGCAACGAAGGCCTGAACTACCCGGAGGCAATGCGGGAGCTGACGCCCGATAACCTGCGCGCCCTCGGCGAGGAGTACCTCGCTGCCGCGCGCGCGCACAGGCGGAGCGGCACGCCGCGCTTCATCGACAAGATGCCGAATAACTTTCCGAACGCCGGATTCATCGCGACGATCCTGCCGAACGCGAAGATCATCGACGCGCGCCGCCATCCGCTCGACGCCTGCCTGTCCTGCTACCGGCAGCTCTTCGCCAAGGGCCAGAATTTCACGTATGACCTGACCGAGATCGGGGAGTACTACCTCCAGTACCAGCGCCTCATGGATCACTGGGCCACGGTCATTCCCGGCCGCGTGCTGACCGTGCAGTACGAGGAAGTCGTCACCGACTTCGAGAACCAGGTCCGGCGGCTGCTGGAATTCTGCGGACTGCCCTGGGAAGAGGCTTGCCTGCGCTTCTACCAGAGCGAGCGGGCGGTCCGGACGCCCTCATCGGAGCAGGTGCGCCAGCCCATCTACGACCGTTCGGTCGGTCATTGGCTCCATTACAGGCACCACTTGGGCGAGCTGATCGAGGTGATTGCGCCGATCCGCGACCGCTACCGGCGCTACGAAGTCGCGGCTCGCACTTCCGGATTGGCCGGCGAGGCCGCGCGGCCCGGGATGGCGCCGGGCGGAACGTAGTCGAAGATGAAGTTGATGCGGTCCGCCGCGCCCTTGTTCATGACGCTGTGGACCTTTTGGTTGTTGATCTCGTAGGCCTCGCCGACCTGCAGCTGGTAAGGCCGGCCGTCGATCATGAAGCGAACGCGCGGATTGGTGACGATCGGAACGTGGATGCGGTGGCCCGCGCCGAATGACGGGTGCGAGTCACGGTGCGGGAGGATCCGCCCGCCCGCGAGAAGCTTCGCCGCCATCGCGCGGATGATCGTGCCACCGGCCGGGTAGAACTTGCCGATGATCTCGTGCATTACGGGCACCGCGAGACCGGCCAGGCGGTCCCATCCGGGCTGCTTGGAGACTTCGATGGCGGGCCAGTCCTCCACATTCGCGAACAGCAGCACGATCGACCGCGTCTGCTCGTGGACCTCGTAATCCTTCTGCCGCTGGATGTTCTCGTTCCAGGCCGCCGCGTCTTGCGCGAGGATGGCCTCGGCCAGCGCCTCCATGGACACCTTGCCGAAGCTCCGCAGCGGCACCCCGATGTCCATGGCGCATCCGTTACCAGTCGTAGCGGAACTGGAGCCCGATGGTGCGCGGTCGGTTGATCGACTGCCTCTGGACCGCCCAGCGGTTGCTGAGGAACAGGTTCGCCCGCTCGTCCCAGATGTTCTCGACGAACAGCGCGGCGCTCCAGCGCTCGCCCTCGAGCCCGACGCGGAAGTCGCCGGTGTCGTAGGCCTCCTGTGTCTGGACGCCGCCCGCGTCCGCGACGGACTCGATGCCCTCGAGGTTGTTCACTGACTCGCCGACATAGGCAAGGTCGAGCCGCGCGAAGGGTTGCGCCTCGAGCAGCCGCCCGCGCGCGCGATACTCGATGCCAAGCGAGGCGGTCCAGTCCGGCGTGAGCGGCAGACGGGCCCCTTTCTGCACGGGTATTGACGACTCATTGGGGTCGAGCACCAGTTCAACCGCCTCGGACACCTCGGCCTCGTTGTAGCCGAGCGTCGCGTCGAGCTGCCAGGCGTCGTTGATCGCGAACGAGAACTCCGACTCGACGCCCTTGATATCGGCGCTCGGCAGGTTGACATAGCCGAGCTGGAAGACTGCCCCTTGCGGGTCCTCGATCTGGACCGCGAAGTTATCCCACTCCATCGAATAGAGGGCAATGTTGAAGCGCAGCCGGTTGCCGAGCCATTCCGACTTGGCGCCGAGCTCGATGTTCGTGAGCGTGTCGGATTCGAAGCTGCGCGGGAGTATCGAGGAGGGCCGCACGGGATTTGTGCCGCCGTTGCGGAATCCCTCCGACCAGGTCGCGTAGACCATTCGATCCTCGTTGAAGCGGTAGGTCAGGTTGAACTTACCGACCGTGCCGTCTTCGGTGGTGTCGGCAACCTCGTCCGTGAGCGTGGTATTCGGGCCGCCGTCGAACCCGACCGGCGCCTCCTGGTGCAGCGCGAAGAAGCGCTCGTACTCGAACCAGCGCGCGCCCGCGGTGATCGTGAAGTTCTCGGTAACGTCGAAACTGAGCTCGCCGAACGCGGCGCGCTGCTCCAGCTCGGAGTCGTAAAGACCGATCCACCACTGATCGGTCGGCTGGAGGAACTCGCCGTTGTAGTAGTACTCGAGATAAGACATGTACGCGAACGCAGGCGTGTTCGCGTAGCCGTTCACGAAGCTGTCGAACTGGGTGTGGCCCTTTTCCTTGCTGTAGAAGACGCCGGCGATCCAGGACCAGCGGCTGTCGGAATCAGCGGGCGACTGCAGGCGCGCCTCGAATGTCGTGATCTCGGTCTGCTCGTCGTTCTGGGCGAAGCCGCGGGGATCGCCGCCGAAGTTGTAGAGCTCGAAATTCGGCTGGCAGAAAGGCGGCGGCGGGTTCGGGTTGTAATCGAGGTCGTATTTGGGGCAATTGAAGTTGAATTCGTAATCCGTGGCGTCCGCCTCATAGTGGAAATCCCGGTCGAAGTAGGACGCCGAGATCACCAGGTCGCCGATCGGCGTGCCGGCATTCAGCGTCAGCCCGAGCTGGTACCAGGAGTCGTCGAGAGTCTCGTCCGAGAAGCGCACCTGCTGCAGGTCGCCGACGTCGGCGTAGGCGTCCGAGGCGGGCGTCACGTCGCTGTGCCCGTCCGCCGAGATGTCCTGGTAGATGCCCGAGAGCGTCGCGTTCACGCTTTCGGTGAAGTCGAAGCGCAGCGCAGCGCGGCCGCCCACGGTTTCGATCGAATTTACGTCCTCCTCGACGAGGTCCGAATTGTCGAAGCTGCCGCCCTGACTCGGCGTGAGCACGTTGTCGATGTAGCCGGCGTCCTCTGCCGCGAAGCCGACGAGGCGCAGCGAAACGCGGTCGTCCGCGATCGGGATGTTCAGCATCGCGCTGATGTCGTAACCCGTGTCACCCTCGGAAACGCTGGTGACCTGGGCCTCGGTCCAGGCGTCGAATCCGCTGGGGTCGGGCTTCGCGGTAATAACGCGCAGCGTGCCCGACTGCGAGCTGGCGCCGTAGAGCGTGCCCTGCGGCCCGCGCAGCGCCTCGACCCGCTCGATGTCGATGAAGCGCGGGTCGGGATTGCGCCCGCTCTGCGTGATCGGCTGCTCGTCGAGGTAGAGTGCGGACGAGGAGACGGCGCCGAACTGGATGCCGGAGCTCGCGACGCCGCGGAAGACAATGGTGGTACCGCCCGGCTCGCGCTGGGCAATCGACATGCCCGGAATGTACTTGACGATGTCGTCGATCTGCTGGACGCCGCGCATCGCGATGGCATCAGCATCGAAGGCGGCAATCGACTCCGAGACGTCCTGGAGGCGCTCGGCTCGCCGGGTGGCGGTGACGATGACCTCTTCGAGGCCCGTCACCTGCTGTTCCTGCGCCGCAGCCGTGCCCGCAGCCACCGACAGGATGGTCGAGATCGCGGCCGAAAGCGCCTGTGGACCAGGTCCGATACGGGTCGAATCTGTCATGTCCTTTCCTCCGCAGTCTTTCGGATAGTAGCGACAGGCCGGCGACCCGGCAATCCGCCGCCCGTGATGCGCTGCATGGCCGCGACGTACCAGTTCAGGAACTGTTGCGTGAACGGCTCCATCGTCGGCGAGAGCGGCCCGGGCACGTAGTAGCGAGAATCGACGCCCGCCTGGTTGCGCTCGATGATCGCCTTGTCCGCGATCGTCGTCACGTCCCACAGCCAGATGAGTTCGGCCAGCTGATAATCCCTGCCCTCAATAGCCTTTTCATTGACCAGCCAGGTGATCTCGCAGTCGGTGAGGTGAAGGCCGCGCGGCGTAAACCGGTAGATCACCACGTGATCGCAGTACGCGAGGCCGAATGTCATTGGACCGAGATGCAGGTCGGTCGTGCCGCCGTCGTAGCCCGTGATCGTGCCGAGGAGCGGCGCGACCGCCTTGCCGTCGCGACTCCCCGTGAGGTGGCCGCGGAACAGCGGGTAACGGTCGAAACTGTACTCGAGGCCGAAATGCTCCGCGTGCACCCAAGAGCGGTGAACCTCATGCTGGGTGAGCCCGACCGATGGCGCCTTCGCCATCACCTCCGCAAGCGCCACGCCGCACTCGGCAGTCGGGATCGCCCGACCATGCGCGATCGAGTACTCCGGGTGCGCCGGCAGGCAGTGGTAGCACTCGCAGTAGTTCTCGACCGAGAGCTTCCAGTTGCTGGCGATCGGGTAATTCTGGCGATGTGCAACCTTCGCCTTGTCGAGCCCGTAAGGACGCATCGGCGCCGCCATCTCGCGCTCGAAGGCGCCGAAATCAGGCGGGTCGTCGGCGAAATTCACGAAGATGAGCCCGTCGAAAGCCCGCACGTGCAGGCGCCTCAGCCCGTACTTCGACCGATCGAAGTCGGCGGACTGGCGCGCCGCGGCCTTCAGCGAGCCGTCGAGCCCGTAGGTCCAGCCGTGATAGCGGCAGGTCAGGCGCGACTCATGGCCTGTGGCGGTGTCGCAAATGCGCGAGCCACGGTGGCGGCAGACGTTCATGAGCGCGTTGATCCCGCCCTCTCCGTCCCGCACGACGATGACGGATTCGCCCGCCATTTCGAACAGGAAATAGTCCCCGCGTTCGGGGACCCGGCTCGCGTGCCCGACATAGAGCCAGGACTTCAGCATGATGTGCCGGATCTCCAGCTCGTAGATCTCCGGATCCTTGTAGACGGCGCCCGGCAGCGCGAAGCCCTCCCGGTACCCGTCGAACAGCTTCTTCAAGGATTCGCTCATGTCTTTACCCCGCGGCGGCTCGACACGATGGACGCCGTCGCCACCGCGACGCCGACCAGCGCAATGATGATCGTCGTGATCGCGTTGATGTCCGGCGTCACCCCGAGGCGCACCTTCGCGAATATGAGCATCGGAAGCGTCGTCGCGCCGGGGCCCGACACGAAGCTCGAGATCACGAGGTCGTCGAGCGACAGCGTAAACGAAAGCAGCCAGCCGGAGACGAGCGCCGGGAGCAGCATCGGCACGGTCACGTCGAAGAACACTGCGAGCGGCCTTCCGCCGAGGTCCATCGCCGCCTCCTCGAGCGTATCGTCCATGGCGGCCAGCCGCGAGCGGACGACGACGACGACATAGGCCATCGAGAACGTGATGTGGGCGATCGTGATCGTCGCCGCCCCGCGGTTCATCGGCCACCCGATCAGGTTCGCCATTGAGATGAAGAGGAACAGCAGCGACAGCCCGGTGATGATCTCGGGCATGACGAGCGGCGCCGTGATCATGCCCGAGAGCAGGAGCTTGCCGCGCAGGCGCGCGACGCGGTGGAGTGCGAGCGCGACGATCGCGCCGAGCGCCGTTGCACAGGTCGCGCTCACGACCGCGATTCGCAGCGAAAGCAGCGCAGCCGACATCAGCTTGTGGTCGTGCAGGAGGCCTGCGTACCAGCGAAGCGAAAAGCCGCCCCACAGCGTGACGAGGCGCGAGTCGTTGAACGAGTAGACCACGACCGAGATGATCGGGACGTAGAGAAGCGCGTAACCGAAGGCTACGATCGACGCGAGCGGCAGCGAGCGGCCCCTCATCCCGCCACCCCCTGCTCTCGGGTCTGCAGCCGCTGGAACCACATGATCGGCGCGATCAGCAGGAGCAGCAGCACGACGGACACGGCCGAGGCGACCGGCCAGTCGCGGTTGATGAAGAATTCGTCCCAGAGCACGCGGCCGATCATGAGCGTGTCCGCGCCGCCGAGCAGCGCCGGGATCGTGAACTCGCCGACGGCCGGTATGAACACGAGCAGGCAGCCGCCGATGATGCCCGGCACCGACAGCGGCAGCGTCACGTCGACGAAAGCCCGCCAGCGCCGCGCGCCGAGATCGGCAGCCGCGTCGAGCAGGTCAAGGTTCAGCCGCTCGAGGTTCGCATACAACGGCAGAATCATGAAAGGCAGGTAGGAATACACGATGCCGAGGTACACGGCGAAGTCGTTGTAGAGCATCTGGATGGGCTGGTCGACGACGCCGGTCCAGAGCAGGAACTCGTTGATGAGCCCGCGGTTGTTCAGGAGCCCGATCCAGGCATAGACGCGCAGCAGGAACGAGATCCAGAACGGCAGGATCACGGCGAGCAGCAGCAGGTGCCGGCGATTCGGCGGCTGGCGCACGATGTAATACGCCATCGGATAGCCGAGCAGCAGGCAGAGCAGCGTACCCGTAGCCGCCATCTTGAGCGAGGCGAGGTAGATGATTCCGTAGTAGCCGTCCTGGAACAGGAAGGCGTAATTCGAGAATGTCGCCCGGATGCCCTCGAACCCCGTCTCGCTCCACTCGAGCAGCGCCGTGAACGGCGGCTGCGCCACGACCGGGTCGGCGAGGCTGATCTTCAGGATGATCAGGAAGGGCGCGAGGAAGAAAAGCAGCAGCCAGAAGTACGGGAAAGCCACCGCCCGGCGCAGCCAGCGCAGGGATTGTTCGCCGTTGCCTTTGTGACCGTCGCTCATGAGCGGAGCAGGATGGTGCTGCCGACTTCCCAGGACAGGAACACCTCGTCGTCCCATTCCACGGTCAGCTTCGCGGAGCGGCGCAGGTTCTGCGCGCTGACCTGGACCACGGCGCCGCTCTTCGTGCGAACGCGGTAGAGCGACTGGTCGCCGAAATAGCCGAGGTCGCGGACGATCCCCTTCACGACGTTCCGCTCGGAGCCGGAAGGCGCCTCGCGGCTGATCGTGATCTTCTCCGGCCGCACGGCGACGCAAACGCCCCCGTCGAGGCCGCTCGCGTCGTCGCAGGCGACGGAAAGCTCCGCATCGAGCGCGTCGGAGCGCAGCGTCACGCGGCCGTTCGACTTGCCGGTCATGCGGCCCTCGATCAGGTTGATGTTGCCCACGAAGCCCGCCACATAACGGTTTGCCGGGTACTCGTAGACCTCGCCGGGCGTGCCGACCTGCGCGATCCTGCCCTCGTGCATGACGGCGATGCGGCTCGCGAGGGTCATGGCTTCGTCCTGGTCGTGTGTGACGACGACGAAGGTCGTGCCGAGCTGGTACTGCAGGTTGGCGAGCTCGAACTGGGTGTGCTCGCGCAGCTTCTTGTCGAGCGCCGCGAGCGGCTCGTCGAGGAGCAGGAGCTTCGGGCGCTTCACGAGCGCGCGCGCGAGCGCGACGCGCTGCTTCTCTCCGCCCGAGAGCTTGTCGGGCTTGCGCGCCGCCAGCGGACCGAGCTTGACGAGCGCGAGCATCTCCGCGACGCGCTCGCGGATCTGCGGGGCCGGCACCCGCTCCTTCTTCAGCCCGTAGGCGACGTTCTGCTCGACGGTCATGTGCGGGAAGAGCGCGTAGGACTGGAACATCAGGTTGACCGGCCGCTCGTAGGGCGGCACGTCGGTCATGTCGGCGCCGTCGATGAGGATCCGCCCCGCGGTCGGGTGCTCGAATCCGGCCAGCATGCGCAGCAGCGTCGTCTTGCCGCAGCCGGAACTGCCGAGGATCGCAAACAGCTCGCCGCGCAGGATATCGAGCGAGACCTTGTCGACCGCGGTCACGCCGTCGAAGCGCTTGCTGACTTCGCGGACCTGGACGAGCGGCGTTTCCTTCGGATCGTTCACAGGCCGGTTTTCACGCGCGACCACAGCCGCGAGCGGCGGCGCTCGTCGAGCGGGTCGTGGATGACGCCCTTGAACAAGCTCTTTTTCTGCGCCTCGGGCGGGAACACCGCGGGGTCGTTACGCACGAACGAAGGCAGGAGCGGGATGGCCGGCAGGTTCGGCGTGGCATATCGCGTTTCGACGACGATCGGCGCCGCGACCTCGGGCCGCAGCAGGAAATCCAGGAACAGGTGCGCATTCCCCGGGTGCGGCGCGTCGGCCGGTATGAACCAGAGGTCGAACCAGGCGAGCGTGCCCTCTTTCTGCGTCGTATAGGCGAGAGGAACCGGCCTGCCGACCTGCTTGCCGCGCATCATCGCCTGCGCGTAGTCGCCCGACCAGCTCATCGCGATGCAGACCTCCTCGTTCGGCAGGTCGATCAGCATTTTCGCCGAGCTGAAATAGCGAACGTAGGGCCGCACGCCCTTCAGCAGCCGCTCGACGTCCGCTAGGTCGCCCGGATCGAGGCTGTTGGGGTCGTGGCCGAGGTAGAGCATCGCCATCGGGATCACGTCGGTCGGCTCGTCGAGGTAGGAGATGCCGCAATCGGCGAAACGCTTCGCGATCTCCGGCTTGAAGATCATGTCGCCGCTCGTCACCGGTGCATCGGGCATGCGCTCGCGGATCATGCGGGTGTTGTACGCGAATCCGGTCGTGCCCCAGAGATAAGGCACGCCGTAGCGGTTGCCCGGATCCGCGGAATCGAGCATCCCGAGCACCCAGGGATCGAGGTTGCGCCAGTTGGGCAGCTTCGACTTGTCGAGCGGGCGGTAGACTCCGATCGGGATCAGGCGCGCGGAATAGCGCTCTGCGTGCGCCACGACATCGTAGCCCGTGCGGCCGGCGAGCAGGCGCGCCTCGGCCATCTCGGTCGAGTCGTAGACGTCGTAATTGACCTTGATGCCGTACTCGCGCTCGAAGTTCGCGACCGTGTCGGGCGCGATGTAATCGGGCCAGGTGAAGACATTGAGGATTTTTTCCTCGGCGGCGCCTGCCGCTCCCGCCGCGAGGAGCGCCCACAGGGCGAACGGCGCAAGCGAAGGCTTCACGGCCTACATGCCCTCGAGGCCGCGCTTGACGAGGGCGCGGGCGATGATCAGGCGCTGCACTTCGCTCGCACCCTCCCAGATCCGGTCGACGCGCAGCTCGCGATAGAAGCGCTCGGCCGCATTCTCGCGCATGTAGCCGCGCCCGCCCTGGATCTGCAATGCGCGGTCCGCGACCCGGTTCGCGGCCTCCGAGGCATAAAGCTTCGCGATCGAGCAACGCGCATGCAGCGAGCGCAGGTCGTCGCCACGATCATGGGCCTCGGCCGCCTCGAAGGTGATGAGCCGGGCGGCCCAGAGCTCGGTGACGCAGTCAGCGAGCATCGCCTGCACCATCTGCTTCTCGGCGAGCGGCTCGCCGCCGATCATGCGGGTGCTCGCAAACGCGGTCGCCTCCTCGATCAGGCGCGCGGCCGCGCCGCAGCAGCGCGCGGCAATCATGAGCCGTTCGCGCCGGAACCAGGCGTGCGAGAAGCGCATGCCGTCGCCCTCGGGGCCGAGCCGCCGGCTCTCGGGCACGAAGACGTCCTTGAAGCGGTAGGTCGGATGGTGGGCGCTGAACGTGTGACTGAAGCGCGGCGTGCGCAGGACTTCGATGCCGGGCGTCTGCGTGTCGATGAAGAACAGCGAGTCGGAGCCGGCGTGGGCTCCGTCCGCCAGGCGCGCCTGGAGTATGAAATAGTCCGCGTGGTTGGCACTCGTGACGTACCACTTCTCGCCGTCGATCGAGTAGCCGCCCTTGGCGCGCCGCGCGGTCGTCTCGACGGCAACGTCCGAGCCGGAGCCGCTCTCGGTGATCGCGTAGCACTCTTTCCGCGTGCCGCTCATGAGCGGCAGGATGAATTCCCGGATCTGCTCCTCGCTGCAGGCCTCGAACATCCAGCTCTGGGCCTCGGAGAAGCACCAGCAAAGCGCATTCGTGACGCGGCCCAGCTGCTCCCAGACCGCGACCTGGTCCACGATCCGCGCCTGCCTGCCGCCGCGCGCCCTAGGCACGTCCATGGCGCTGAAGCCAAGCTCGATCGCGAGCTTCTTGTGGCGCTGCTCGACCTCCGGCGGCAGTCGACCTTCGTGCAGTTCGGCTTCGACTTCCCAGGGAATCAGCTCCTCGGTTGCGAACTTGAAGGCGCGATCGCGCCAGTCCCGTGCGGTTGCGTCTAGCGCGATTTGCATGGTCTTAGCCTCGGCTCTCCGTTTCCGGCTGGCTGAAGTGCCGCGGGAACACGTCCGCCAGATAAGACAGGGTAATTCGCTTGGCGCGCTCGCGGCTCATGGAGTCGGGACGGACCAGGAGGTCGAGCCACAGCCCGTCGGTCAGGGCGGACAGCCCGTCCGCGACCAGGGCCGGCTCGACGTCGGTGTAGCCTCCCTCCTCACAGAGCCTGGCGCAGACGAGGCGGACCATGTCGTCATAGGACCGGTCACGCTCGGCGCAGATCCTGCGGTAGGTCGGCCGGAAGCGCCGCTCGCCCCAGAAGGCGAACCAGACGGCGAGCTTGTCGCGCGAACAGATGGTGCGGCGGAAGTCGAGCTCCACCATCGCGAGAAGCCCCTCGACCGGGCAAACCTCGCCGACGGCAGCGGCCTCCTGGCAGGCCGTCCGGTACTCGTCCGCGAGGTAGCGGAGCGTCTCGGTCAGCAGGCCTTCCTTGCTCCGGAAATGCAGGTTGACGATACCCTGGCTCAGCCCCGCCTCCTGGGCCACAGTCGCAACGGTGGTGTCGGCGAGACCGCGGTCGGCGACCGAGCGGATGGTGGCCTGTATCAGCTGCTCGCGGCGCTCTTCCGGGGGTGCCGTACGGCGTTTCGAGACCACCGCGAGCTGGCGTTTCGAATTCACAAAAAACCTTGCGGAATCAGGTATTTATGCTGAAACGGGGGCGCGCATGGAGGCACCATCTTACCCGGTTCACACACGCAAACCAATGAATGAACACATATTCACTCAAAATGGACGCGGGAGGCTCTTTTGGAGGAAAATGCGCCATCCCGATCGACCCCTTTTCGGACCCTCTGGAAGCCTGCTGCCATGACCCGAAGCCTCGCAAAGTCCAATGCCCAGTTCCAGAAGGCCATCCGCCGCCTCCCCCTCGGGGTCTCTTCCAATTTCCGCTACTGGGGCGAGGACAAGACGATCTACGTGAGGTCGGCGAAGGGAGCCCGCCTGACCGACATCGACGGCAACGAATACATCGATTACCGGCTGGCCTACGGGCCCTGCATCCTCGGCTACGCGGACCCGCGCGTGGACGCCGCGGCCCGCGCCGGGATCGAGGTGGGCGGGGTCTTCGCCCTCTCCACCGAGCGCGAGTGCGCCGTCGCCGAGCGGATTGCCAGCTTGGTGCCCGCGGCGGAGCTCGTTCGCTTCTCGAACTCGGGCACTGAGGCCGTCATGGCGGCGCTGCGCGTCGCGCGCGCCTATACCGGCAAGGATTCCTACGTCGTGATCGAGGGCGGCTACCACGGCGTCTTCGACGCGGCGCTCTGGACGACGTCCATCGAGGAATGGCATCCGGGCCACGGCGACCCGCAGCTCGTCCCCTACGGCGCCGGGGTCCCGCACGTGCTGCGCGCCCTGATTCACGCGGTACCGATGAACGATGCCGACCGCCTCGAGAGCGTGTTCAAGGCCTACGGCGGCCAGATCGCCGCGTTCCTGATCGAGCCGATCATGGGCAACTGCTGCTCGATCTCCGCGACGCGCGAGTTCCTCCGCGATGCGCGCGCGCTCTGCGACAAGTACGGCATCCTCCTGATCATCGACGAGGTGAAGACGGGCTTTCGAGTGGCGCGCGGAGGCGTGCAGGAGCTCTTCGGCGTGAAGGCCGACCTCTGCACCTTTGCGAAGGCCATGGGCAACGGCTACCCGATCTCCGTGTGCTGCGGGCGCGAGGACATCATGCGCAAGTTCGGCAACGGCGTCGTGCACGGCGGCACCTTCACCTGCCATTCCGTCGCCCTTGCCGCCGCGGAGAAGACGCTCGAGATCCTGGCCGAGACGCCTGCGCTCGCGACCATCGCCGATTACGGCCTGAAGCTCCGGGCCGGCATGAGCCAGATCCTCTCTCAGCGCGGCATCAAGCATTCATTCAGCGGGCACCCTTCGATGAGCGGGCTGTTCTTCAGCGAAAAGCCGCCCCGCGACTACCGGGACTGGGCCTCGAGCGATTACACTTTCTACGAGGCAGTGGCCCCGCACCTGCACGACCTCGGAGTGCTCTGCGAGCCGGACTCGCGCGAGCCGTGGTTCGTCTGCGAGGCGCACGACGAGCGCTGCCTGGGGGAGACGCTCGAGCGCTTCGAAACCGCCGTCGATCGCGTGGTGCGAAGCGCCGCGGGCGCGGCGCAGGCTCGCGGCACGCAATAAGACGCGAAGAGACGGACTCGACCTTGGCGAAATACGATGCGATCGTCATCGGCGCGGGCCATAACGGCCTGACCAACGCCGCCTACCTTGCGCGCTCGGGGCTCAAGGTCCTCGTGGTCGAGCGCATGCCCTGGATCGGCGGCGCGGCGGTCAGCCGCGAGATCGAGAAGGGCTGGATCTACTCGAACTGCTCCTATGTCTGCAGCCTGCTGCGGCCGGAGCTGTTCCGCGACCTCGAGCTCGCGCGCCACGGCCTTCAGGTCGTGCCCTACGGCGGCGGCGTGACCATCACCTCGAGCGGCGACATCCTCGGCAATTACCCGGACGAGCAGGTGCAGCGCCGCGAGTTCGCGCGGCACAACCCGCGCGACGCGGATGCGTACCACCGGTACTCCACCGACGTGATGCGCCAGTGCAAGTTCATCCGGCCCCTGCTCCTTCGCACCCCCCCCGACCCGACTTCGCTGAAGCCGCGCGACCTGCGCGAGCTGATCTTCCTCGGCCGGGAGATCAACAAGTTCGGCGAGCAGTTCATCTACGACACGCTGCGCTTCTACTCGATGAGCATCGCCGATTTCCTGAACGAGTACTTCGAGTCGGACGTCGTGAAATGCCACCTCTCGGGCAGCGGGATCATCGGCTCGGCCATGGGCGTCTACTCGCCCGGCACGGCCTACGTGCTGCTGCACCACTACATGGGCGACGTGGACGGCTCGATCGGCGCCTGGGGATTCGCGCGCGGCGGCATGGGCGCGGTCTCGAAGGCCATCGCGAGCGCCTTCAAGTCCTTCGGCGGCGAGATCGTGACCGACGCGCCGGTCTCGCAGGTCATCGTCAAGGGCGGCCGCGTCGCCGGGGTCGCGACCGAAAACGGCACCGAATACCACGCGGACATCGTCGTCTCGAACCTGGACCCGCGCCGCACTTACACGAAGATCTTCGATCCGAAGGACCTTCCGCCCGCGATCGTCGAGAAGGCACACAACTGGAAGATCCGCGGCTCGTCCGGAAAGCTCAACATCGCGCTCGACGGCCTGCCGGAGTTCCCGGCGCTCGGCCAGGACAATCCGCTCGCCTACGGCGACATGCACTTCCTCGACTCGCTCGAGAAGATGGAGCGCGCCTACGACGACTGGAAGAACGGCACCTGGTCGAAGGAGCCCTACCTCGACCTGCTGATTCCGTCGATGACGGACCCGACCATGGCGCCCCCGGGCAAGCACTTCATGTCGGTGTTCGTGCAATACGTGCCGCCATTCATCCACGGCCGCGAGTGGACCGACGCCGACCGCGAGGGATTCAAGAACACCGTGCTCGACCAGATCGGCCGCTACAGCCCCAACTTCAAGTCGCTCGTGCGCCACGTCGAGTGCCGCACGCCGCGCGAGCTCGAGGCCGAGGTCGGGCTCACCGAGGGCAACATCTTCCAGGGCGAGCTGACGATGGACCAGCTCCTGTTCAACCGGCCCTTCCCGGGCTACGCGCAATACCGCGGGCCGGTGCGCGGTTTCTACATGTGCGGCTCGGGCACGCATCCGGGCGGCGGTGTGATGGCGGCGCCCGGCGCGAATGCAGCGCGCGAGATCCTGATGGACCTCGGCCGCCCGAATATCGTGCCGGAAGGCTGGCACGATGACTGAACGCGATCGCATCGTCATCGTCGGCGCGGGCCACAATGGCCTCGTCTGCGCGGCCACGCTCGCGCGCGCAGGCCGCGAGGTCGTCGTGCTCGAAGCTGCTTCCCAGGTGGGCGGCGCAGCGGTCACGCGCGAGTTCGCGAAGGGCTTTCGGGTCTCCGGCTGCGCGCACCTCTCGTTCCTGCTCGACACCGGCATCGCACGCGAGCTCAAGCTTGCCTCGCACGGCCTCAAATGGGCGCATTCCGGGCTGAAAACCGTCGCGCTGGCGCAGGCGGGCGATCACCTCGTGCTGAATGGCGGCAAGCTCGAATCCGGCACCCTCTCCGAGGGCGATCGCAAGGCGCTCGCTGCTTACCACGCAAGGATGCGGAAGTTCGCGTGCGTGCTCGCGAAGCAGCACAACCGCATGCCGCTGCGGCTCGGCGGCGGCGGTCGATCCGACGTGGTGGGCGCCGCCAGGCTCGGCCTCGACATCCGGCTGCTCGGCCGCGATGACATGCGGGAGTTCCTGCGGATCGCGGGCATCAACATCTACGACGTGCTCGAGGAGCTCTTCGAGTCGCCGCTCCTGAAGGGCGCGCTCGGCCTCGACGCGGTTCTCGGCGCGAATCTCGGGCCGCGCTCGAACAACTCGGTCCTCGCCCTGCTGCACCGCCTGAGCGGGCAGTTGCAGCGCGCCGACGGATTCTCGATTCCGGAAGGCGGGATGGGCGCGATCAGCGAGGCCCTGGCGGGAGCGGCACGCGCCGCCGGCGCCACGATCCGCACCGGCAGTCCCGTCGCGCGCATCACGCTCGAAGGCGACCGTGTCTCGGGTGTCGAGCTCGAGGGCGGCGAGAAGATCGCCGCAGGCACGGTGGTCTCGAACGCCGATCCAGCAAGAACGCTGCTTCAACTACTGGGTGCCCGTCACCTCGAGACCGGATTCGTCCACCGGGTCCGGCATTTCCGGAACAAGGGCATGTCGGCCAAGCTGCACCTCGCGCTCGAGGCGCTACCCTCCTTCTCGCGCCTGCCTGCCGAGCTCGCGGGCGAACGGCTCGTGATCTCGCCGGACCTCGTCTACCTCGAGCATGCTTTCGATCACGCGAAGCACGGCCAGTGCTCGCCCGATCCCGCACTCGAGATCACGATCCCGTCGCTGCACGACAAGACGCTCGCTCCCGCAGGCAAGCACGTGCTGTCGGCAATCGTGCAGTACGCGCCATTCGACGATCGCGCGAGCGGCGACGGTCCGCGGCGCGAGCTCCTGGCGCGCACGCTCGGCGTGCTCGATCGCCATGCGCCCGGCCTGCGCCGCCAGGTGGTCGCCTCCGAACTGCTGCTGCCCGCAGACATCGAGCGCGAGTTCCGCATCACGGGCGGCCATTGGCACCACGGCGAGCTGGCGCTCGACCAGCTCATGATGATGCGGCCGGTGCCCGGTGCGGCGCAGTACGCGATGCCGGTTGGCGGGCTCTTCCTCTGCGGCGCCGGATGCCATCCGGGTGGCGGCGTCATGGGTTCGGCCGGACGCAATGCCGCGAATGCCGTCCTTGCCACGGAGCGTCCCGCGTGAGCATCAAGGACGAGATGAACCGGAAGGAGCACTTCCGCAAGGCCGTTTGGGAAACGCCGTTCCATCCGCGCACGGCGGCGCTCAACACGCTGAACGAGTGGCACCGCTGGAAGGATTACACGACGGCCGACGCCTATTTCGACGAGGCGCTCGAGTACGCCGCGATCCGGAACGCCTGCGCCGTGTTCGACCTGACGCCGATGACCAAGCACCTGATCAGCGGCCCCGACGCGCTCGCCTTCCTGAATCGACTGGTCACGCGCGACGTCGCGAAGATCAAGCCCGGCAAGGTCGGCTATTGCGTCTGGTGCGACGACAACGGCCAGGTCATCGACGACGGTACGATCTTTCACCTGCGCGAAGGCGTCTACCGCCTTTGCTCGCAGGAGCGGCAGCTCGACTGGCTCACGCGCTCGGCGTACGGCTTCGACGTCACGATCGTGGAGGACACGCACGACGTCGCCGGGCTCGCGCTCCAGGGCCCGACGAGCTGCGCCGTGCTGAAGGCGATCGGCTGCGAAGGCGCCGAGACCATGAAGCCCTTCGACATCCGGTACTTCCCGTTCGCCGGCGGCGAGTTGATGGTCTCGCGCACGGGCTTTACGGGCGATCTCGGCTACGAGCTCTGGATCGACCCGCCGCGCGCGCTGGAACTCTGGGATGCGCTTTTCGAGAAGGGCAAGATCCACGGCATCCGTCCGATGGGCACGCATGCGCTCGAAGTCGCCCGCATCGAGGCCGGCTTCATCCAGGCCCAGGTCGACTTCCATCCGGCCGACCAGGCGATCATGCTCGACCGCTCGCGCTCACCCCTCGAGCTCGACCTGGCCTGGCTGGTCGACTTCAACAAGCCGGTCTTCAATGGCCGCCGCGCGCTCCTCGAGGAAAAGAAGAAGGGCTCGCGCTTCCGCTTCGTGAAGCTCGACGTCGAGGGCAACAAGCCTGCGCGCTCCGCCTACATCTACGACAAGGACAAGAACGTCGTCGGCACCGTGACCTCGGCCGAGTGGTCGCCGTCCGCGAAGGCGAACATTGCCTATGCGTCGATGCACATGCCCTGGGGCCGGCCGGGCGACGAGCTCTGGGCCGAGATCTACTATCAGCGCGAGCTCAAGTGGTCGCGCGTGATGGCGCGCTGCCGGGTCGTCGAAGGCGCCTTCTGGGACCCGCCGCGCAAGCGCGCGACGCCCGCCCAGGACTTCTGACCCGCGCGGGGCCGGCATGGCTCATCGGCTCGATCCCCTGCTCCGCCCGCAATCGATCGCCGTGCTCGGCGCCACCGAGCGCGAGGGCACCGTCGGCCGCCACACGGTCGAGAACCTGCTGAAGGGCGGCTTCGAAGACGGCTTGTACGCCGTCAACCCGGGCCGCAAGTCAGTGCTCGGCGTGCCCTGCTATCCATCGCTTGCAACCTTGCCGGAGCCGGTCGAGCACGTGATCTTCGCCGTCGCCGACGAACGCGTCGAGGCGGCGCTCGACGACGTCATCGCCCACGGCGCTCGCGCAGCGACGATCATGTCTACGCTCGTCATCGAGGGCGACAGCGATCCGCCATTGCGAGATCGCGTGCTCGCGAAGATCAGGAGGTCCGGCCTCGTCGTCTGCGGCGCGAACGGCATGGGCTTCTACAATTTCGCCGAGGGAATCTGGGGCTGCGGCTTCCGCACGCGCATGCACCGCCGCGGCGGCAACGTCGCCTACATCAGCCATTCCGGCTCGGGCATGTGCGGCATCGTGGACAGCGAGGAACGCGTCGACTTCAACCTGGTCGTTTCGACCGGCCAGGAACTGGCCGTTTCGATGGACGAGTACCTCGACTACGCGCTCGAAATGCCGGGTACCCGAGTAGTCGGCCTCTTCATGGAAACGGCGCGCAATCCCGAAGGTGTCGTGCGTGCCTTCGACAAGGCACGCCGGCGCGGCATTCCAATCGTCGCGCTCAAGGTGGGACGCACCGAGCTCTCCGCGCGCCTCACGGTCTCTCACTCCGGAGCCATCGCGGGCCGGGATGCCGTGTACGACGCCATCTTCGACCGCTATGGCGTGCATCGCGCACGGGACATGGACGAGCTGGCCACCACCCTCATCATGTTCGCGCAGCCGCACGCGGTGGGCACCGGCGGCCTGGTCTCCATCCACGATTCCGGGGGCGAGCGGCAGCTTCTGATCGACCTCGCCCAGGATGCGGGCGTGCCGCTGACGCAAATCTCGCCTGCCTCGACCGCGAAACTCGAGTCGCTTCTCGACCCGGGCCTGCCCGCCGTCAATCCGCTCGACGCCTGGAGCACGGGCGGCCCCGACTATCACGCGGTCATGGAGCAATGCTTCGCCACGCTGATGAGCGATCCGCAGGCGGCGCTCGGCGCGGTCGTTCATGACCGCATCGCGGGTGGCGGCATTCACGGGGGCTACCTGGATTACATGCGCGCGGGGCATCGCGCCTCCGGCAAGCCCGCATTCCTCGTCGCCAACCGGCAGGGAACGGGGTCGGACCCGCTGATCGTCGACGCGACGCGCGAAGGCTTCCCGGCGCTCGACGGGCTCGAGTCGTTCCTTCGCGGCGCGCGTCACCTCCTCGATCACCGCGATTTTACCGCGCGCAAGGACGCGCCGCCGCCGCATATTCCCGACACGGCCATCGCGCGATTTCGCGCAAGACTCGCAAGCGACCGAGGCCTCGACGAAAACGACGCGCTCATGCTGCTCAAGGAAGCTGGCCTGCCCGCCAGCGCAGGCCGCATCGTCGAGAGCGAGGCCGCGGCGCTCGCGGCGGCTCGCGAGCTCGGCTACCCGGTCGTGCTGAAGACCGCGAAGCGCGACGTCCACCACAAAAGCGAGATGCAGGGCATTCACCTCGCGCTCGCGGACGAGTCCGCGGTCGGCGCCGCCTGGCGCGATCTCGCGAAACGCATCGGACCACGCGTGCTGGTCGCGCCGATGATTGCGGCGGAAGGCGTCGAGTTGCTGCTCGGCATGGTCAACGACTCACAGTTCGGGCCGGTCGTGCTCCTCGGCGCCGGCGGCGTGCACGTCGAGGCGCTCGCGGACGTCGCTTACGCCATGCCGCCATTCGATGCGGCCGAGGCCTCCCGCCTCGTCGAGCGCCTCCGCATCGCGCCACTGCTGCGAAGCCGGCGGCACCGGCGTCCGCTCGCGATCGAGGAATTCTGCCGCGTGGCCGGGCGCTTCTCCGCGCTCGTGGCCGCGCTCGGCGACGAGCTTTCGGAAATTGACCTCAACCCCGTGATAGTCCACGCGGACGGCTGCGCCATCGTCGATGCGCTCATCGTCCCGTCTCAACCGAGGCAAGCCCATGAGTATCCAGACCGTCGCAAAGCATGACCACACCCGCTGGCAGTCCGTAGCGTCCAAAGCGCAGAAAAAACCGGAGACCCGGCTCTTCATCGACGGCAAGTTTGTCGACGCGAAGAAGGGGGGGCGCTTCACCAGCGTCAACCCAGCGAACGGCGAGCCGATCGCCGAGGTTTCTGCGGGCACGGCGGAAGACGTCGATCGCGCCGTACAGGCCGCCCGCAAGGCGTTCAAGTCGGGTGCCTGGTCGAAAATGGCGCCGCGCGCGCGCATGGAGGTCATGAACCGCTTCGCCACGCTCGTCGACGAGAACGCCGAGGCGCTCGCCGTGCTCGAGACGCTCGACATGGGCAAGCCCATCGCGGATGTGGTGAACATCGACTTGCCGGCCGTCGTCGAGACGATCCGCTTCATGGCGGAGTGCATCGACAAGGTGGATGGCGCAGTGACGAGCACCGAGTCGGGCGTCGTACACATGGTGCTGCGCGAGCCCTACGGAGTCGTCGGAGCGATCTCGCCGTGGAACTATCCGATGCTCATGGCCACATGGAAGATCGCGCCCGCGCTCGCCGCCGGCAACACGGTCGTATTGAAGCCCGCCGAGCAGGCGCCGCTCTCCTGCCTGCGGCTCGCCGAGCTCTTCATCGAGGCCGGCGGTCCAGCAGGCGTCTTCAACGTCGTGAACGGCCTCGGCGAGGAAGCAGGCAAGGCGCTCGCGCTGCACGAAGACGTCCGCAAGATCACGTTCACGGGCTCGACGGCGATCGGCAAGATGATCCTGCAATACGCCGGCCAGTCGAACATGAAGCAGGTCGCGCTCGAATGCGGCGGCAAGACGCCCCAGGTCTTCATGGCCGACACCGAGGACCTCGACCGCGCGGTGACGGCGGCGTACCGCGGCATCTACTCGAACATGGGCGAGGTCTGCAACGCAGGCTCACGCCTCCTCGTCGACCGCTCGATCCGGAAGAAATTCGTCGAGCGCTTTGTCGAGCTCGGCCAGGACGCCTTCAAGCCCGGCGACCCGCTCGACCCGGACACGAACATGGGCCCGCTCGTCACGCACGACGATCAGAAGCGCGTGCTCGGCCTGATCGAGAAAGGCCGCAAGGAGGGCGCGAAGCTCGAGTTCGGCGGCGACACGCCGTCGAAGCTCAAGAAAGGCGCCTATGTGAATCCCACGCTTTTCACCGGCGTGAAGAACGATATGACGATCGCGCGCCAGGAGATTTTCGGGCCGGTCGCCTCCGTCATCGAGTTCAACGGAGTCGAGGAAGCGCTCAAGATCGCGAACGACACGATCTACGGCCTCGCGGCGGGCGTCTGGACGCGCGACCTCGATACGGCGTTCCGCCTGGTGCGCGGAATCGAGGCCGGCATCATCTGGATCAACTCGTTCGACGAGGGCGACATGACGCAGCCCTTCGGCGGATACAAGCAGTCCGGCAATTCGCGCGACAAGTGCCTCGACAGCTTCAAGAGCTACACGCAGACGAAATCGGCGTGGTTCCGGCTGAAGGAAGGCTGATCGTGGCCGACCCGCTCGTCCGCTCGGAGCGCCGGGGCGCTGTGGCGCTCCTGACGCTCAACCGGCCCGACAAGCTGAATGCCGTCAACGTGCCGATGATCGAGGCGCTCGATGCTGCGCTCGATGCGGCCGAGGCCGACGAGTCGGTACGTGCGATCGTCCTCGCGGGAGCCGGTCGGGCCTTCTCTGCCGGTTTCGATCTCGACATGGGCGTGGGCGACGGCAAGCCCGATCCGGCGGCCGTCCGCCGCGCGCTCGAGAACGACTTTCGGATCATCTGCCGATTCTGGGACTGCCCCAAGCCGACGATTGCCGCGGTCCACGGCTACTGCCTCGGCAGCGCGATGGAACTCGCGCTCGCCTGCGACCTCACGATTGCAGCAGACGATTGCCGCTTCGGAGAGCCGGAGGTGAAATTCGGCAGCGGCATCGTGGCGCTGCTGTTGCCCTGGCTCGCAGGTCCCAAGGCCGCCAAATACCTGCTGCTCACCGGCGAAGACCGCGCGAGCGCTGCGGAGGTCCAGGCGATGGGCCTGGTCAACCGCGTCGTGCCGGCCGCGAGCCTGCTCGACGAGGCCCTCGCCCTCGCGCAGCGCATCGCTGCGAACGATGCGCTCGCGGTCCGCATGACGAAGCAGGCCATCAACCGCAGCCTCGACATCGGCGGCATGCGCCAGGCCATGCGGCACGCGCTCGAGATCGACATCGCGATCGAGACGTCGGAGACCACGGAGTCGCGGGAGTTCAACGAAATACTGAGACGGGACGGCGCCAAGGCGGCAATCGCCTGGCGGAGCGCCCGCGCGGCACAGCCACCGGCGGGGAAGGCTTCATGATCAAGGCGACCAAGCGTGTGCCCGATGAACTCCAGCACTTCCTTGAGAAGTATCCGGACACGCAGCAACTCGAGCTCCTGCAACCGGACATGCTCGGGATCCTGCGCGGCAAGCGCGTCGGGCGCAGCGAGTTCGCCAAGCCCTTCGGCGACGGGCTCAATTTCTGCGGCGCGACCGTCCTGCTCGACGCCAAGGGGCTCACCTTCGACCGCATCGACAACGGCGGGCGCGACGGCGATCCCGACGCGATCTCGACGGCGGTAGCCGGCTCGCTCGCGCCGGTGCCCTGGGCGCACGTGCCGACGGCGCAGGTCCTGCTCGCGATGAACGACTCGAAAGGCGGGCCATTCTTCGCGGATCCGCGCCAGGTGCTGCGCCATGCCATGAGGCCGCTGCATGAGATGGGACTCACCGCGGTCGCCGCGACCGAACTCGAGTTCTACCTGCTCGAGCCCAACACCGAACGGCCGACGCCGAAGGCCGGATTAATTCCCGGCACTCGGCAGGTCCAGACCGGCCCGCAGTACGGCAGCATGGAGGACGTCGAGGACGCCGACCCTTTCCTCGCGGAGCTCTTCGCGACCTGCCAAGTGCAGAACATCCCCGCCGGCGCGACGCTCAAGGAATTCGCGCCCGGCCAGTTCGAGGTCAACCTCCATCACGTCGCGAGCGCCGAGCTCGCGGCCGATCATGGCGTGCTGCTCAAGCGCGCGGTGAAGGCCGTCGCGCGCAAGCACGGGATGGCGGCGAGCTTCATGGCGAAGCCCTTCGCGGAGTGGGCGGGTTGCAGCCTGCACGTGCATATCAGCCTGGTGGATTCGGCGGGCAAGAACGTGTTCAGCGGCACGAGCAAGGACGGACCGTTCTCGGACACGCTGCGGCACGCGATCGGCGGCCTCGCGGCGGCGATGCCGGAGTCCATGGCGATCTTCGCGCCGACGGCGAATTCCTATCGGCGCTACCGGCCGGGCGTATTCGTGCCGCTCGCGCCCAACTGGGGGCGCAATCACCGCGGGGTTGCGCTACGCATTCCGATGTCCGGCGCGGAAGACACGCGTGTCGAGCATCGTCCCGGCGGCTCGGACGGCAATCCATACCTCGTGCTCGCTGCCATCCTCGCGGGCATCCACCACGGCATCACGAACCGGGTGGATCCGGGTCCGATGGTAGCGCAGGGTTCTGTCATTGACGAGAAAGCCGAGCTGCCGATTCGCTGGGACGCCGCACTTGATGCGTTCGATGCGGGCAAAGTCCTGCCGAAGTACCTAGGCGAGCGGTATCACAAACTTTATGGGACCTGCCGGCGTGAGGAGAGCGAACGGTTCCACTCGGAGATAAGCGATCGCGACTATGAGTGGTACTTACGCGCGATGTAGGCTGTGAACCATGGCGTCTAGTGGGATTGACCAATCTACGGCACCAAGCTAGTGACGGCTAACGTCCGCGTTGAGCGGACCGCGCGCAGCGCGGCCGGCGCGCCGCAGGCGAACAATCTTCCGACACGCTTGCGGCGCGCTCGCTCAACGCTATCACGGACTGCCCGAACGCATAGTTGCGCTGGCTGGCATCAACTTGTTCACAAGTTCATAGAATAGATGCGAAATTATGTTCATGGCGCTCTTTGGCGTTCCGATTGGGAGGTCCCAATGGTACGGATGACGACCATATTTTGCGCATTCATGTGCGCGACGGCCTTCGCGCAAAGCGAGCCGCAGGGGAGCTCCGTTCCTGTCGATCATTTCACACGCCATGACGAGTTCGGCACGATTAAGATATCTCCGGACGGTCGTTCCCTTGCAATGACCGCTGGCAGGTACGGACGCTCCGAGGTCGGGACGTTCGATCTCGAGAAGATGGCGCCCATAAGCGGCGCCCGCGCGCCCGAGTGGATGGAAATCGACGAGTTCCATTGGGTATCAGCGAATCGGTTGATATATCTCATCGCGGAGCGCCAGTCGGACCTCGTGGTCCCCGTGCCCACGGGAGAGATTTATGGCATCGACCGCGACGGCGGGCGGCACAGCATCATCTACGGCTATCGAGCTGGGCAGCCGCAGACCGGGACCCACCGCAAGGTCCGCGAGAACACTTACGCAACGCCGGAGCTCGTAAGCGCCCTCCGAAATGACGACGACAGCGTGCTGATCGCTGAATTTCCGTGGCGAGTCGGAACCAGTCACGCCGAGTACGACTTGGACTCCAAGCCTAACCTCACGCGTCTGGATGTTTACTCCGGAAGAAAGCAATCTCTCGGCGTCGCGCCGCTCGTCGGTGCGACCCTGCTCGTCGACCGCGACGATCATGTGCGCTTTGCGACGGGCCTCAACCCCGACTTCAAGCAGGCAGTGAGCTGGAAGCCAGAACCGGACGGCGAGTGGGTGGACTTCGAGCTACCGGAATTCCGTGACGAGAGCATCGAGCCGAAAGGCTTCAGCAGCGACAATCATTCGGTGTATTTCACGGGAGTCCGCGAGGGAGAACGATTCGCTGCGCTGTACCGCTTCGAACTGCAGACGTGGAAAGTCGAAAAGCTGTTCGCGTTCGACGATTGCGACGTGACGGAGATTATTCTGGATTTCGCAGATGTGGAAATTATCGGGGTAACGGGTTACACGAACCGGCCCGTGTATCACTGGCTGAAGCCCGAAGATCCGGCCGCGAAACTGCACCAGAGTTTACAGCGCGCCTTCCCGGGTCAGGACGTGACGATCACGAGCGCGTCGCAGGACGGTCGACTTGCAATTGCTTTTGTCAACTCTGACGTTAATCCGGGTGAGTACTACCTGTTCGACACAAAATCGATGAAAGCCAATTTTATCCGGGCGGCGCGTGCATGGGTCGATCCAAGACAGATGCGCCAGAAGTCACCAATACAGTTGACGGCACGCGATGGGCTCACTTTGCACGGCTATCTCACACGACCTGCCGGCGAAGGCCCGTATCCAATGGTGGTGCTGCCACACGGTGGACCGCACTTCTTCCGAGATCAATGGGCGTTTGACTCGGAAGTGCAGCTTCTCGCGAGCCGCGGCTATTCGGTTCTACAAGTCAATTTCCGGGGTAGCGGCGGATATGGAATGGATTTCCAGGCCGCCGGCTACAAGGAATGGGGAGCCAAGATGCAGGACGACATCACCGATGCGACTCGGTGGGCGATCCAACAGAAAGTGGCGATTCCCGAACGGATATGCCTCTTCGGATCGAGCTACGGTGGCTACGCGGCGCTGATGGGCGTTGCCCGCGAACCAGACCTGTATCGTTGCGCAGTGGGTTATGCCGGGGTGTATGACCTGGAATTGACACGCGAATCCGGGAACATAGCGCAATCGCGGAGCGGCAGTGCCTACTTGGCGAAGGCGCTCGGTGACGACCCTGCGGATTTACGCGCTCGCTCGCCGGTAAACCATGTTCAGAAGATTCGCGCTCCGGTGCTCCTCGTGCACGGGAAGGAGGACTGGCAGGCGGACTATAGGCAGGCCACGGAAATGAAGAAGGCGCTCGAACGGAACGGCAAGCAGTTCGACTGGATGACCCTGAGGGCCGAAGGGCACGGCGTCTATGACGAGGCGAGCCGCCGTGAGGTATACGAACGCATCCTTTCGTTCCTCGGCCAGCACCTCAAACCGGCAACGACTGATGCTGTGGCGAGACAGGTCGACGAAGGATGAGCGCACGAGACATACCACTGATTTCTATTAACACGCCTGCGCCGTTGACGTTTCCGCGGAAACGTTTTTCGACCGCTCCGCCCGCAGCATCAGCCAGCCGACCGCGAGATCGACGTCGAGCGCTTCGCCCGTCCAACCGGTAATCGCAGTTTGCGGCGTGATTTGGACCGGCTGACTCGCAGCGAGATCGTTCCACTCGACCGTGCGCGGTGGCGGGCTGTCGAAAGTCTCGCCATCCGGGCGTGAAAAACGAATCGCACCATCGTCCAGGCACTGCACGACCACCCTCCCCTCATGCACCAGCCGATGATGGAAGCGGCACAGCGTGACGAGGTTCGAGAGCTTCGTTTCTCCTCCATGGGCCCAGTGCTTCACGTGATGTCCGTCGACGTAGCGCTTGAACGAACAGCCAGGGAAGCGACAGCCCTTGTCCCGCGCATTCAAGGCCCTGCGGATCGCAGACGGGAGGGTCCGGGTCTTGCGGCCGACGTTGAGCGGCTCGCCCCGCTCGTTTTCGATGATCGCAACGAGGCTGGCATCGCAGGCGAGCCTTCTGGCGGTTTCGGCAGCGATTGAAGGCCCATGTTCCAACTCGCAGCGGCCGGCATGGCCGTGCTTCAAGGTCCCGGCATCGACGTGCACCACGATCTGCTGGCGGTCGCCGCCCGATAACTCTTGGGGTCCTGACGCCAGGAAGCTCTCGGCCATCGTCGCAAGCGCCTCGACCCGGCGCTTCCTCGACCGGTGCTGGTCATCCGTTGACACCGTGTCAATAGACGTTCCGGCCGGAACGTTTTTTGGAATCGGCAGGCTGTCCTCGGCCGCCTCGAGCGCCTTCTTGAACAGCGCCCCAACGTCCGCAGGCAATCGGCCGCGGATCACCAGCGAGCCATCCAGCTCGGTGTGGAACCACAGCGACTGGTCGCGCTGCTGAATCGCCTCCCGTGTCAACTCGGCCGCATCCAGCGCGCGCCGATAGCCGCGAATAGTCTGCTTGACGTGACTCGCCGTCCCGCACAGCGCGATGTTGAGGAGGTAGTCCTCGTTCGACGAATTGGCGACCCGGGTTATCTCCCGCGCCTTGAAATAGCTGATCCGGCCCTCGGACATCGCCGCCGCAGTCGCAGGCAGCTTCGAGAGCGCATGCGCCACTCGCACCTTCTCCCGCGCTGCCCCCAACCCGATCCCGCACTTCCAGTTGAGCCAGTGCGCGCACGACTTCACGCCCCACTCGGCCCAGCCGCGCCTTCGATCCAGCTCCGCGATCAGCGCCAGAAATCGCGCATTGGCGGCATTCAAATGTCCGGCGAGGGTCGTGATCTGTTCGATCAACTCGGTCGTTGAAACCGACGCAAACTCCCCTTCCATGGCAGGCTCCAGCAGGCTGTTGTTATGTACAGTATCCTACCAGAAAACCGATATAAAGCAAGTGCTTAGAGTCGAAAAAGTCGGCCGAATCAGGCTGTCAAACGGGCATTTTGGTCCGCCATCGTCCCCCTCGCCGGCGCTTCGACGAGCTTCGCGATCGGAATCCGCTCCCGAATCCAGTCCTGGAACCCCGCCAGCACGATCTCCTTCTCCGACAGGATGCCCTGCGTGTAGGCCCCGGATTCAAGGCCCCGCTGTACCTGGCGCGTCAGCACCTCGTCTTCCATCTGCACGCGCGTGTTGAGCCGCGCGCAGAGGAAGCGCGCCGCCTTCATCTCGCGGCGGTCGTCCACGAAGCCGTAGGAGCGCGCGCGGATGAGCGTGCGTCCGGAGCCGAGCGGCAGCACGTGGAAGAAGTCGAGCCACTCAGGGTAGATGTCGAAGAACACGTTCGGGTAGAGGCCGAAGTAGGTCCAGCGCCGGCGCATGTCTTCCGGCAGGTGCTCGATCACCGGCAGGAATTTCGCGTAGCCTTGCGCGCTCCAGTTTCGCAGCGGCTTCTCGCGCATGCGGTGTGAGAGGCGCATCGTGCCGCCGGGGAAGGACTCGCGGTCGTACTGCGCCTCCATCAGCGCGGAAAGGCCCGGGTGTCCGATCGGGAAGTGATAGTCCTCGACGTAATTCTCGATCACGTTCTTCCAGTCGATCGCGACCTCGTGGGTCCACACTTCGTCGAGCGGCACCATCTGGTCCATCTTGTAGTGCGCAAGCTCGGCCACGTGCGGCGCCATCCGCTCGGCGACCGAAGTCTCACCGCCGCGGAAGCGGATGAAGACCATCCCCATGAAAACTTCCACTTCGATCGGCTTCAGGCCGTACTTCGAGCGGTCGAACGTCGGGAAGGTGTCGGGCGCGCTGATGCTGCGGTTGCGGCCGTCCAGGTGATAGGTCCAGCCGTGATACATGCAGGTCAGGAACTTGGCGCAGCGGCCACGATCGCCGGAAACCACCGCGTGCGCGCGGTGCGCGCAGACATTGTGGAAGGCGCGAATCTCGCCGTCCGCCCCGCGGACGACGAAGCCGCGGCGGCCGAAGTACTCGAAGGTCACGTAGTCGCCGGTCTCCTTGAGCTCGCTCGTGTGGCAGACGATCTGCCAGGACGAGAGGAAGAGTTGCTCGCGCTCGAGCTCGTGGAACTCCTCACTCGAGTAGACCCAGGCGGGCAAAGTGACTCGAATCGCCGGGTCCGTGGACACCGCGGGTTCCGGCGCGCGCGCGCGTAGCGGTGCCGCTGCCTCGATGCGTGGCGCAAGCCAGGGAAAGACGCTGCAAAGATAAGCGCGGCACTGGCGGCGCGCGGCCTCGCGGTCGAAGTCGTCGCCCTCGAACAGGATTCCCTGCCACTGCTGGTCGATTAGGCCCATGAGGCCCTGCGCCACCGCTTCGGCATCCGGCCACAATCCGTTGCCGCGCGCGCAGATGAGCCGCTTGCAGAGGTCTATGACCATCCGGCTCCAGGCCGAATCGCGCTCGCCGCAGATTCGCTGGTAGTCGCCGCGCGCCTTGCTCTCGGCAAGGAACGCGTACCACACCGCGATCTTGTGCGAGTCGCTCAGGGCCCGGCCGAGGCTCGCGTCGATGATGCCGAGCAGCGCGCGCAGGTCGTCGTCGCCCGCCTCCTCCATGACACGCGCCATGGCGTCGGCGAATTCCTCGGACACCTCGCGGAGCGTCGCGAGCAGGAGCGCTTCCTTGCTGCCGAAGTGGAAGTTGATCGAGGCAGCCGTATGTCCCGCGGCGCCGGCGATCTTGGCGGAGGTCAATTCCGACAGGCCATGCTGCGAGATCGCGGCGACCGTAGCCCGGATCAGGTCGAGCTTGGAGCCGGTCGGCCGGACTTCGGTGCTGGGTTCAAGATTCGCGGCCATGCTAGCCTCCTCGCCGAATGCTACACATTCTATCCCGTGCGACCGGATCAACTCAACGTTCGTTTAGTTTACTGAATCACGATTTAATGATTCGTAACTTATTGTTTTTATTTATTTTCTTCCATACCTCGGCGTATGGCATGGAGATCCAGGCCGCTTGGATCACGCTTCCAGACGGCATTCGCCTCTCGGCCGATCTTTATCAGCCGACCGGCGGGAAGGCGGGCGAAAAATTCCCGGTGCTGCTCGAGTACCTGCCCTATCGCAAGCACGAGGCGCGCCGTCGTAACTACGCGCTGTATTCCTATTTCGTGCAGCGCGGCTACGTCGTGGCGGCCGTGGACATCCGAGGCACCGGCAACAGCGAAGGCCGCCTGATCCCTTACGAGTATTCCGAAATCGAGCAGAAGGATGGCGAAGTCGTCATCGACTGGCTCTCGAAGCAGCCGTGGTCGAACGGAAACGTCGGCATGTTCGGCATTTCCTGGGGCGGCTTCAATTCAATCCAGATGGCGGCGCGCGGTCCGCCCGCGCTCAAGGCCATGGTCGCGATCGACGCGACGGAGGATTTGTTCCAAGACGACGTGCACTACATGGACGGGATCATGCACCTCGACTCCTGGGAGATGAGCATGGATCTCGACAACACGCGGCCGGGCGCGCCCGACTACCGGATCGATGACGACAACTTCAGGAATCGCTTCGACACCGAGCCCTGGATGCTCACATACAAGAATCAGCAGCGCGACGGCCCGTTCTGGGACCGCGCGTCGGTGCGCGATCGCTACGACGACATCCGCATTCCGACGTTCCACATCGGCGGCTGGTACGACGGTTACCGCGACAGCGTCCCGCGCATGCTGTCAAACGTGAAGAACGCGCCGGTGAAAGCGATCGTCGGCGCCTGGTCGCATGCCTGGCCGAACGAGCCTTACCCGAATCCGGGCATGGAATGGCGGCGCGAAGCCGTGCGCTGGTTCGATCACTGGCTCAAGGGGATCGACACCGGCATCCTGGAGGAACCGAGGTTCGCGGTTTACGTGCGGAACTGGCATCCGCCCGGCCCCTATCTCGAGAACGCGCCGGGCAACTGGCGCTACGAAGACGGCTGGCCGATCGCGCGCATCCACGACTGGGTGCTCTATCCCCAGGCGAATCACACGCTCGGCGCCGACGCGCCGACAGGCACGACGCATCAATTGCGCAACATCCCCTCGATCGGCGTCGAGGCCGGTGGGCCCGTGATGTGGTGGGGCGACGTTGCGCACGACCAGCGCGGCACCGACGCTTTCAGCCTCGTCTACGACAGCGAGCCGCTCGCTGAAGACCTCGAGATCCTGGGACTCCCGCACGCGACACTGACGGTCGCTGCGAACGCGACACGCGCCAACTGGTTCGCGCGGCTGTCCGACGTCGCGCCGGACGGCACGGTGACCCAGGTTGCGGGCGCCGCCATGAACGGCACGCATCGCGAGTCGGCGCGCGAACCGAAGGCGATCGTGCCGGGCAAACCTTTCGAGCTCGACATCGAAATGCATTTCACGTCCTGGGTGTTCCCGAAGGGCCATCGCATCCGGCTCGCCGTGAACAACGCCCAGTGGCCGATGCTGTGGCCGACGCCGGAACCGATGACGACGGAGCTGCGCCTCGGCCCGTCGCGCCTAGTCCTGCCGGTCGTGCCATTCGAAAAGCGGCTGGTCCCGGATTTCCTCCCGCCCGCCAAGGACCCGCAATTTGCCGGCTACGAATCGCTCGAGGGCGGCACGACTTCGGGCTACGGCGAGATCTCCTCGGTGGACCGCAACCCGCAGACGGGACTCGCGGTCGCCAAGGCAACCAACGGGGGCGGCACGCGTTTCCCCTGGGGCACGGAACGGACCTTCGAGACCATCCGCTATGAGGTCAAGGACGACGCGCCGGCCGACGCCCGGGTGCTCGGCACGCATCGCATGGAAGTCGATCTGCCCGGCCGCAAGCTCGTGTGGGACGCCGAGCTTTCTTTCCGCAGCGACCGCGAAAATTTCCTTTACAGTTACCGACGGCGCCTGACCGAGAACGGCAAGCTCGTGCGCGAGAAGGCCTGGACACAAACCATACCTAGGGATTTTCAATGATGAATCATTCAAACCTGCGACTCCGGTGCTCGATCGGCATCTTGCTCGCCGCGGCCTTGCTCGCCGGCTGCCCGCGCGAAGCGTCCGAGCAGGTCGACGAGAAAAAGTCGACCGTTGCCGACCTTGCGCTCAAGGGCGGCGCGATCTACACGATGGACGGCGCGCGCAGCTGGGCGCGGACGATCGCGATCGATAACGGGCGCATCGTTTACGTCGGCGCTGACGCGGGCGCGAGGGACTACATCGGACCGCAGACAAAAGTCGTCGACCTCAAGGGACGCATGGTCGTCCCCGGGTTCCAGGACGCGCACATTCACCCGATTTCGGGCGGTATCGAGGCCAATGGCTGCGACCTGAACGCGGCGACCACGGTCGAGGGATACGTCGACATCATCGAGAAGTACGCCGATGCGCATCCGAACGAGCCCTGGATCAAGGGCGGCGGCTGGGCCATGTCGGCGTTCGGCCCAGGCGCGCTCGCGCGCAAGGAGCTGATCGACGCGGTCGTCCCTGACCGGCCCGTGATCCTCTGGAGCCGCGACGGCCATACGGTCTGGGTCAACAGCAAGGCGCTTGAGCTCGCCGGCATCACGAAGGATACGAAGGATCCGCCGGACGGCCGCATCGACCGCGATCCGAGGTCCGGCGAAGCCGTCGGCAGCCTGCAGGAAGGCGCCGGCAGCCTCGTCGCCGAGAAGGCGCCGCCCGACACGGACGCCGCGCGCGACGCGGGACTTCGCTACGCGATCAAGATGCTGAATGGCTTCGGCATCACGGGCGTCCAGGACGCCTCGGTCAATGAGGAAGACCTGAAGACATACCGCCGGCTCGACGAAGCGGGCGAACTTTCGATGCGCGTCGTCGGATCGATCTGGTGGGAGCGCGAGAAAGGCGTCGAACAGATCGACGACATCAAGCGCCTGCGGAGCGAGTTCACCCAGGGCCGCATCGACGCAGGCACCGTGAAGATCATGCAGGACGGCGTGATGGAGAATTACACGGCCGTCGTGCTCGAGCCCTACCGGCTCCGCGGCAAGAATGACGTGCGCGGCATCCCGATGGTCGAGCCCGAGCTCCTGAAGCAGGCCGTGACGAAGCTCGACGCGGACGGGTTCCAGGTGCATTTCCACGCCATCGGCGACGGCGCGGTACGCCAGTCACTCGACGCGGTCGAGGCGGCGCGCTCCGCGAACGGCGACCTCGGCCATCGCCACCACATCTCGCACATCCAGCTGATCCATCCGGATGACCAGCCGCGCTTCCGCAAGCTCGGCGTCATCGCGAACTTCCAGCCGCTCTGGGCCTACGCGGACGATTACATCACCGAGTTGACGCTGCCGTTCGTCAGCCGCGAGACCGCGAGCACCATGTACCCGATCGCGAGCATGGAAACGAGCGGCGCCGTCGTCGCCTTCGGCAGCGACTGGTCCGTGTCGAGCGCGAACCCGTTCGAGGAGATGGAGACCGCGATCACGCGCATGGATGCGGTCGGCGACCCGACGAAGCCCTGGATGCCGGAGCAGCGGATCGGGCTGCCCGAGGCGCTGGCCGCGTTCACAATCAACGCCGCCTACACGAATCGCGACGAGAAAAACACGGGCTCGCTCGAAGTGGGCAAGAAGGCGAATCTCGCCGTGCTCGACCGCAATCTGTTCGAGATTGCGCCGACGGAATTGTCGGACACCAAGGTTCTCGTGACCCTGTTCGAGGGAAAGGTTGTCCACGGCAAGCTCGGCGAGCTCTAGGAGGTCCCGTGAAACACCTGATCGATCCCGAAGGACGGCGCCTGCCGATCAAGCTCGATACGACGAGCAATGGCGAGTTCCTGCCGGTGCCGCTGACCCCCGAGAACCGCCATGCGAATCACCTCGCGCAGGAGTCAGCGAGCCTGAATGCGAAGCGCCTCGGGATCGGGCGGCGGGACTTCCTGCTCTCGACCTGCGGCGCCGCGAGCACCCTCCTCGCCTTCAATGCCGCCAATGCCGCGGCCGGCCGCACGGGCGGTTTCTTCGACCTGCCGGCCGTCGCGGCAGTCGAGCCCGCCGCCGCCGCGCCGCTCGAGAGCGGCGAGTTCATCTTCGACGTTCAGGGTCACTACGTCGACCCGACGGCGGCCTGGCTCAAGGTCGCACCGGACTCCGCATTCAAGTGGTCTCCCAAGGCGGGCTGCGCGCTCGCGGACGGCAAGACGCCGCGCAGCCACCTCGCCTGCTTGACGTCAGAGGAATTCGTGAAGGACGTGTTCCTCGACAGCGACACGGACATGATGGTGCTGTCCTTCGTGCCGGCGCGCCGCGATGCCTCGCCGCTCGAGATCGAGTCCGCCGACAACGTGCGCCGCATCGTCGATCGCATGGAGGGCAATCACCGGCTCATGATCCACGGCCGCGTGAACCCGAACCAGCCGGGCGACGTCGAGGACATGCCGCGGCTGAAAGAGAAGTTCGGCGTCTGTGCCTGGAAGACCTACACGCAATGGGGCCCCGATGGGACGGGCTTCTACCTCGACGACGACGTCGGCATCCGCTTCATCGAGGAGGCGCGCCGGCTCGGGGTCAAGGTCATCTGCGTGCACAAGGGGCTGGCATTCGGGCCGAAGTCCTACGAGCACAGCCAGTGCCGCGACATCGGTCCGGTCGCAAAGCGCTTCCCGGACGTCAGTTTCCTGATCTATCACTCGGGCTTCATCACGGAAGGCGAGGAGAAGGCCTACGGCCAGAACGCGAACCGCGACGGCATCGACACGCTGATCCGTTCGCTCGAGGAGAACGGGATCAAGCCCGGCTCGAACGTGTATGCGGAACTCGGAAGTACCTGGCGCTTCCTGATGCGCGACCCGGGGCAGGCCGCGCACGGCCTCGGCAAGCTGCTAAAGCACTGCGGACCGGACAACGTGCTCTGGGGAACGGACTCGATCTGGTACGGATCGCCGCAGGACCAGATCCAGGCGTTCAGGGCCTTCCAGATCGCCCCGGAATTCCGCGAGAAGTACGGCTACCCGGAGATCACGCCAGCGCTCCGCGCGAAGGTCTTCGGCCTGAACGCGATGAAGCCGTACGGCATCTCCGCCGACGAGATGAAGCTGCGAGCGCGCCGCGACTCGGTTACCGCGGAGCGCCTCGCTTACCGCGAACGTCCCGAGCCGCACTACCTGACACGCGGACCGAAGACGCGGCGAGAATTCCTGAACCTGCTTCGCTGGAATGGCGGCTCGCGAGCCTGAGCAAGGGGACGCGCGGCGAGTGCCTGGCCGCCTTCCCGTGTACATCGCGGTGCTTGCCGCGATTGCGCTTGGCATTGGCTTCGCCCTGCATGAATGGTCCAGCCGACCGCTCGCTCTGCGCGCAGGAATTGCGCTCCCGGATCCGCGGCCGATCGCCGATTTCGCATTCGTCGACGAAGATGGAAGACCCTTCCGCCGCGAGAACCTCGAAGGCCGTTGGAGCCTGCTCTTCACCGGCTTCACGCATTGCCCGGATGTCTGTCCGACGACGCTCGCGCTCATGGCCGAGCTGCGCCGCCGCCTCGACCGCGACGACCTGCAGTTCGTGTTCGTGAGCGTCGACCCGGAGCGCGACACGCCCGAGGTCGTCGCGCGCTACCTCGCGCATTTCGATCCCGCGTTCGTCGGCGCGACAGGCGCGCGCGCCGAAATGGAGCGATTCACCGCGGCGCTCGGCCTCGCGCAGGTACGGAATCCCGGAGTGGACGACGACTACACCGTGGATCACTCGACCGCGCTGGTGCTGATCGACCCCGAGGCGCGGATCGCCGGCTATTTCCAGGCCCCGCACCGGCGCGACGCGCTTGCGGCGGATCTCGCGGGGCTGCCGCGCGCGTGACCTGGGAACAGCTCCGACATTTCCACAGGGATCCCCGGGTCATCGCACTGTGGCTGTCGTGCTTCGCGCCGCTGTTGCGCTGGTTCAAGCCGGGGCGCCGCCGGCTGCTGCTTGGCCTTGGCGCACTGGCGTTTGCGGTGCGCCGGCCCGTCGGGAGGTTGCAGGGAAGCGAGATCTCCGGCATCGCGGCAGGTCACGCAACGATGCTCGTGGTTGCCGCGCTCATGTTCGCCTTCGCGGCCTGCTGCTACTTCGTGGCGACTCGGTTTGGCTCGCTGCCAGCCCACGTGCGGCGGCATCCATTGATATTTCTCCACGCCGTGTTCTGGGCCTTGCTGGTTGTCCTGTGGACGGGGCCCACGCATCCGACGCTCATGACCGTGCTGGCCGGTTGCGCCATCGTGATGCCCGTCCTGGTCTGGCGCCTGAGCTATCTGTTGCTGACTGCGCAGCGCGGAAAGATGGCCGGCACCGGCCCGCAGGATCACGCGCTCTACATCTGGCCGGTCTGGGGCGGGACCGACACGCCTTACGGCAAGGGAATCGATTACCTGAAGTCGACAGAGGCCGCCGACGAGGAATCGCTGGCACGCTCGCAGCTTGCCGGTCTCAAGCTGATCGTGCTCGCCTACATTTTCCGCGCCGCCGTCCAGCTGATGAACGGGCTGGTGTTCGGCGCCGACAACGCGTTCCGGCAGGGACTGGGAGGCTTCACGCTCGGCTTGCCCACCGTGGATGCGCTGCTGTCTGCGCAGCCCGGCACGCACGCCGCCTGGTCCGGCTGGGCCGCCATCTATTGCGACCTCGTCCTGCAGGTGCTCAAGCTCGCCGCCTCCGGCCACCTGATCATCGGCTATCTGCGACTGTGCGGCTTCAACGTCTTCCGGAACACGTACAAACCGCTCCTCGCCGAAACCATCGTCGAGTTCTGGAACCGCTACTACTACTATTTCAAGGAATTGCTGGTCCATTTCTTCTTCTTCCCGACCTTCGTCCGTTACTTCAAGCGCAATCCGCGCCTGCGGCTGCTGGCGGCCGTCTTCGCTTCGGCGTTCCTCGGCAACATTTACTACCATCTCATCCAGCACGAATCGCTGGTGCGTGGCGACTGGGAGGAATTGGCCCGCAAGGTGATTCCGCGGGCGCACTATTGTTTTCTGCTCGCCCTTGGAATCTATATTTCGATGCGGCGCGAGCAAATCCATCCCGGGCCGCGGGCTGCGCGACGCTGGCCGCGCCGGGCCGTCGCGATTTTTGGCGTGTGGACGTTCTTTGCGTTCATCCGGGTTTTTCACCACGGAGATCCGACGTTGCGTGCGCGACTCGAATTTCTCATGGGATTGATCGGGATCGGGTCGACTTGAGGCGGGCGCCATGCCGATAGGACTTGCAGTCGGAAACCTCGTCGAGCCAATCAGCGGCCGCCGCTGGGACCCGACCGAAATGCGCCGGCAGATTGCCCTGCGCATCGGCCGGTTCCAGGACCTGGGGTTCTCCGCCGGCGATCGCGTGCTGGTCACGTTCGGGAACTGCCTGGAATTTTTTGCCGAGCTGATGGCCATCTGGAAACTCGGAGGATGCGCGATCCCCGTCGACTCACGGCTGTCCGCGTTTGAAGTCCGGACGCTTGCCGATGCGGCCGACGCGAGGTTTGCCGTCGTCGACGAGGCGACGCCTGCCGAAATCGTCGCGACCCTCGAGAAGGCGGGCTCGAGAACGGTCCTCTGCAGCGAGATCGGGTCGGCGGAAGGCGACGCGAGCGAAATCCGCCAGGATTGCGATGCATTGATCCTGTTTACTTCGGGCTCGACTGGCGATCCGAAGGGCGTCATCCACACCCATCGCTCCCTCGGCGCGCGCTGGGCCAGCCTGCGCAATCACCTGCCCGCGACGGCATTTACGCGGTCGCTTTGCATGCTGCCCACGCATTTTGGCCACGGATTGATCTGCAACTGCCTGTTCCCCTGGCTGTCCGGAAACGATCTCTACATCACCCGGTCGTTCCGGCCGGACCTCGTCACGCGCCTCGGCAGCCTGATCGACGAGCATGGCATCACGTTCATGTCTTCGGTTCCTCCGATCTGGAAGTTCGCGCTCAAGCTCGCCAGGCAGCCCCGGAAAGGCAGCCTGCGGCGCGTGCACGTCGGCTCGGCGCCGCTTTCTGCCCAGGCCTGGGACGACGTTCGGCGGTGGACCGGAACCCGCCAGGTCTGCAATGCCTATGGCATCACCGAGACGGGAAGCTGGGTCGCGGGACTCGAGGACGCCGATGCGCCGGCCGAGGACGGCCTGATCGGCGTCGGCTGGGGCGCGATCGTGAAGGTATTGAGCGTCAACGAGACGAATCGATCGCTCGCGCCGGAAATGCAATGCAGGACCGGCGAGTCAGGCTATGTCTGGCTCAACACGCCGGCGTTGATGAAGGGCTATTTCCGCAGGGACGACCTGACCGCGAAGGCGGTCGTGGATGGCTGGTTCATGACCGGCGACATCGGATCCATGGACGCTGACGGCCGTCTCTTCCTGCGCGGCCGGGAGCGCGACGAGATCAACAAGGGCGGGATGAAGATCTATCCTTCCGATATCGATGCCGTGGTCGAGCGTTTCACGGGCGCGAGCGACGTGTGCGCATTCGCGCTGGATGACCCGATTTACGGGCAAGCCGCGGGCATGGCCGTCGTGCTGTGCGACGCGAGCGAAGAGACGATTCGCGGCCTCTATGAATGGATGAAGTCGCACCTGGCCGAGCACAAGATGCCGTCACGCTGGTGGGCAGTCGACGCGATTCCGCGGACGTCCCGGGGCAAGATCAACCGGGACGCGGTGAAAGCGGCCTGTGAAGCGAGGACCGCGCTGGACCTGCCATCCATTCTCGCCGGGCGGCCTCACGCATGACTGAGCAACTGAATCAACACCGGCACGGGCTGCTGCAATTCCTGCGGAGCATCCAGAAAGCGGGCATGCCGGTCGAATGCCTGGCGGACGACGCCCGCCTGGTGGAGTCCGGATTGATCGATTCCCTGGCGATCCTGCAGATCGTCACGTATCTCGAAGTCACCTACGCCCTGGATTTTTCGAGTCGGGGCGTGTCCCCCGAGGAGCTCGGCTCGATCGGCGGCATTCTGAGACTCATCGAACTGGAGCAGAAATGAAGTCCACCCGGATCGCCCGCCAGTCGCCCGGCAATCGCATGCGAGAGGCCGTCACGGCAAGCCATATCATGCCGTTCATCGGCGTCTACGACGTGTTCTCGGCCTCGCTGGCCGCGCGCCAGTTTGACGCCCTGTTCCTGAGCGGCTTTGGATTCGCCGCGAGCCACTACGGGCTTCCGGATGTCGGCTTCATCACCTGGTCGGAGATGGTCTACTACGTCCAGCGCATCCGCACCGTCCTTCCCGACCACCACATCCTCGTGGACATCGACGATGGCTACTGCGATGTCGAAGTCGCCTGTCACGTCACGTCGATCCTGGAGACGTCCGGCGCGTCCGGCGTGGTGCTCGAGGACCAGGAACGACCGCGGCGATGCGGACACTTCGACGGCAAGCGGATCCTGGACCTGGACGAGTACCTTGCGAAGCTGAAGCGGGTTCTCGAAACCCGGCGCGATTTGTTCGTGGTCGCCCGCACGGACAGCTCCGATCCGGCGGACATCGAGCGCCGCGTGCGCGCCTATGCCGCGGCGGGCGCAGACGCCGTGCTCGTCGACGGGCTGAAGAGTCTCGAGGCGGTCGGCCAGCTGACGAAGAAGATTCAGCAGCCCTTCTGCTTCAATCAGATTGCCGGAGGAAAGTCGCCCGCCTGCACGTTGACGGAACTCAGGCAGGCGGGCATCAAGCTGGTCATCTACAGCACGCCTTGCCTCTTCGCGGCGCAGCCTGCCATCGAGAATGCGCTGGCGGAAATCCAGCGGGCGGACGGCTCGCTGGCGGGCAGCCCGATCGGCGTCAAGGAATGCAACAAGGTCCTGCAGGAGAATCTCGCGCGCCGGACTTCTCCACAGCTCATCGTCCGTCCATCCGAGCGCAAAGAGTAGAGCCGCGATGATCGCGGGCATCGTCGGCCACCGACGGGCAATCGGAAGGTATCTGCTGCTGGGCGCCCTTGTCCTGGCGCCATTCATGATCTGGAGCCCGCCTGACAAACCAATCATCTGGAGGGGCGCCTATTTATTGCTCCTGGTGGCGATGTGCGTCCTCGCGCTGGCGAGCCGGTCTGCTTTCGTGGTCGCGTGCCTGCTGTTGATCCCGGCAGCCCTGCTCCATCAGCACGTGAGCCGCCATTGGGGCGCCGGTCAGCTGGATGCCAGGATCGAGGCCATCTTCGAATCGCCGCCCGGAGAGATGCGCGAATACCTGCAAGGTCACGTCGACGCGCTGGACGTCACGATCATCGTCTGCGCCGTCGGTTACGTCGTGCTCCTGCTGTACTGGACGATGAGCAGCGGCAACGCTCCGAGCCCGGTGAGACGGCTCGCGGTCGCCCTGGTCATCGCGGGGCTCGTCGCATCCGCCGGGGTCCGGTTCGACCGTCGGCTGGGAAAATTCCCCGTTTATGAGGCGTTCGTGCAGCCCGCAAGGGCGAAGCAGCGTTACACGCAACTGGCTTCGCGCAACGATTTCCTGCGCCAGCACCCGCTGCGCCAGGGAGACTGCCGATTGCGGTACGACAGGGTCGTCATCGTCCTCGGCGAATCCGCGGTCTCGGATCACATGAGCGTATTCGGCTACCCAAGGCCGACTACGCCATTCGTGCTGCGATCGCACGCGCATGCCTTTGACGCGCTGTCGCCGTCGAACCAGACGAGATACTCACTGGTCATGATGCTGACCAGGGCTTCACCGGGGTCTTTTGACAGCTTTTATCGTTCGCACAGCCTGGTCGGCGAACTGCGGAGCTGCGGCCTGCGCACGCTCTGGATATCGAACCAGGGGCGGCGGGGTGGATCCGACAGCTTCAGCACATCGATCGCCCGCGAGGCGGACGAGCAGGTATTTCTCAACGATTGGTCCTGGAAAAGCGTGAAGTTCGACGGCCAGATCGTGCAAGAGCTCGATGCCCGCGGGTCATACCAGAAGTCGGGCCAGGCGACCTTCATCCACCTGATTGGATCCCACACGAAGTACCTGGAGCGCGTCCCGGCCGGCTTCGCACCACGACCGTCTTCGGACATCGTCTCGCAATACGACGATACGATCCTGTACACGGACCACGTACTCTCCGAGCTCTACGAGAGGTTCGCCGGCAAGTCGCTCCTGTTCATCTATGTGTCCGACCACGGCCAACTCGTGTCAGAAGAGAGATTCGGATCCGGATTCCAGGATGGCTACCAGGAGGAATTTCGAACGCCCCTGTTCATCTGGACGGACGATGCCCAGGCGATCGGCACGATTCGCGAGTCGATCGGTGCATCCAGGATCAATCTCGAGTCATTTGACGATGTCGTGCGATACCTGACGGGCTTGACCCCGACACTGCAGATTTCCACCCGGGCGACAGTCTCGATCCTGGCGCCCGAGCGCGTGGTGGAGTACTCGAAACTCGATTCGTTGCCGGATGACTGATGCGACTCAGGTCTTGCCGATGTCGATGTCCGCGTTGGCCCAGGCCTTCGTGAAGCGGTCGGAGACTTCCTGCGCATCTGCCTTCTTGCCCTGCGCCTTCAGCGCTTTCGCAAGACCGTGGAGCGACCAGCCATTCTCTGGATTGCGCTGCAATTCGTCGCGGTATGCCTGCTCGGCTTCCGCGGGCTTGCGGGCTTCGAGCAGCACCGCGCCGAGCGCCTGGCGCGCCGGCCAGTGCCAGGCAGGAGGCTCGTCATATGGCAAAGTGTCCTCGATGGTGACGGCGGTATTGAGAGCTGCGATCGCCGCGTCGTAATCCTTCGCGGCGCGTGCAAGCTCCGCCGCAACGAACCGCTCGGCTATGCGCACACCGCCGATCAGCGAATAGCGGCCGAATTGCAACAACTTCTCGATTTCCGGGTTGGTCGTCGCCGGCACTAGCGCCGCATGATGGCGCTTCGCATCCTCGATGCGGCCCTGGCTTACAGCCGCCATGCCCTGGGCGTAGTGCCAGATGGCCTGCATGTACGGGAGGTCGTCGGCAGGCTGCGGCGCCTTGACGACCTCCTCCCAGCGCCCGAACCGCACGTCGGCGAGCAGCGGCGAATGATTGAAGTTTTGCGTGAACTCGAGGCCGGGAGCGCGCATGAGCTCGGCATTATTCGTTTTGTCAGACGTGGTACGGGCTGCATCGAGGGCGATCTTGCTCGCGCCTTCCATGGTCGCAGCGAACCACAAGAAATGGTGATTGTGCGGCACGTAGCCGAGCGGATAGACGCCGGGCGCCGGCTGGCAGATCGCAAGGTAGGAATCGTCCGCCGCGATCGCCTTCTGATTCGCGATGACGGCGTCGTGGTAGCGGCCGACCCGCGCGTAGATGTGCGTCGGCATGTGGACGAGGTGACCTGATCCGGGCCACAGCTCGCGCAGCGTGTCCGCCGCCGCCACACCCTTCGACGGA
>Ga0187892_10000935_pt1 | contig 72238 bp, 70 predicted proteins | sample MA1701073metaG_FD_139345 | JGI IMG/M metagenome (GOLD analysis project Ga0187892, IMG submission 139345) | Bio-ooze microbial communities from a basaltic lava cave in the Kipuka Kanohina Cave System on the Island of Hawaii, USA - MA170107-3 metaG ...
CCGATCGCCGGTGGAGTTCGAGGCACAACGGATGCGGCCAGCGACGGATCCACCTCCGCCGCTCGGTCCGTCCATCGCAACCTGTCCATGATTCTTGTGTCTCACCAGAGGGGTGCACTCCACTACAATCGCGTGCATGAGCGGCACCGCCGAGCCGCCGGGGGGCGGTAAGCGAAGCCCACAATCCCGAAAATGATTGGCTTTCCTTGGCTTTGATTGGCTTTCCTTGGCTTTTTGAGCCTCGGCGCCTTGGCTTTCATTGGCTTTTCACCTTGGCTTTTCTTGGCTTTTTCGAGCGGCGACCTTGGCTTTCATTGGCTTTTGCGGCAGCCGCCGCCTGGGCGCGCCAAGAGATCACCTCTTTCTGCGTCGATGATTCACGATGCACAAAGAGCGGCGGGCGCGGCGCAATCCGCGAAACGCCCGCTGGCCCCGATGAGGGACCATCGGCCACTATGAACATATCAGGAACATTTGTCAAGATTGAGTTTGAGGTCCCGCGACGATCGCGCTTCCTCCGGCGCGCGCGGCCGGGTGATACCGGCGAGCCCTTATTTTCATCGTCATCCCGACCGGAGCGAGCCGCGCTGGCGGCTCGCGCAGTGGAGGGATCGTGTCGAACCGCTGCGCGGTTCTTACGGCCAATTCGCGCCAAGGCGCGAATTGGCAGAAGGCCCGCACTTACGGGCCGACGCGATCCCTCCACTGCGCGGCCGCGCAAGAGGCGCGTCCGCTTCGGTCGGGATGACGATGAAAATAAAGGCGCGCCGTATGACAACTCTCGCGGCCGTCGGTTCGTCCCGCGCCATTACCGATCTGCGCGCTCCGCCTTCGCGCGCTCGCGCTCGCCGAGCGGATAGCGCGGCGCGCCGCCGCGCAGCGGCTGGAGCAGCAGGCGGTGGAGCCAGAGCTCGCGCGGCTCGCGGAATTGCGTAAGGCCGATCGTCATGCCTTCGTGGCCGGCCTCGGGCTGGGCGCGGTAGGTGCCGAACAGGCGGTCCCACCACGGCGCGTTGAAGCCGAAATTGCTGTTGGTCTCGTAGGGCAGGATCGAGTGGTGGACGCGGTGCATCTCCGGCGTCACCACGATCCAGCGCAGCACGCGGTCGAGTGTGGCCGGCATGCGCACGTTCGAGTGGTTGAACATCGACGTGGCGTTCAGCAGCACTTCGAAGATCAGCACCGCGAGCGCCGGCGCGCCGAGCGCCGCCACCGTCGCGAGCTTGATCAGCATCGAAAGCAGGATTTCGACCGGGTGGAAGCGCGCGCCGGTCGTCACGTCGATGTCGAGATCGGCGTGATGCATGCGGTGGAGGCGCCAGAACGCCGGCACCGCGTGGAACATCACGTGCTGCAGATAGATGACGAGGTCGAGTGCCACGACCGCGATTGCGATCTTCATCCACGACGGAAGTTCGACCGCGTTGAGCAGGCCCCAGCCGCGCGCCTCGCCGACGAGCGCCAGGCCCACCGCCGCGGTCGGGAAGACGATGCGCACCAAGCCGGTGTTGACCGCGGTCACGGCGAGATTGTTGGGCCAGCGCACCCAGCGGCTGACGCTCAGGCGCCGGCGCGGCGCCATGAACTCCCAGAGCGCCATCGCCGCGAACACGCCCAAGAACGCGCCGAGGCGGATATAGGGCTCGAGCGGCAGGTCGGGCATCGCGACTTCGTTCATGGCTCTTGCCTGGGTTGGCGCAGCCGGCGCGCGGCCGCGGCGAGCACGGCGAGCGAGTCGACCGTGCCGTCCGCCTCGCCTTTCTCGAAGTCGCCTTCGATCCGTCCCATCCGGTTGGTGACATGCGCGAAACAGACGACCGGTTTGCTCCGCGCCGCGGCAAAAGCATAAAGCGCGGCGGCTTCCATCTCGACGGCCAGCAAGCCTTTCTCGCGCATGGCGCCGACGGCCTCGGCCGTTTCGCGGAAGGGCGCATCGGTCGTCCAGGTGGCGCCGCGCAGCACCGGCACGCGCACGCCGTCGAAGGCGCCGTCCAGCGCTGCGAGCAGAGGCCCGCCCGCGGCGCTGAACTCGGCGGGCGGCGCATAGTGATAGCTCGTCCCCTCGTCGCGGAGCGCGCGCTCGATGAGGATGAAATAAGGCGGCGGGCGCACCGGCGTGAGCTGGCCAGCCGAGGTGATGCTGAGCAGCAGGCGGCAGCCCGACGCGAACAGCTCCTCGGCAATCAGGACCGCGAAGGCAGCGCCGACCGCGCAGCCGACGATGCCGAACTCGAGGCCGGCCTCGACGAAGCGATAAAGCTCGGTGTGGTAGCAGGCCCAGCCGGAATCGCGCTCCGCGCGCGCGCCCTGCTTCAGGCGGCGCACCAGATCGCCGTCCGGGTCGAGCACGCACACGGCCGGCACGCGCCCCTCCGCGAGGCCGCGCTGGCGGCGCGCCTCGCGCAACAGGCTCTCGGGCGTGAAGGTCGACGGTGCGCGGTGATGCTTGTGCGCCAGGATCGGCGGCACCGCGTCTGCCCCCGCGCGCATGGCCTTTGCCCTCAATTCATCCATCGACCGCCCTTCGTCCGACGCGGCGACGCGGCGGCGGCGCCCGGGAGAGCGGCACCGCCCGGCACTTTCGCTTGACGCCGCGCGTCGACGTATTATCATTCAATCAGTCGCTTGAATGATAGAGCACGGATGACTCCCGCGTCAACACCCGGCCCCAAGCGCCGCCTCTATGCGCAGTTCGCCGCCGTCGCCAAGGCGATCGCGCACGAGCACCGTCTCGAGCTGATCGAGCATATGGGCCAGGGCGCGCGCAGCGTCGAGACGCTGGCCGCGCTCGCCGGCCTTTCGATCGCCAACGCCTCGCAGCACCTGCAGCAGCTCCGCCGCGCCGGGCTCGCGACGGCCGAGCGCCGCGGCAGGCACATGCTCCACCGCCTCGCCGACGACGCCGTCGTGGGCTTCCTCGCGGCGCTGCGGCGGATCGCGGAGCGCAACCTCGGCGAGGTCGACCGGGTCGTGGCCGGCTATTTCCGGGCGCGCGACGCCTTGGAGCCGGTATCGAGCCGCGAGCTCGTGCGCCGGCTCAAGGCGGGGACCGTGACGGTCCTCGACGTGCGGCCCGAGGACGAATTCGCGCTTGGGCACGTGCCGGGCGCCATCAACATTCCGCTCAAGCAGCTCGCGCGGCGCCTCGCCGAGCTGCCGCGGCGGCGCGAGATCGTCGCCTACTGCCGCGGCCCCTACTGCGTGCTCTCGTTCGAGGCGGTGGCGGCCCTGCGCGCGCGCGGCTTCAAGGTCCGGCGCCTCGCCGACGGCCTCCCCGAATGGCGCGCGGCCGGGCTGCCGGTTGCGGCGTGACGCTGCGGGGATGGCTCGCGCGCCTTGTGGGGATCGAGCCGCAACGCTAGCTTGTGTCGACCGCTAGCGGAATTGCGCGAATGCATGTTCCCGTGTCCTGCCTTTTGGCGGTATCTTGGGCCGCGCTCGCGGCGCCGATTTCGGCACAGGACGGCGCCAAACTGAACGCGGCGGAAATCGAGGCTGCCTTCGTGGACAAGACGCTGCGAGGCCGTACCGAGCGGGTTTCGACAGGCGATCCCAACAACCCCACAGGCACGACGCGCCGGACCGATGGCGGCTTTATCATCCTCGAATTCGTCGTTCGCCACGACTCGTCGCTGATTTTTCGCTGCACCACCCACCACCGTGGCGGAGGGTCCACACCCTGCACCAGCACCGGTGCCGACGCCGGATGGCGCGACGTCGGCGTGTGGACGATCGAGGCAGACCGTTTTTGCTATCAATGGCTGAAGGCGCGCGGCGGACAAAAGCAATGCTACGACGTGTTCCGCGCCGGCGATCGGTTTCGCTGGCGCCTCGCGAGCGGACCACCTGCGACTCTCGACGGAGAAACCGTCGAAGCGCGGTAGCCCGGCCGGTACGCCTCACCCGAACCTCTCCTTGACGAAGGCGGGCTTCCCCGTCCTTCTCCAGTATCTGCGGATGCAGCTCCATCTGCGCACCTCGTCAAAAGGCTTCCTTGCGATGCACCACGCGCAAAACGCTGGTCAGATCGCGATCGCGCTCGGAGATAATACGATAGCCGCCAACGCGCCTCTCAGACTCGTCATCCCGACCGGAGTGAGCCGTCTTTCGGCTCGCGGAGTGGAGGGATCGTGCGCCAGCGCAATGCGATCCCTCCACTCCGCGGTCGCGCAAGAGCGCGCCCGCTCGGGTCGGGACGACGATGAAAACATAGGCTCGTCGGTATCAGCCCTACGCAAACCTCTCCTTGATCATCGCGTAGCAGGCGCGCAGCAGCAGGGCTTCGCCGCCTTTGGGGCGGCCGGGGCGCGCCTTCTGGTTCCAGGCGTAGGTGTCGAAGTGCGCCCAGGGGATGCCCTTCTCGACGAACGCCTCGAGGAACAGCGCCGCGGTGATGGCGCCGGCCATGCCGCCTTCGGGCGAATTGGTGAGGTCGGCGGTCTCGCTTTCGACGAGGGCGCGATAGCCGGGCCAGAGCGGCAGGCGCCACATCGGATCATCGGCGGCGCGGCCGTGCTTCAAGAGCGCCTCGCCGAGCGCCTCGTCGTTGGCGAAGAGCGCGGGCAGCTCGGGGCCGAGCGCCACGCGCGCGGCGCCCGTGAGCGTCGCGAAATCGAGCATCAGCGCCGGTTTCTCGCGCGAGCCTTCGACCAGCGCATCGGAGAGGATCACGCGGCCCTCGGCATCGGTGTTGCCGATCTCGATCGTCTTGCCGTTGCGACCGGGGATCACGTCGAGCGGGCGATAGGCGTTGCCCGAGACCGCGTTCTCGACCGCCGGGACGAGCAGGCGCAGGCGCACCGGCAGATTCGCGGCCATGATCGCCTCGGCGAGGCCGAGCGCGGTGGCGGCGCCGCCCATGTCCTTCTTCATCATCTGCATGCCCGAGGCGGTCTTCAAGTCGAGGCCGCCCGAATCGAAGCACACGCCTTTCCCCACGAGAGTCACCTTGGGCTTGGCTTCGTCGCCCCAGACGAGATCGGCCAGGCGCGGCGGATCGGCCGCGGCGCGGCCCACGGCGTGGATCGCGCGATAGCCCTGCTTCAGTAGCTCGTCGCCGGCCGTGACGCCGACCTTGGCGCCGTGCGCGCGGCCCACCTCCTCGACGGCGGCGGCGAGCGCCGCGGGGCCGAGGTCGCCCGCCGGCGTGTTGACGAGATCGCGCACGCGATGGATGGCGCCGGCCAGGCGCAAAACTTCGGCGCGGTCGATGCCGCCGGGCCAGACGAGCCTGGGGCGCGGGCGCTTGTCGGGCTTGTAGCGCTCGAAACGATAGGCGCCGAGCGCCCAGCCGAGCGCCGCCTGCGGCGGCGCCGCCCCGGCCTCGAGCCGGTAAGTGCCCTCGGGCAGCGACGTCGCGAGGCCGGCGATGCGCCAGATCTCGGCCGTGTCGGCGTCGCGCCCGGCGAGCACGCGCTGCGGCGCGCCGTTGGCGCCGGGCAGCGCCAGCACCTCGCCGGCCTTGCCCTTGAACCCCTGCGCCTTCGCCCACGCGACCGTGCCGGCGGGCTGCCCCTCGAGCCAAGCCTCGAGCTCGCTCTCGGCCAGGACATGGATGGGAATGGCCGCGGCCGGATCGGCCTCGATCAACTGCAAGCGCTCGGTCATGGGTCAGCGAAGAAAGTGGCAGCGAGGCGGGGAGACGGGGAGTAAGGAAGGAAAGGTTAAACCACAGAGGGCACAGAGGACACAGAGGAAGATTCTTTGCGCGCGCCTTCGGCGCGCAATCTTCTTTCTCTGTGTCCTCTGTGCCCTCTGTGGCTAAACCCTTCTCCCCGCCTCCTCGCCTCCCTGCTCACTTATTGCATCGAGACAAGGAAATGCTTGCGCAGTGGCACGCGCTCGCGCATTTCTCGCGTTGCGCGGAGGGTCGCAATGGCGCCGTACACGCTCTGGATCGGGAACAAGAACTACTCCTCGTGGTCGCTGCGCGGCTGGCTCGTCTGCAAGCTGGCGGGCATCGCGTTCGACGAGGTGATGGTCAGGCTCGACGAGCCCGATCGCTGGGGCCGCATGCGCAAGTTCTCGCCGTCGGGCCGCGTGCCGACCTTGAAGGACGGCAAGGCGGGCACGCCCGTCGTCATCTGGGACACGATCGCGATCGGCGAATATCTCGCCGAGCGTTTCCCCGAGCGGACGACGTGGCCGGCGGAGGCGAACGCGCGGGCGACGGCGCGCGCGGTCTCGGCCGAGATGCATTCGGGCTTCGCGGCGCTGCGCAACCAGCTGCCGATGAACATGCGCCGCGACAAGCCGCCGCCGAAATGGGACGCCGACGCGCAGCAGGACATCGACCGGGTGCAGGAAATCTGGCGCGATTGCCGCAAGGCCCATGGTGCGGGCGGGCCCTACCTTTTCGGCGCGCTGACGATCGCGGATTGCTTCTACGCGCCGGTCGTGAGCCGGTTCACGAGCTATCGCGTGCCGATGGACGGCGTCGCTTCCGCCTACTGCGAGGCGATGTGGGAATGGACGGCGCTCGACGCCTGGCGCGAGGCGGCGCTCAAGGAGACCTGGCGCATCGAGAAGGTCGAGGCGATTTAGCGGATCGCAGCGTCGAGGCCCCCTCAGTCCAACGCGCAAAGCCGCGCGTTGGACAGCTCCCCCGCAAGGGGGGAGCGGAAGAAAGATTGCCTCGAAATTCGCTCCCCCCTTGAGGGGGAGCTGTCTGGCGCGCCCTTGCGCGCCAGACTGAGGGGGCCTCCGCGACGTGCGCCTAGTTCCTTCCCTCGCCCTGCTGCGGAGGAGCGCCGTTGGCCTTGGGGCCGGGGAGCTTGCCGATCTCGCGATAGTAGCGCTCGGCGCCGGGATGGAACGGGATCGGCGAAGACTCGGCCGCGCGCTCGAGCGTGATGTGCTTGCCGGCGGGGTGGCCCTTCTCGAGCAGCGTCTTGGTGTTGGGGTGCCAGAGCGCCTTGGTGATGCCGTAGACCAGCTCGGCGTCGGCCTTGGCGTCCACGACCCAGAGCGTGTTGACCGCCAGCGTCGGCGTGTCGACCACGCCCTTGTATTCGGCGCCCGAGATGCGCGCCGGGTTGAAATAGGGAAAGCGCCGGCGCAGCGGCTCGACCGGCGCGCCGGCGACCGGCAGCAGCGCGATCTCGCTGGCGCCGGCCAGGGCGGACACGGCCGACACGGGCACGCCGCCGGTGAAGACGAACGCGTCGAGCTTGCCCTGGCGCACCGCGTCCGCCGATTCGCCGATGCGCAGATAGACCGAGTCGAGATCGTCGGCGGCCAGGCCGTGCGCCTCGAGCACGATGCGCGCGTGGACGAGCGTGCCCGAGCCCGCTTCGCCGAGCGAGACGCGCTTGCCCTTCAAGTCGCCGACCGCGGCGATGCCCGCCTCGCGGCGCACCACGAGGTGCACGGTTTCCGGATAGAGCGTCGCGATCAGGCGCAGATCGGCGAACGGCTTCTTGCCCTGATAGATCATCTCGGAGCGATAGGCCCAGTAGGCGACGTCGGCCTGGGTGAACGCCGCATCGAAACGGCCCAGCATCAACTCTTCGAGATTCTGCACCGAGCCTTGGGTCGTTTGCGCCGTGGCGATCAAGCCCGGCACGCCGCAGGCGCCGCCACGGTCGCACGGCCGCGAGCCCGGCGGGTTGCTGATCGCGTTGGCGAGCACGGTGCCGATCGGATAGTAGGTGCCGCCGGTGGCGCCGGTGCCGATGCGGAAATAGCGGATGTTGTTTTCTTGCGCGCGCACAACCTGGCCGAGCGCCGCGAAAGCGCCGAGCCCGGCTCCTGATGCCAGGAGCCTGCGTCGAGTCCACAACGCCGGCATGGCCGTCATTATCCGGTCCCGCCCGTTAACACGGGCTTCGCGGCCGCTGCGCACGTGCCCGCCGCGCTGCTTGCCGCGCCAGTTTTACATACCCTAAACCATGATACGCATGGAGCAAGGCCTCGCGTTGATGGTTGTCGACGAAATCGGCGGAATGATGCTGATTTGCCGCGGTGCGCCGATCCGCGCAGCGTTTCGGCGCGCGCGGCGTCCGTGACCGAGGGGGCCGACTGCGTCGTGGTCGGCGCCGGCGTGATCGGCCTCGCCGTGGCAAGGCGGCTTGCGCGGGCCGGGCGCGAGGTGGTCGTCGTGGAGGCGGCCGACGCGATCGGCACCGAGACCAGTTCGCGCAGCTCCGAAGTCATCCACGCCGGCATTTACTATCCGGCCGGCTCGCTGAAGGCGCGGCTTTGCGTCGCCGGGAAGGAGGCTCTCTACGCCTATTGCGCCGCGCAGGGCATACCCCACAAGCGGTTGGGGAAGCTCATTGTCGCCACCAACGAGCGCGAGGAGGCCGGGCTCGCGGCGCTCCAAGCCAAGGCCGCCGCGAACGGCGTTTACGATTTGACCTGGCTCGGCGCCGCCGAAGCCAGGAGGCTCGAGCCGGCGGTCCGCTGCAGCGCCGCCCTCCTCTCGCCCTCGACCGGCATTGTCGACAGCCACGCCCTGATGCTTTCGCTGCAGGGCGAGGCCGAAGCGGCCGGAGCGATGATCGCGTTCGAGACGCCGGTCCTCCGCGGCGAAGGCAAAGGCGGCGGGATCCTGGTCGAGACCGGCGGCGCCGCGCCGATGCGCCTCCGCGCCGCCCTCCTCGTAAACTGCGCCGGACTCGACGCGCCGGCGCTCTCGCATCGCATCGCGGGCGTGGAGAAGGCGCGCATCCCCACCCCCTACCTCGCCAAGGGCAGCTACTTCACGCTCTCCGGCCGCTCCCCGTTCCTGCACCTCATTTATCCGATGCCGGAGCCGGGCGGCTTGGGCGTGCATGTGACGCTGGACATGGCCGGACAGGCGCGCTTCGGCCCCGATGTCGAATGGGTGCGGGCCCGCCGCTACGAGGTCGACCCCTGCCGCGCGCAGCAATTTTACGCCGCGATCCGCACCTATTGGCCCGCCCTGCCCGACGGCGCGCTCCAGCCCGGCTATAGCGGCATCCGCCCCAAGATCAGCGCGCCCGGGGCGCCGGCCGCGGATTTCGCCATCCACGGCCCCGCCGAGACCGGCCTCCCCGGCTATGCCGCCCTTTACGGCATCGAATCCCCGGGCCTTACCGCCTCGCTCGCCATCGCCGACGCCGTGGCGGAAAAGCTCGGCCTCGCGGCCTAGGCCGAGGCGGCGGATGCTTCGTTTGAACAGCGAGGCGGGGAGACGCGCGCCAGGGGCGCGCGAAGAATTCTTCCTCTGTGTGCTCCGTGTCCTCTGTGGTTAACTTCCCCTTCCTTCTCCCGTCTCCCGCCTCGCCGTTCACTTCGCGGCGTCCACCCATTCGAAGCAGAAGCAGGTTCGTCATGAGTACGACGCATACGGTCGAGAATCAGACGCCGCCGCTCGCGGATGTGAGCCTCTATGCGATCGACAAGCCGCTGATCGAAGGGTTGGCGCGCGAGGGCGGCGGCTGGGGCAAGGCCGACGTGGCCGCGCTCGGCGTGCGCGTCGGCAGCAGCGCCTATCAGGAGGTCATCCGCAAGGCCAATGCGACCTTGCCGGTGCTGCGTACGCACGACCGCTTCGGCAACCGCATCGACGAGGTAGAGTTCGCCGATGCCTGGCACGAGCTGATGACGGTCGCAAAGGGCGCCGGCATCCACGCACTGCCCTGGGCGGAGCCCAAGCCGGGCGCGCATGTGGTGCGCGCGGCGCTCCATTACGTCTACGGCCAGGGCGAGCAGGGCCCGATGTGCCCGATCGCGATGACGTTCGCGGCCGTGCCCGCGCTGCGCCACCAGAAGGACATCGCCGACGAGTGGGTGCCGCGCCTCGTCGACACGCACTACGACCGCCGCTTCATCCCCGCGAAGAAGAAGACCAGCGCCTTGATGGGCATGGCGATGACCGAGAAGCAGGGCGGCTCGGACGTGCGCGCGAATACGACCAAGGCGACGCCGCTCGGCGGCGGCGGACCCGGCGGCGAATACGAACTCACCGGCCACAAATGGTTCTGCTCGGCGCCGATGTGCGACGCGTTCCTGACGCTCGCCCACACCGAGAAGGGCCTCTCCTGCTTCTTCGTCCCGCGTTTCCTGCCCGACGGCACGAAGAACCGCTTCTTCATCCAGCGCTTGAAGGACAAGCTCGGCAACAAGAGCAACGCGTCGTCCGAGATCGAGTACGACCGCACCTGGGCGCGCATGGTGGGCGCGGAAGGGCGCGGCGTCGCCACGATCATCGACATGGTCCATCACACGCGGCTCGAGTGCGTGATCGGCTCGGCCGCCCACATGCGCGCGGCGTTCGTGCAGGCGCTGCATCACGTGCAGCACCGGCGCGCGTTCCAGCGCCGGCTCGTGGAACAGCCGCTGATGCGGGCGCTCGTGGCCGATCTCGCGGTCGAGTGCGAGGCGGCGGCGGCGCTCGTGCTGCGCGTGGCGCGCGCGTTCGACGAGGCGCAAGCGGGCAAGAACGGCGCGTTCGCGCGGATTGCCACACCGGTCGCGAAATACTGGATCTGCAAGCGCGTTTCGCAGACGGTGCTCGAATCGCTCGAATGCCTCGGCGGCAACGGCTATGTCGAGGAAGGGCCGGCGGCGCGCCTCTATCGCGACGCGCCGCTCAACGGCATCTGGGAAGGCTCGGGCAACGTGATCTGCCTCGACGTGCTGCGCGCATTGGAGCGCGAGCCCGAATCGCGCGACGCGCTGATGGCGGAGCTCGCCTCCGCCAAGGGCGGCGACAAGCGCTACGATGCGCTGGTCTCATCGCTCGACGCCGATCTCGGGAAACGCAACGGGGCCGGGATCGCCGGCGGCGAGATGGCCGCGCGCCATCTCGTCGAGCGCATGGCGGTGGCCCTCCAGGCTTCGCTGCTGTTGCGCCACGCGCCCGACGCGGTCGCCGACGTCTTCGGCGCGACGCGGCTCGCGCATGCCGGCGGTCTGGCCATGGGCGCGCTGCCGGCGGGCGCCCCGGTCGATCCCGTGATCGAGCGCGCCGCATTCGACGCCGACGCGGTCCGCACCCGCGGCAAGGGCGATGAGATCCGCGTGCTGCCGATCGACAACGGCGCCGCCGCGCGGGCGCGCCACTGAGCGACTAGGCCGCGCATGTGGCCGACGGGGCCAGGCCAACGAGCCGCAAGCTGCTCCCTCGTCGAGGGGATCGGTTGACGAACAAAAAGCGCCGCGTGTGCGGCGAGAGGGATCGCGATGGACGCGGTGAATCCGGCCGATCAGGCCGAGCTCGACAAGGCCTATAGCGCGCGCGCGCCGCTCGGCGACAAGTTCGAGAAGGTCTATCTGCCCGGCTTCACGACGCTGAGCCAGGCCGCACGTAAAACGCTGCCGGTGCGGCGCGACATCGCGTACGGGCCGCATCGCGACGAAGTGTGCGACGTGTTTCCCGCCACGAGGCCCGGCGCTCCGCTGATGCTGTATCTGCACGGCGGCTATTGGCGGATGCTGACCAAGGAGGAGAACAGCTTCGTCGCCACCGCGCTCGCGCCCGCGGGCGCCACGGTGATGGTCAACACCTATTCGCTCTGCCCCGACGTCCACCTCGACGTCATCGTGCAGCAGTGCCGCGCCTTCGTCGCCTGGGCGTGGAAGAATGCCGGGTTCTACAACGCCGACCCCAACCGGATCTTCGTCAGCGGTCACTCGGCCGGCGGGCACCTCGTCGGCATGATGCTGGCGACCGATTGGGAGCGCGACTACCGATTGCCCAAGGACGTGATCAAGGGCGCGGCCGCGGTCAGCGGCCTCTACGATCTGAAGCCGCTCGCGCGCGCGTTCACGAACGAGTGGCTGCAGATCGCGCCCAACGCGGTGGCGCGCAACTCGCCGGTGCTGCTCGAGCCCAAGGTGAAGTGCCCGACGATCGTCGCGGTCGGCGGCGCCGAGCCGGCCGGTTTTCTCTCGCAGACCGCGGCCTACAAGGCGCACTTGAAGGCCAAGGGCGTGCCGGTGATCGAGGTCGAGCTTCCCGGCCTCGACCATTTCGCGGCCTGGAACGAGGTGATGGATGCGAAGGCGCCGCTCACCAAGGCGGTGCTGAAGCTGATGGGGCTCTGAAGTGCCCTCACTTCCCATTCGCTGCGAAGTCGCAGCGAATGGGCCCCTTCTCTCCCAGGGGGAGAGAAAAGAGAAAAGGCGCGCCCTTACCTTCTCTCTCCCTTTGGGAGAGAAGGGGCCCAGGCAACGCCGCTTGGCGTTGCTTGGGAAGTGAGGGCCGGCGCCGGCGATCCGCGGAGGGGTAACGAACAAACCTATGGCCAAGCACGACCACCTCCACAAACTCACGGCCACCGCCGCGGTCAAGCTCTTGAAGGCCGGCAAGGTCTCGCCGCGCGAGCTCGTCGATGCGGCGGAGGCGCGGATCAGGTCGGTCGAGGGCGCGGTGAACGCGCTGCCGACCCTGTGCTTCGAGCGCGCACGCGAGCGCGCGAAGAAGGTGAAGAAGGCGAGCCTCCTTGCCGGCCTGCCGATCGCGATCAAGGATTTGACCGACGTCGCCGGCGTGCGCACGACCTACGGCTCGCCGATCTATGCCGACAACGTGCCGCTGCGCTCCAACATCCTCGTCGAGCGGCTCGAGGCGAACGGCGCGCTGGTCGTGGCGAAATCGAACACGCCCGAGTTCGGCGCCGGCGCCAATACGTTCAACCCGGTGTTCGGCGCCACGCGCAATCCTTGGGACACGCGCCTCTCGGCCGCGGGCTCGTCGGGCGGCGCCGCCGTGGCGCTGGCGACCGGCCAGGTCTGGCTCGCCGAGGGCTCCGATCTCGGCGGGAGTCTCCGCACGCCGGCCGCGTTCAACAGCGTGGTCGGCCTGCGCGTTTCGCCGGGCCGCATCGCGCGTGCGCCGGCCAACCTCCCCTACGACATTCTCGGCGTGACCGGACCGATGGCGAGGAACGTCGCCGACCTTGCGCTGATGCTCGATGCGATGGCCGGCGACGATCCCGCCGATCCGATCGCGATGCCGGCGCCGGAAACTCCGTTCAGCGCGGCGCTCAGGCGCGCGAAGCCGCCGAAGCGCGTGGCGTTCTCGCCCGACCTCGGCATTTGCACAGTCGATCCCGAGATCGCGTCGGTCTGCGCCGAGGCGGCGGCCGGATTTTCCGCGCTCGGCGCCGCGGTCGAGGAAGCCTCGCCCGATTTCTCGGGCGCCTGCGAGGCGTTCAACGCGCTGCGCGCGCTGCGCTTCGTCTCGGCGCGCGAGCCGCTGCTCAAGACGCACCGCGCTCAGCTCAAGGACGACGTGATCTGGAACATCGAGGAGGGTTTGAGGCTCACGCCCTCCGACATCGGCCGCGCCGAGCGCGAGCGCGCGGCGCTCTTCAAGCGCGTCGCCGCGTTTTTCGAGACCTACGACTTGCTGATCGCGCCCGCGATGCAGGCCAAGCCGTATCCGGTCGAAAAGGTCTATGTCGACGAGATCGCCGGCAAGAAGATGCGCAGCTACATCGACTGGATCACGATCACCTTCGCGATCAGCGTCACCGGCTGCCCGGCGCTGGCAATGCCCGCCGGCTTCTCCAAGGAAGGCTTGCCGATCGGCCTGCAGATCGTGGGCCCGCCGCGCAGCGAAGCGCGCCTGCTCGCAGCCGGGAAGCAGCTCGAAGACATGCTCGGCATCGCCGAACAACTCCCGATCGATCCGCGCGTGCGGCACGAGGCGCAACGTCGTCCGTAGGCGCGGGTTTCCTCCCTGCGCGCCTTTGTTTTGACCGTCATCCCGACCGGAGCGGTCGCGCCTCTTGGCGCGACCGAGGAGTGGAGGGATCGTGCCGCAGCGTGACGCGAGGCCCTTGGCCTCGCGTCGGGCCGCACTTGCGGTCCGACACGATCCCTCCACTCCGCGAGCCGCAAGAGCGGCTCGCTCTGGTCGGGATGACGAGTCAGTATGGGAGCGCCGGCACCAGATCCGCCCGCTACGAAAGAAGGAGCGACGCGATGACCGAAGCTCTCCCCCAACACATCGTCCGCCCGAGGTTGAGATGCGCGCGCTTCACGACGAGGCGACCGCCGAGACGAAGTCGGTCGCGGAGTGGACGGGAGAGAAGGCGTAACCTCACCGCGGGGGCCGCTCCCTCACTTCCCATTGCTGCGCGAAGAGCGCAGCAACGGGCCCCTTCTCTCCCACTGCGTGGGAGAGAGAAGAAAACCGCGCCTTGCTTCTTCTCTCTCCCGCTTGCGGGAGAGAAGGGGCCCATTCGCCTCTTCGCGAATGGGAAGTGAGGGCCGCGCCGCTATGCGAGCTTCTGCTTCACCAGCGCCTTCAGCGACGTCTGCGGCCGGGCGCCGACGTGGCTGATGGCTTCGGCGGCGGCGAGGGAGGCGATGCGGCCCGCGCGCGAGAGGCCGAGCCCATGCGACCAGCCGAAGAGGAAGCCGGCCGCGTAGAGATCGCCGGCGCCGGTCGTGTCGGTCACCGGGCCGACGCGCTCGGCGTCGATCACGTGCACTTCCTCGCCGGCCACGACCAGCGAGCCCTTTTCGCTGCGTGTCAGGCACGCGATCTCGCAGCTTCCGCGCACGGCTTGCAGCGCCGCGTCGAAGCTCTCGACCTCGTAGAGCGATTTGATCTCGCTCTCGTTGGCGAACAGGATGTCGACGTGGCCGGCGACGAGATCGCGGAATTCGGCGCGGTGGCGGTCGACGCAGAACGCGTCCGAGAGCGAGAGCGAGACCTTGCGGCCGGCCGCGTGCGCCGCCTTGGCCGCTTTGACGAACGCCTGCTTGGCGCGCGGCGGATCCCAGAGGTAGCCCTCGAGATAGGTGACGCGCGCGTTCTTGACCACCGCCTCGTCCACGTCCTCGGGGCCGAGGTTCACGCAGGCGCCGAGATAGGTGTTCATCGTGCGCTGCGCGTCGGGCGTCACGAAGATGAGGCAGCGCGCGGTCGCCGGCCCCGCGGCCGCCGGCTTGGTGTCGAACGCGACGCCGGCCGCGCGGATGTCGTGCGCGAAGACGGCGCCGAGCTGGTCGTTCCTGACCTTGCCGAAGAACGCGCCCTTGCCGCCGAGCGAGGCCAGGCCCGCCATCGTGTTCGCCGCCGAGCCGCCCGAGCTTTCGGTGCCCGGCCCCATCGCCGCGTAGAGCGCATCGGCCTGCGCCTCGTCGATCAGCGTCATCGCGCCCTTCGCGAGCTTCTTCTCCTCGAGAAACGCGTCGTCGGCGCGGGCGATGACGTCGACGATGGCGTTGCCGATGCCGACAACGTCGAATTGGGCGGAGGACATCGTTGGATTCCTGATGTTGCGGTCCGGGCGGGCGGCGAATTTAGCCGCCTCGCGCGTCCGCGTCAGCGCAATTCCTGCCGCACGACGCCGGTGCGCTTGGTGGCGAATGCGATGCCGGCGAAGATCACGAGCATCGCCGCGATGCGCAGCCCCGTGATCTCCTCGCCCAACAGCACCACGCCCCACAGGATGCCCACCGGCGGGCCCATATAGTTGTTGGCCGAGACGAAGTTGGGGCCGGCCGTGGCGTTGAGGCGGAACACGATGAATTGGCCGAGCGTCGAGCTCAGCAGGCCGAGCGCCAGGGCCCCGAGAACGGAGTGCGCGCTCGGCGAGATCGCGAGCGGCTGCTCGACCAGGAAGGCGATCGGCACGAGGATCGCGGTGGCGACGGCCTGGCTGCAGGCGGTGCGCATCAGCACCGTGCCCGTGCCCGCGCCGAGGCGGCGGATGAGCACGCCCATGGTGGCGAAACTCAGGGCCACGCCGAGGTAGAGCGCCTGGCCCAAGAGGCTGCCGCCTTGGCCCGCGAGCGCGGCCGGCCCGAGCAGCAGCAATATGCCGGCGAACCCGATCAGCACGCCCGCGAGCTTCCGGCGGCTGGCGCGGTCGTCGGTGAAAAGATGCGCGAGCGCCAGCGTGAACAGCGGCATGCTGGTGATGATGATCGAGGCGAGGCTGCTTTCGATGTGCTGCTGCGCGAGCGACATGAGCGTGAAGGGCAGCGCGCCGCCGAAAAAGCCGATGAAGGCAAAGGCGCGCCAGGAGCGCGCGTCGCGCGGCGTTTCGTGGCCCAGGATGAGTGCCAGGCTCGCCAGCACTGTGAGGCCCACAAGCGCGCGCGAGGCGGCCAGCGTCATCGGCGGAATCGTCTGGAGGCCCACGCTGATGAACATGTAGGTGGAGCCGAACACGAGGCCGAGCAGCATAAGCAGCGCATAGTCGCCGGCGCTCGGCCCATGATGCGGCAGCGCGCCTTGGGCGGCCCGGGGCTCGGTCATGGGGCGGAGGATGCGGGGCGCGTCAGGCGTGGCTGCGCTGACGCGCGAGCGCGGCGCGGAGCGCCTCGGCCAGTTCCTTGCGCTCGGGCGGCGACAGGAACGCGCCCAGCACCAGGCTTTCGCCGTGCGAGCGCAATGTCACCCGGCAATTGTGCTCGCCTGGATTGTCGACCTCGACCTTGGCCCAGGTCGGCGGCACGCGCCAGGCGGCCGCGCGGCCATAGGCGTCGATGCGGCGCACTTCGAGCGCGGCATCGGTCAAGCGCACAGTCTCGACCAGACGCCCGCTGCGGTAGGACGCGCGGAACGCCAGATAGATCAGCAGCACGTCGAGGCCCAGAAATCCGAACACCGGCCACGCGCCGACGCTGATGAACACGACGCCGCCCGCGAACGAGAGCGCCGCCAGCGCCGCCATCAGCAGCACGAAGCCGCGCTCTCCCAAGCTGCGATTGGGGTGCAGCACCGCGTCGAAATAGGTTTGCTCGCTCATGGATCGTCCGCTGTGGACAAAAAAGATACGGCCCGCGCCGCTTTGTGGTAAAGTCCGCTTTCGCGGAGGGGCCATGCGCGGGGCGTGGTCCGCCCTCCGAATAAGAAACGCGCGGAAAGGCGGGAGAGGCAATGCAGGACGCGCAGGTCGCGGCGCTGTTCCGGCGATTCGCCGAGGCCAAGCCCGATCCAAGGGGCGAGCTCGAATACAAGAATCCCTACACGCTGCTGGTCGCCGTCGTGCTTTCGGCGCAGGCCACCGACGCCGGCGTCAACAAGGCGACGAAGGCGCTGTTCAAGGCCGCCGACACGCCGGCGAAGATGCTGGCGCTCGGGGAAGCGCGCCTGCGCGAGCACATCAAGTCGATCGGCCTCTACAACAGCAAAGCCAAGAACGTCATCAAGCTTTCCGCGATTCTGGAGAAGCAGTATTCGGGCAAGGTGCCGAACAGCCGCGAGGCGCTCGAGCAATTGCCCGGCGTGGGCCGGAAGACCGCCAACGTCGTCCTCAACATCGCGTTCGGCGAGCCCACGATCGCGGTCGATACGCACATCTTCCGCGTCGCCAACCGCACCGGCCTCGCCCCCGGCAAGACGCCGCTCGCGGTCGAGACCAAACTCGAGGCCAAGGTGCCGCAGAAATTCAAGCTGCACGCGCACCACTGGCTGATCCTGCACGGCCGCTACGTCTGCAAGGCGCGCAAGCCCGAATGCGGCCGCTGCCTCATCGCCGACCTCTGCCGATACAAGGGCAAAGTATTCAACGGCGGCTGACCGCTCGCGGCGCCTCGCGGTGTCGGCGCTTTGAAGTGAACAGGGAGGCGGGGAGACGGGGAGACGGGGAGACGGGAGAAGAAAGAGGTTGAAACACGGAGGACACAGAGGACACGGAGGAAAACAGGACTGCGCCGCAAGCGCGGCGCGAAATGAGCAAGCCTAATTTCTTTCCTCCGCGCGTCTTCGCGCGCAACCTTGCTTCCTTCTCCGTGTCCTCTGTGCCCTCCGTGTTTCATCTCCTTATCTCTTTCTCCCCGCCTCCCCGTTCACTTCCCCGCCTTTTCGCGCCAGGGCATGGTGTGGAAGAGGTGCGTGAGATAGGCGCAGCCGACGACGGGAATGACGAGGTTGAGGAACGGCACGGTCTTGAGGACCGCGAGCAGGAAGCCGGCACGGAAGACGCGGCCGCCGGTTTGCTGCCGCAGCGCCTGCATCTCGCGCGGCGCGAGCCGGCGCATCGCGACCGCCTCGTAGTACTCGCGCCCGAAGAGATAGCCGTTCGCGGTCCACGCGATGAGGAAGTTGACGCCGGGCAGCAGCAGATAGAACGGCAGCGCCACGATGTTCACGATGAGGATCAGCGCCGTGAACTTCAGGATGTAGACCGCGAGCTCGCCGCGCGCCTGCCGGCGCTTGGGCGGCAAATCGGGGTAGTTGCGCCGCTCGACCTCGTCGATAATCGCATCGAAGAAGCACGAGATGACGATCGCCAGCAGCGCCGGGAGCAGGATCAGCAGCAGGAAGAACAGCGCGACGCCGCCGAACTGGCGCAGCAGCCAGTTCACCCAGGCCCAGTTGAAGAATTTCCAGTCGAAGACGGCCCAATGCAGCAGGTACCAGAGCCCGATCGCAAGCAGCACCGAAAGCGCCGCGCTTGCGAGCATGATGCGCAGGCACTTCGGATAGCCGAGCGCCGCGAAGCCGCGCGCCAGCGCCCCGCCCGATCGCGCCGCGGCGCCGAAGGCTTTGTTCGCGGTGTCGGCCATCGTTCCCCCGAACTTTGCGCGCTAGCTCAAACCACATTTGTCGTCCCCGCGAAAGCGCACGGCCGTCCGGGGAAACTCGCGATCACGAGGCTTTGTCGCGCCGACGGCAAATCTGGGGCTGTGAAATTCCCGGGCAGCCCGGCGCGCAGGCGGGGACGGCAAGGAAATGTTCGTGGTCTAGGGCGCGCCAGCCATCGCCGCGTTTGCGGCGCGCGCGGCGCTGGCGCGGGCGAAGGTCGCCGCGGAGTCCGGGTGTTCGGTGCCCATCATCCGATCCCACCAGAGGAAGTAGAGGCCGTAATTGCCGCGACCCTTGCTGTGGTGGAGGTGATGGTGGCTGGTGGTGTTGATCCACTTCAGCAGCGGACGGCGCTGCCAGCTTGGGGGAAAGATCTCGAAGCCGGAATGGCCGAGCGCGTTACGAACGATCTGGTGCAGGATGAAGACCGCGATCGCCAGGGGATGGAGCGGCAGCACGAAAGCAATGGCCGTCACGAACAGCCCTTGGATGAACGCCTCGGTCGGAGCGAACGCGTAGGCGGCCCAGGGCGAGGGGTTGAGCGAGCGGTGGTGCAGCCGGTGGAACCGCTTGAACAGCAGCCGATGGTGCATGAGGCGGTGCGTCCAGTAGAAATAGGCATCGTGCAGCAGCACGAGCGCCGCGAGGCTCGCGATCCAGTAGCCCCAGCCATAGGCGTCGAAATCGATGTAGAGGCGTGTCCAGCCGGCGAACGCGGCGTAGGTGAGCCCGACGCCGATCAGCGCGAAGACCGCGAGGGTCGCGAGCGAGAACAGGATCTCGCGGCGAACGTGGCGGGATTCGGGATAGGCGCTGTCGATGCGGCGATGCGCGAGGCGGCGGCGGAACACGATCCAGAGCAGGAAAAACGTGAGACCGGCGCCGAGCAGGTAGTAGACGAAATCGGTGAGATAGGTCCGCCCCGCCGTGTCGATCGCCCAGACAAGCCAATCGCCCCAGTCCTGGCTGGCGGGCGGCGGCGCCATGCGGCCGGAATGGGCCGCCTCCGAAACGGAGGCGGCGTCGGCGAGGTGGGGAGGCGGAACGTTGGGGAGGGTCATGGCGGTCCCGGAGGCTATGCGGGTGCCGTTCTAGCGGCAAGGACACGTCGCGGTCTCGCCGGAGCCCGAAGTCCTCTGACCGATTCCGGAATCGGCTAGGTTTTCCCGCTTTCGGCGCCGGTTTGACCGAGCTTGGCGCGGCGATACTCCATCGGTGTCATGCCGGTGTCATCTTTAAAGGCCCGGTTGAAGGGTCCGATCGATTGGAAGCCGACATCGAGCGCGATGGTGAGCACCGGGATGCGCGCCGCCTCGGGGTCGGCGAGGCGCCCGCGCGCCTCGGCGAGGCGGTAGCCGTTGACGAAATCGTTGAAGTTGCGGTGGCCGAGGTGCCCGTTGATGAGCCGGCGCAGGCGGTATTCCTGCGCGCCGAGCTTCTCGGCCAGCGCCGCTATCGTAAGGCCGGGCGCGCGATAGCCCTTGTCGTGATTCATGCAGCGCAGCAGCGCCGCATGGAGCTGTTCGTCGCCGGCCTCGGGCGCGGGCTGCGGCTCGGCGCGGACCTGGCGGCCGAACAGCCGGTTCTGCATGCGCGCGGTGATCAGCAGGAAGCCGAAGATCAGAAAATCTGTGCCGAGCAGGATGGCGAAATCGACCATCGGCGCGGGCTGGCGGTAGAAAAGATAGATGCCGAGCCCGGTCACCAGCACCATGTAGCCGCCGATCGCCCTGACCATGAGGTCGCGGAAGCGGCGGCGCGCCTCGTCGAGGTCGTCGGCCTTGCCGGCGCTCGCGCGCACCAGCGCCGCCACGATGAAGGCGAGGTCAAGCAGAAACGGCAGCGCGTTGAGCGCGCCGGCGAGATCGTCGTCGGGCACCTGCCCGGCTTGCGCGGGCCGGTAGGCGCCGCGCCAGAGGTGCAGCGCGATCAGCCCCGCGATCGCGACCCAGTGCAGCGGCAGCGGCCGGAAAGCATCGTCGAACCAGGCGCGCACGAACAGCCAGAACAGGCCGGCGGCCGCCGAGCAGGCCGCGTATACCGGCAAGCCCCAGGGGCCCGCGTGCCAGCGATGCGCGACGAGCGGGCATAACAGCGCCGCGATGATCGAGACGCCGAACGCGATGCCGAGCCGGCCGGCGGTCGTGGCTCCGTATTGGCGCGCCATCAGCACGACAGTGACCGCGAGAGCACCGACGCCCGCGCCGCGCAGCAGAAGATCGAGGGTCGCGATCATGCCCCGGGCCGCTCGGGAGGATGAATATTGCGGATTGTGCCCGAGCGCGCCATCCCGCGGAAGCGCCCGCCGCTCACGCCACGGCGAGTACGTCGGCGACGCGCCGCCTCAGCTCCGGGATAACGCGCCGCGCGAACCAGGAATGGCGCCCGGCCCAGGCGAGCGTGCGCCAGGAGGGGTGCGGCAGCGGCAGGAATTCGGGAGGGTAGTCGCGGTAGTTCCGCACGGTCTCGGCCACGCTCGCGCCGCGGCGCGCGCCCAAATGGTAGGCCTGCGCGTAGGCGCCGACGAGCAGCGTCAGGCGCACATGCGCAAGACGCACGCGCAGCGGCGGGTGCCAGAGCGGCGCGCATTCCGGGCGCGGCGGCCGATCACCGCCCCGCGGCAGGCGGCCCGGATAGCAGAGCCCGATCGGCAGGATCGCGATGCGCGCGGTGTCGTAGAAATCGTCGCGGGCGAGCGCGAGCCAATCGCGCAGGCGGTCGCCCGAGGGATCGTTCCATGGGATACCGGTCGCGTGCACCTTGGTGCCGGGCGCCTGGCCGACGATGAGGAGCCGCGCGCTCTCGGCCAGGCGGAAGACCGGATTGGGGCCGAGCGGAAGATGCTTCGCGCAGAGCCGGCAAGCGCGGACGCGGGCGAGCAGCGCGTCGAAGCTTGCGTCGGTCGCCGCCGCGCGCGCCGGCTGCGCCATCACCAGCCCTGGGCCAGCAGCTTCTCGACGTAGCGCGGGACCACCTCGGTGGCGGGCCCGTAGTGCTGCTCGGCGAAACAGGTGGCGCCCTCCGAGGGCTCGAGATTGAGCTCGACCGTGTGCGCGCGGGCGCGGAAAATCGCTTCCTGCACGAAGCCGGCCGCGGGATAGACATTGCCCGACGTGCCGACGGAGACGAACAGGCGGCAACGCCCGATCGCCTCCGAGATGCGGTCCATCTCGAACGGCATCTCGCCGAACCAGACGACATGCGGGCGCATGCCGCCGCTGCTCCGGCAGCCCGGGCACTCGGTCTCGAGCGCCAGATCGCCGGTCCAGGCATGCACGCCGGCGCAGAGCTCGCAGCGCACCTTGAACATTTCGCCATGCATGTGGATGAGGTTCCTGGAGCCGCCGTCCTCGTGCAGATGGTCGATGTTCTGCGTCACCAGCAGCACCTCGCCGTTTCGCCATTCGCGCTCGAGCCGGGCGAGCGCGGCGTGCGCGGCATTGGCGCGAATGTTGTGCGAGCGCAGCGCGCGGCGGCGCTGATTGTAGAAGTCGTGCACCATGCGGGGATTGCGCGCGAAGCCCTCCGGCGTCGCCACGTCCTCGACATTGACCTTGGTCCAGAGGCCGTCCTTGTCGCGAAACGTCTCGATGCCGGATTCCCGGGAGATGCCGGCGCCGGTGAGGATGACGATGTTGCCGGATTTGCGGTCGCGCATGGAACTATCCGCACCTTCGAGGGCGGCAGAGTTGGCCCGCGCGCCGCCTTCGTCAAGACGGAAGGGACGGCGGGCCGCGCGGGGAAGCGGAGACGCCGAGTTGTGCTAGTCTCCGCATTCTCCGCGGCTCCGCGCGCCACCTGGATGGCGCCGGGATCGCGGCGGACGAGGGAGGAGCGCGTTGGCGGCCGAAGAAGCCGGAGAGGACGAGTGCACGCGCCTCATCGAGGAGGCGTTGGCCGCGGCCAAGCGCCTGCTCGAGGAGGAAGGCCAGTTCCGCCCCTTCGCGCTCACGCTCGACGAGAAGGGCGACACCGAGATCGTGATGCCCCAGGCGGCCGACGGCGAGGGCACCTCCGAGCAGGATCTGGAAGCGCTGCGCGCCGATCTCGGCGTCGAGGCGGCGGCCGGCAGCATCGGCGCCGCCGCGATCGCGCTCAACGCCTGGATTCACGCCCCCGACCGCTCGAGCCGGCGCGATGCGGTGATCGTGTTCGCCGAGCACCACGCCGGCCTCTCGCTCCAGGCCAACCAGATCTACGACATCGAGGAACGGCGCGGCGACGTGGTTCCGCCGCACGCGGTCACCTGGGCGGAGTTGACCGTGGACGTGATCGAGCCGAGCATCTTCGCGCGATGAAGGTTCTGTTCGTCTGCACCGGCAATATCTGCCGCTCGCCCACGGCCGAGGCGGTGTTCCGCGCCAAGGCGGCCGCGCGCGGACTCGGCGACCGCGTCTTCGCCGATTCGGCGGGCACGCATGGCTACCACGTCGGCGACCCGCCCGACCCGCGCACGTGCGACGCCGCCCGCCGCCGCGGCTATCCCGTGACCGGCATGTTCGCGCGCAAAGTGAGCGCCGCCGATTTCCGCGCATTCGATTTCGTCGTGGCCATGGACGAGGGCCATCTGCGCCTCTTGCAGCGCATGGCGCCGCGCGACGCGCGGGCGAAACTCCGCCTGTTCATGGCGCTGGTGCGCGAGGCCACGCACCGGGACGTGCCCGATCCCTACTATGGCGGTGCGCAAGGCTTCGAGGAGGTGCTCGATCTGGTCGAAGCCGGCGTCGATGCGCTGCTCGACGAGATCGAGGAGACGCTGGCGAAGCGGCAGACGCGCCGCGCGTAGCGCGCCACCCTCTCACCCGTCATCCTGAGCGCAGCGAAGGACCTGCTGCGCGCAGGTATGATTCGCGCCGATGCGGTACGTGCGCGCGCGCAGCCATACCTGCGTATGCTAGGTCCTTCACTTCGTTCAGGATGACGACGCAGGGCCGATGACGACAAACCTCGCCGACGCGATCAAGCGCCTCCTGGGCCGCCGGCCCACGCGCCTCGCGCCGATGGGCGGCGGATGCATAGCGCCGGTGTATCGCTGCGATCTTCGCGGCGGCGAGCGCATCGTGGCCAAGCGACCGTCGCCCGGGCGGACGCTCGAATGCGAGGCCTGGATGCTCGGCTATCTCCGCCGGCGTTCCGCGCTGCCGGTGCCGGCGGTTCTGGCGGCCGCGCCCGATCTGCTGCTGCTCGAATACCTGGATTCGGGCGATGCGCTCGATGGCCGCGCCGAGGAACATGCCGCCGAGTTGCTGGCGGCGCTCCACGCGATCCGCGGGCCTCATTTCGGCTTCGAGCGCGACACGCTGATCGGGCCGCTCGACCAGCCCAACCCGCCAGGGCCACGCTGGGGGGAGTTCTTCCGCGATCACCGGCTGCTGCACCGCGCCCGCGCCGCCCACCATGCGGGGCGCCTTTCCGCGCGGCTCGTGGCGCGCATCGAGGCGCTCGCGGCCCGGCTCCCGCGCTGGATCGAGGAGCCGCCGCATCCCTCGCTCATCCACGGCGATTGCTGGAGCGGCAATGTGCTGGTCAAAGCCGGGCGGATCGCCGGCTTCATCGATCCCGCGATCCATTGGGCGCATCCCGAGATCGAGCTCGCGTTCGGAACGCTCTTCGGAACCTTCGGCGACGCTTTCTTCCGGCGCTACCAGGCGCTGGCGCCGCTCAATCCGGGATTCTTCGAGGCGCGGCGCGATCTCTACAATCTCTACCCGCTGCTGGTGCACGCGCAGCTCTTCGGCGGCGGCTATGCCGACAGCGTGGCGAAGACGCTGGAGAAGTTTGGCGTCTGATCCCAGCACTAGGCCCCGTGTTGCCCCGCGCGCGGGAACTGCCTAGCCTCGTCCGGCCGTATCCCGAGCCTGCATGCGCCGCTTGCTCATCACCTTCGCGCTTGTACTCGCCGCCGCCGGTGCCGCCGCGCAGCAGGGCCCTGCGCCGCCGGGGCCGCCGCAGGACCAAGGTGCCGAGCCGCGCCGCCACGCCGCGCCGGGCGATCCGGCGAACAGCGTGGTCCTCATCTTCAGCCACGGCACTTATCGCCCGCAGCACCGGCACCAGTGCAACGAGGAGAAGGACGTCCCGCTCGTGGTGCGCGATCTCGCCGGCGCCAACGGCTGGACCGTGCACTATCTCTGCTCAGCCGCCACCGACGAAGGCATCGCCGGTTCCTACACCTATAAGCGCGCCCACGAGATCCTAACGGCGGTGGCCGCGCATCGCGGGCGCGGCGTGCCGGCGCGGCGCATCTTTCTCGTCGGCCATTCCGCCGGCGGCTGGTCATCGCTGATGGCGGCGCGGAAGGACGCCGGCGGCTTCAACGCCGTCATCGCGTTCGCGCCCGCGTTCGCCGGGCCGCGCCATGAGGAGGCGCAATATCCGAGATGGCGGCGCGAACTGGCGCCGCAGCAGATCGCGTATCTACGCGAGGCCAACCGCATCGAGGCGCTGATCTTCGCCTACAGCGACGATGATTTCGACCGCCCGAGCGAGCTCGCGCCGCTCGAGTCCATCCCCGGCCTGCGCATCCTCGCCTTCGATGCCTGCGGCAAGGGCCACGCGACCGCCTACAGCGATTGCTTCCGCGAGGGCGCGCGCGTCGAGATCGAAGACTACATCAAGACGCGCCTTAAGGCGCATTAGCAGCGATGGCCGTCGTCTGCGAAATCGACGAGGAGTGGATCGTCTGCCGCCGCAGCCTGACCCGGCGCGAGGCCGTGCGCTGGAGCGATCTGAAAGCGGTGTTGATCGAGACCACTGACCAAGGCCCGTTCCGCAACGACGTGTTCTGGGTGCTGGTGGGCGAAACCAGCCGCTGTGTGGTGCCGCAGGAGGCGGAGGGCTCGCAGCAATTGCTGGCCAAGCTGCAAACGCTCGCCGGCTTCGACAGCAGCGTCGTCGTTGAAGCGATGGGCACCGCCGAGAACCGCACCTTCGTCTGCTGGCGCAAACCCGAAGGGGATTGAGCGCTCTTCCGCTCCCCCCTTGAGGGGGAGCTGTCCAGCGCGCGCCCTTGCGCGCTGGACTGAGGGGGACTGCGAGCACGCCGTCGCTGGAGAGGAGGCCCCCACCCGTCGACAAGTCCGCGCCTGCGGACCTGTCGCCGACCGCCCCTCAAGGGGCGGTAACGAATTTGCTCGCGCGCTACAGCAGTGCGGCGACGGCGCGCTCGTCGACCAAGGGATAGTCCGTCAGCGGCTCGTAGACGGAGCCGTCGCGCTTCAGGTGGCTCTGGAACAGCGTGAAGCGGTCGATGCGGATCGGGCCGATCTTCAGGAGATTGTGCTCGGCGAGGAAGTTCGCGAGATGATGCCCGGTCTCCCCCTTGAAGCGGGCCAGCGTCACGTGAGGCGCGAATTTGCGGCCCTCGCGCGGCTGTCCGGCCCGCACGACGGCCGATTCGACCTTGTCGCGAAGATGCGCCAGCGCCGGATTGCGCGCGACGCCGGCCCAGAGCGCCCGGGTCTGCCTGAGCGAGCCGAAGTGCCCCACGCCCTCGATCACGAGATCGAAGGCCTTGGCGCGCACGCCCAGGAGATGATCGTCGATGTCGGCCGCGTCGGCGTTGGAGACTTCGCCCAGGAACCGCAGCGTGATGTGCATGTTCTCGCCCGCGACCCAGCTCGCGCCGGGGATGCCGAAGCCGATCCGCTCCAGCCGCTCCTGGACCGCCTCGGGCAACGGGACGGCGACGAACAGGCGCAGCATGGCGAGCCTCCGCGCGGGCGGTCTTATCCTGGAAACATGCGAGCAAGCAGGTACGCCGTCAACCGCTTGTATCGTCGATTTCGCGAGGAGCGCTAGAAATGGATCAAGACTGTCGCCAATCCGTCACCAACAGCTCTACCCATCGTGGCGGTATTTCGGCCAGGGAATGCGGCCGAACTCGACGCCTTCCTCCTCGAGCGCGGCGGCATCTTCGTCGGAGGCCTCGCCGTAAATGCTGCGCTCGTGGGATTCGCCTTTGTGCATTTTGCGCGCCTCGTCGGCGAAGCGTGGGCCGACATATTCGGCGTTCTTCTCGATGAAGCGGCGCATCTCGCGCAACGCTTCCCGCATTTTTCCGGCCACATGCATTTCGCCAGGCTCGGGCAGCGCAGCCCGCTTGGCTTCGGCCGGCGCCTTCTGTGGAGCTTCGGCAACCGCCTTTTCAGCGACCGCCTTTTCGGCGACCGGCGCTTCCGCCGGCGCGCGCCGGCCGCCCTTGGCGATGGCCGGCGCCATGATTGCTTTCGCCACCTTCGCCGAGCCGCAATCGGGGCAACGCACATCGCCGCGCTTCGCCTGGCGCTCGTAGGTGTCGCCGTTGCGGAACCACGCCTCGAATTCGTGGCCGTCCTGGCATCTGAGGGCGAAGCGGATCATGCGGCGGTTGGGGTCCCTGGCGAAATCAAGGAAGACCTTCATAAGATAGGCACGCTTGCTTTTGCTTTAAAGTAGCAGTCGGGTCTTCCGGCTGCCAAACCGCCCGATGCCGCACGCCGCCCTCGATCAGCCCTCGCCCTGGGTCGCGCGCTTTCTCGGCTTGGCGCCGCCGGGAGGGCGCGTTCTCGACATCGCCGCCGGCAGCGGCCGCCACGCGCGGCTCGCGCGGGCCCGCGGCTATGCGGCGACGGCGGTGGATGTCGATGTCTCCGGCCTCGCCGATCTCCATGCCGATGCCGCGGTCGAGATCATCGCCGCCGATCTCGAGCGCGCGCAGTGGCCGCTGGGCGCGCGCCGCTTCGCCGGCGTGATCGTCGCGAATTACCTCCATCGGCCCTTGCTTCCGAACTTGGTGACCGCCGTCGCCGAGGGCGGCGTGCTGATCTACGAGACGTTCGCCCAAGGCAACGAGGCGTTCGGCAAGCCTTCGAACCCGAATTTCCTGTTGAAGCCCGCCGAGCTGCTCGACGCGGTGCGCGGCGAACTCACCGTCGTGGCCTACGAGCACGGCAAAGTGGAAGCACCCCGCCCCGCCGTGATCCAGCGCATCGCCGCGGTGCGTGGTTGGGAGCGCGCGCGTCCACGCGCGCTCTCTGCTTCCGCCGGCTAGGCTGTTGCAGCGAAATGCGCGGCTGGAGCCGCGCGGTCCCGCATCACCCGCGCCGCGGACCCGGATCGGCCAGGTCGCCGGCGTCGTGCTCTTCGGTGCGCAGCGCTTCGGCGAGGCGGTGAGCCGCGCTGCCGGGCTTCAGCGGCTGCGGCTGGCCGGGGCCGGGCGCCCAGGCCGTCAGATACACGATGTCGAAATTGGCGATCAGGCGGCCGCTCTTGTCGGCGTAGCGGCGGAGATACTCTTCGGCGGCGGTCAGCATCGTGGCGCGGCGCGTGAATCCGCGCCGGCGCTCGCGCAGCGCATTGGTCTCGCCCATGAGACGGAGATCGGCCATCAGGCTGAAGACGTGTTCGTACGTCACCTGGATGCGGTCGCGGTCGACGACCGGCAGCGCGAATCCCGCGCGTTGCAGCAGGGCGCCCGCATCGCGAACGTCGGCATAGGGGCTGACCCGCGGGCTCGCCCCGCCCTCCTCGGCGAGCTCCGCCTGCAACAGCGCCTGGCGCAGTTCGGTCAGCGTATCGCCGCCGAACATCGCCGCCATCACGAGGCCGTCGGGCTTCAGCGCGCGGCGGAGCTGGATGAGCGCACCGGGAAGATCGTTGACCCAGTGCAGCGCCAGATTCGAGACGACGAGATCGAAGCTCGCGGGCGCAAAGGGCAGCGCCTCCTCGTCCGCGACCACCGTGGCGAAGAAACGGTTGCTGAGGCGCGCAAGGCGCGCGAAGGCGGGCGAGACATCGGCCTGGAACACGCGCTCGACACCCTGCCGCCGGGCCAGCGCGCGCGCGAGCACGCCGTCGCGGCAGCCGAGGTCGAGCACCGAAGGGAAGCTGCGCTTCACGTCCTCGAGCCGCTCGAGCAGGCGCTCGCCGATCTCGCGGTGCAGGAACTCCGCCTCGGTCCCCTCGGCGAGCTTCTGCGCGGCGCGATCGCGATGCGCGCGAACCGCACGCCGGTCGAAGATCGTGGGATCGTCCTCCACCGCAGCCTCAGCGCGTGCAGGGCCAGCGCTTCTGCGCGACCTTCAGCATCACGTCCTCGATGTTGGTGTCGGCGGGATAGGGCTTGCCGTCCGCGCCCGTGCCCGCGGTGAGCTCGGTATCGAGCAGCTTCAGGGCATCGGGCCCGCGCAGCTGCACGTTCTCGGGCGGGCAGAACAGCGGCTTCGCGCCGGCGGCCCCGGCGGCGCGGTTGGCGATGATCAGCCCCTGCAGCACGCCCTCGATGCGCACTTCGATCATGGACCTGAACGTAGCCTGCACGCTGCGCGAATCCAGCCGGTACTTTTGATAGTTCTCGAGCGTGATGGCGCTCGCGGGCGCGACGCCGAAGCCGATGGAGGCGGCGAGCGCGGCGGCGCATGCGCCCAAGCGGAGAGGATTGCGCATGACCCGTTTCATGGCCCCGCCCTTAGAGGAAATGCGTGCCGCCGTCGACCATGATCGTCTGGCCGGTGACGAACCTGCTGGCGTCGCCGGCGAGATAGAGCACGGTGCCGGCGAGGTCCTCGCTCTCGAGATTGCGCTTCAGCGCCTGGTTCTCGCGGATCGCCTCCATGCCTTTGGCGAACTTGGCGCCGAAGAATTCCTTGGTGCCCTCGGTCAAGACGGCCGTCGGCGCGATCGCGTTGACGCGAATCCAGTCGCGGCCGAGCTCGCGCGCCAGCGCGCGCGTGATGCCGATCACCGCCGCCTTGGCCGCGGAGTAGTGCAGCGCATAGGGCAGGCCGTAGAGCGCCGCAAGCGACGCGACATTGACGATGCTGCCGCCGCCCTGCTTCTTCATCGCCGGGATCACCGCGCGGCAGCAGTTCCAGACGCCCTTGACGTTGACCGCCATGCAGCGGTCCCACTCGTCCTCGTCGATCTGTTCGGCGCGCCCGCCCTTCAGGCCGCCATAGAGCGCCGCATTGTTGACCAGCACGTCGATCCGGCCAAAGGCGCCGAGCGCTCTCTCGGCCATCGCATGAACGCTCTTGAAATCGGCGACATCGACCGCGACGCCGAGCCCCTTGCCGGGACCGTACATCAGTTCGAGCGTCTCTTTGACGTCGGCCTTGTCGGCCGCGACGACGTTCATGCCGGCCTCGACGAGCTTCTGCGCATAGGTGCGCCCGAGGCCCCGCGCGGCACCGGTGACGATGGCGGTGCGGCCCACGAGATTGATCATTGCCGTTTCCTTTCCCCCGGTCTTCGCGAAGGAGACGTTGTAATCCCGCAGGCGCCACGAGGCCAAGCCGCGCAGATTTTCGAGGGTTCGCAAAAAGAAGGCCCGCCACCTTCGCGGTGGCGGGCCTCCGATGGTCGGCCGTTGCGGCGCGGAGCGCGCCGTGCGGCGATCCTCTTGCGTCAGGCCGCGGCCTTGTGCTCGACCGCCTTGCCGCCGTTCTGGATCGGGATCACGCGAGGCTTCAACGCCTCCGGGATCTCGCGCTTCAGCTCGACCACGAGCAGGCCGTTCTCGAGCTTGGCGCCCGTGACCTGGACGTGGTCGGCGAGCTCGAAGCTGCGCTCGAAGGCGCGGCCCGCGATGCCGCGATGGAGAAAGCGCGTGCCGTTCGTCTTCTCGGACTGCTTGCCCTCGACGACGAGCGTGTTCTCTTTGGCGGTGACCTTCACGTCATCGGCGCCGAAACCGGCGACCGCCATGACGATGCGGTACTCGTTCTCGCCATGCTTCTCGATGTTGTAGGGCGGATAGCCCGGGGCCACGTCGGCAAACGCGTCTTCGATGAGACGGCTGACGCGGTCGAACCCGATGGTCGAACGGAACAGAGGCGAAAGATCAAGCGACATGGTTCATCCTCCTTGAGCGATGAAGTTGCGGAATGCCGCCGTCGCAAGGCCGGCATGCCTGGGTCAGAAAAAGGCCCGGGCCCCGAGATGGGCGCCCGGACAGCTTGCAGATGGGGGCTGCGGGCGGCCATTCAAGGGCACGTCCCGCGCATCGCGCAATTTTGGAACGATTGGTTTATTCGCTGCGCAGCAGCGCCGCGAGCACCGCGTTCAACCGCTGCCGCCCCGCTTCGGTGGCGCGGAGCGTGTGGTCGGTCCACTCGATCAACCCGGCATCGGCAAGGCGCGCGGCCGCCCTCGCATCGACGAAAGCTTGCGCCGGTATTCCCGCCTCGTTTGCGAAGCGTGCGAGGTCGACGCCTTCGGCCAGCCTCAGGCCCATCAGCAGCATTTCGCGTCCGCGCTCGGCCGGCGTGAGCGCGGCGCGTTCGGCCTCGCCGGTGCCGTTGCGCTCGACATCGGCGAGCCAGGCCTCGGGCAGGCGCTGCTGGCGCGTCGCGAACTTGGTTTCGCCGAACGTAAGCCGTCCGTGCGCGCCGGGGCCGATGCCGGCGTAGTCGCCGTAGCGCCAATAGGTGAGGTTGTGGCGGCTCTCCGCGCCGGGGCGCGCGTAGTTCGAGATTTCGTACGCATGGAGTCCGGCCGCGCCGAGGAGATCGCGCGTGGTCTCGTAAAGATCGGCCGCCGTGTCGTCGTCGGGCAGCGCGAAATCGCCGCGCTGATGCGCGGTGTGGAACGCCGTGCCCGGCTCGATGGTGAGCTGATATGCGGAAAGGTGCTCGCCGGAAAAGCCGAGCGCGCGCCCGAGCTCGGCGCGCCACGCGGCGACGCTTTGGCCGGGCCGCGCATAGATGAGGTCGAACGAGAAGCGCTCGAAGACCGCGGCCGCGCGCTCGACCGCCGCGAGCGCCTCGGCCACGCCGTGTTTGCGCCCCAGGAACGCGAGCGCCGCATCGTCGAGCGCCTGCACGCCGATCGAGAGGCGGTTGACGCCGGCCTCGCGGAAGGCGCGGAAACGGGCGGCTTCGCTGACGCCGGGATTGGCTTCGAGCGTGATCTCGACGTCCGGCGCCGCGGGCCAGAGCGCGCGCACGCGCGACAAAATCGCGTCCGTCGTCTCGGGCGGCATCAGCGAGGGCGTGCCGCCGCCGAAGAACACGCTGGTGACGGTGCGCCCCGGCGTCTCCGCCGCCGCGCGCTCGATTTCGGCGAGATAGGCGCGCTGCCAGCGCGCCGCATCGACGCGCTCCCTCACATGCGAGTTGAAATCGCAATAGGGACACTTCGAGAGGCAGAACGGCCAGTGGATATAAAGCGCAAAATCAGAGGACAGAGGACAGGGGACAGGGGACAGAGACGCAGCGGGCGCTCGATCGATTTCGCCTCGGTCCTCTGTCGTCTGTCCTCTGATCATCTGAGTTCCTTGACCAGTTTCGCGAACGCCCGCGCGCGGTGGCTGATCGTGTGCTTCAGCGCGGGCTCCATCTCGCCGAAGGTGATCATGTGTCCGGCCGGCACGAAGATGGGATCGTAGCCGAAACCCTGGTCGCCGCGCGGCGGCCACACCAGCGTGCCCTCGACCTTGCCTTCGAACACCTGGCATTGGCCGTCCGGCAATGCGAGTGCCAAAGCCGCCACGAACGCAGCGCGGCGGTCATGCTGGCCCCTCAACGCATCCTCGACCTTGCGCATGGCGATGGCGAAATCCCTGTCGGGCCCGGCCCAGCGCGCGGAGTAGACGCCGGGCGCGCCGTTGAGCGCCGGGACGGCGAGCCCCGAATCGTCGGCCAGCGCCGCGAGATTCGCGGCACGCGCGGCCGCGCGGGCCTTCAACGCGGCGTTCTCCGCGAATGTATGCCCGGTCTCCTCCGGTTCCACGAGGCCGAGCGCCGCAGCCGCGACCGCCTCGATGCTCAGGGGGCGGAGCAGATCCTCGATCTCGCGCACCTTGCCGGGGTTGTGGCTCGCGATGACAAGTTTCCGGGGCCGCTGCACGAATCAGCCGAACGCGCCGACGATGGCGCCGGCGACGACCATCGCCAACAGCCAGTGGCCGGCATCGATGACCGTCAGCGTCGTCTTGCGGCCGGCATAGGCGTTGTTCACCGCCATCGTGGTGACGACGAAGCCAACCCACATGAGGGCGCCCGTGGCGATGCCGGCGAGAACGCTCACCTTCCCCGCACCGACCGCGCCCACGACGCCGGCCAGCACGAACGCGATGATGAGATCGGCGATGAACGAGAGCACGAACGGCCCCGGCTTCGGCTTCCCGCCGGGACCCATGAGCTGCTCCTTGGTCTTGCCGAGCGCGGCGAGCCAGTGATTGCCGAGGAGGCCATACCAGGCCGCACCCGCGATCCACGCGCCGGCGCCGGCGAGCAGCACGGCGAGATAGTTGATGTTGGGTTGGATCATGGCGCGACCTCGATCAGAAGGGCGCACGCTAGCATAGATTCGCGCGGGCGAGCGCGCTGTCCAGTTGCACCCCTCGCCCTGGGGCGAGGGGCAGGGGGTGAGGGGGAATATCTACTCTTTTTGCGAAGTGCCGCCGCGCTCGCCCGATTTTGCGAACGGAAGATCCTTCCCCTCTCCCGCTGCCCCCTCGCCCCCGGGCGAGGGGGAGTTCACGCCTTCCCCAGCGCTTTCTTCTGCGCGAGGCAAAGCTCGTGAATGCCCTTGCGCGCGAGGCGCAGCAGATCGAGGAACTGGGCCTCGGCGAAGGGCGCCTTCTCGGCCGTGCCCTGGATCTCGATGATGCGGCCCTCGCCGGTGAGCACGAAATTGGCATCGGCCTCGGCGGCGCTGTCTTCGGCGTAGTCGAGATCGAGCACGGCGCGGCCTTCGTGGATCCCGCAGGAGACAGCCGCGACCTGGCCCGTCAGCGGGAGGCGGTCGATCTCGCCTTCCTTCACCAGCCACTCGAACGCGCGGTGCAGCGCGACCCAGGCGCCGGTGATGGCCGCGGTGCGCGTGCCGCCGTCGGCCTGCAGCACGTCGCAATCGACGGTGATCTGGCGCTCGCCGAATGCGGCGAGATCGGCGACGGCGCGCAAGCTCCGCCCGATCAGGCGCTGGATCTCCTGCGTGCGGCCGCTCTGGCGCCCGCGCGCCGCCTCGCGCTCGGTGCGCGTGTGGGTGGAGCGCGGCAGCATGCCGTATTCGGCGGTGATCCAGCCCTTGCCCGTGTTGCGCAGGAACGGCGGCACGCGCTCCTCGACCGAGGCCGTGCATAGCACGTGAGTGTTGCCGAACTTCGCCAGGCACGAGCCCTCGGCGTGGGCGGCGAAGCCGGCCTCGAGCACGATCGGGCGCAACTGGTCCGGGGCGCGGCCGGAAGGACGCATGGCGGGGCTCTTGGCGGGGTGGGTTGGGAGGCGCCCTCTTAACCGCTTGCCGAACAAGCGTCCAGCGGCCCGCGAGGCGCGTTGACGGCCCCGGCGCGCCTCCCTACATATCGGCGGTTCCAACGACATGGCGATGACCAAGACCGACCAGGACGCCCTGCGCGACACCGCCATCGCGGCGCTTTCCAAGCGTTCGCGCGACGTGCTGCGGCACGTGATCGACCACTACATGGAATCGGGCGAGCCCGTGGGCTCGCGCACCATCTCGCGCCTCGACGGCGTCGGCCTCTCGCCGGCCAGCATCCGCAACGTGATGTCGGACTTGGAGGAGGTAGGCCTGCTGTTCGCGCCGCACGCCTCGGCCGGGCGCCTGCCGACCGACCTCGGCATGCGCCTCTTCGTCGACGGCCTGCTGGAGGTGGGACGCCTCACCGAGCAGGAGCGCGCCGACATCGAGAGCCGCTGTGCGGCCAAGGGCGCCAACCCCACCCAGGTGCTGGAACAGGTGAGCCAGTCGCTCGCGGGCCTGACCCGCCACGCCGGGCTGGTGGTGGCGCCCAAGACCGAGGCGGCGTTGAAGCACATCGAATTCGTGAACCTGCGGCCCGGGCGCGCGCTGGTGGTGCTCGTGTTCGAGAACGGCATCGTCGAGAACCGCTTGATCGACGTGCCGCTCGGCATTCCCACCTCGGCCCTGGTCGAGGCCGGGAATTATCTGACGGCCAAGCTCGTCGGCCGCACGATCGGCGAAGCGCGCACCGCGATCGAGGCCGAGCTCAACCTGCACCGCGCGCAGATCGACGCCGTGACCAATGACCTGGTGGCGCGCGGGCTCGCGGTCTGGGCCGGCGAGAAGGAGACGCCGGCCTCCGGCGCGCTCATCATCCGCGGCACGGCCCAGCTGCTCGACGACGTGACCGCGATCGAGGACCTCGAGCGCGTGCGGCGCCTGTTCGAGGCGCTCGAGACCAAGGAGACGATGGTGCGCCTGCTCGACCTCGCGCAGGACGCCAACGGGGTGCAGATCTTCATCGGCGCCGAGAACGATCTTTTCCGCAACACCGGCTGCTCGATGATCCTCTCGCCCTACAAGAACACGACGGAAAAGGTCGTCGGCTGCATCGGCGTGATCGGACCGCGGCGCATGAACTATGCCCGCATCATCCCGATGGTGGATTACACCGCGCAGGTGGTCGGCCGGCTGCTGGGATAGGAATGAGAATGGACGAGATGCAGAAAGAAGATAAGTCGCCGAACGGGAGCCAGCCGCAGGCGCCGGCGAACGATCCGGGTCCGGACGCGGTGCCCGCGGAGCCGCAGGCGCAGCCGGAAGCGGGCATCACGCGCGCCGATCTCGAGGCACGCTTTGCCTCGCTCGCGGCCGAGCTGGCGGAGAAGTCGGCTGAACTCGCCGCGTTCAAGGACAGCGCGCTGCGCCAGCTCGCCGAAAACCAGAACCAGCGCCGCCGCGCCGAGAACGAGATGGCGGAGATGAAGAAATTCGGCGCATTCTATTTCGCGCGCGACATGCTGGCCATCGCCGACAATCTCCGCCGTGCGCTGGCGGCCGCGGGCGCGCCGGCCGACGACCCGGCCGCCCGCGCACAGATGTTCGACGGGCTCCGTCAGGGCGTCGAGCTCATCGAGCGCGAGTTCACGGCGATCCTCGAGCGCAACGGCATCAAGCGCATCGACCCGCTGGGCGAGAAGTTCGATCCCAACTGGCATCAGGCGATGTTCGAGGGCGAGGCCCCCGGCGCCGAACCCGGCACCGTGACGCAGGTCGTCCAGCCCGGCTACCGCCTGCACGACCGCCTGCTGCGCCCGGCGATGGTGGGCGTGGCGAAGGCGCGGCCGGCACAAGCGGCGCCGCAGGACGAAACCTCGAAGGAGGAAGCGCCGAAGGACGAAGCGTCGAACGCATAGCCGGGATACCGGCGCCTGCGGAAGCCTGTCACCGCGCCGGCGCCGGCCGCGCCACGAACACATCGCGGCCCCAAGGGTCGGTGCGGAGCAGAGGGGCGCCGAATCCGGCCTCCCCGAACGCGCTGCGCCAAACGCGGCGCGGAAACAGCCCGCATTGATGGCGGTCGAGCACCGCTTCGACGGTTCCATCCGGCGCGCGCAGCAGGATCGCGTAGTCGACCTCGAAGCTCGTGGCGCCGACCGCGGGCGCGCGCGACCATTCGAGGTAGCGGACGCCGCGGCCGTCGGCGGCGTCGCGCCCTCCGCTGTCGACGCCGGGCGCGAAACTCTCGGCCGTGCAATCGGGCAGCACGATGGCCACGCCGCTTGCGCCAAGGTGCGCACGCGCGGTCGCCAGTGCCGCGACGAGATCGCGCTCCGCCGTCATGTACATGATCGCATCGTGGATTAGCACGGCATCGAACAGGCGGCCGAGCCGCACCGCGCGCATGTCGCCTTCGACATGCTCGGCGAGCGGATTCAGGAAGCGGCTCACCGCGAGCATTTCGGCCGAGAGATCGACCAGCGTCAGCCGTGCGTGCGGCGTGAGGTGCGAGGCGGTATTCCCGCCACCCGAGCCCAGTTCGAGGATCGTGCCGGGCGGTCGGCCGAGCGACTCCTTGAGGGCGCCGAAGATCCACGCCGCCTCGTCGGCATACTCGTCCGGATGCGAGAGCGGCGGCCACCACAGCGCGAGATCGCGGTAAAGCCTCGGCAGCGACATCACGCGCCCCGGCGAACGGCTTGGATCGCCGCGACGGGCCCGCGCGCTTGAGCCCTTAAGCCGCCTTGCTGGCGCCGTTGCTGTCGGTCAGCAGCGCGTAGAGCGCTTCGGCGTTGTCGGAGCCGCGCAGCTTTTCCGTGGTGGCGCGGTCACGCAGCATGCGCGAGACGCGCGCGAGCGCCTTCAGGTGATCGGCCCCGGCCGCTTCCGGCGCGAGCAGCATGAAGATGAGGTCGACCGGCTGCTCGTCGATCGATTCGAAATCGATCGGCTGTTCGAGCCGCGCGAAGATGCCGTAGATGTGATCGAGCTTCGGCAGCCGGCCGTGCGGAATCGCGATGCCGCCGCCGACTCCGGTGGTCCCGAGCCGCTCTCGCTCCAGGATCACGTCGAAGATCTGCCGCTCGGGCAGATGCGTGACCGCGGCCGCGCGCTTGGCCAGCTCCTGCAACGCCTGCTTCTTGCTGCCGACGCGCAGCCTGGCCAGGACCGACTCCTGTCCGAGAAGATCGCCGATCTCCATCTCTAGCCGTATCTCCCGTGTTTCTGCGGACGGCGCGGCCCCGGGGAACGCGTTCAGTCCTGCTTTCCTTTGCGTGTGCCGGGATCGACCCAGCCAATGTTTCCGTCGGCGCGCCGGTAGATCATATTGAGCCCGCCGTTTCCCGCATTGCGAAACATCAAGGCCGGCGCGCTGCCGAGATCGAGGCGCATCACCGCCTCGCCCACGCTGAGCGTCGGGATCTCGGCCTCCATTTCGGCCACCACCAGCGGCTCGCCGTTCACGGGCGGCGCGGTGGCGGGCTTTTCCTCGGCCTCTTCGTCCGCCGGTCCTGCGATCACGTATTGCCAAGCCTGCTCCGACTTGCCGGCGCGCGACGTGGCATTATGGTGATCGCGGAGGCGCCGCTTGTGGCGGCGCAGCCGCTTGGCCAGATGCTCGAGCGCGCCGGCGAACGCCACATAGGGATCGTCGGCCTCGCCGCTCGAATGGGCGACGATGCCGCGCCCCACATGGACCGCGATATCGGCGAGAAAGAAGTGGCCGCGCTTGTCGAACGTGACGTGGGCCTCGATGGCGCGGTCGAAGTATTTGGCGACCGCGGCGGCAAGCCCTTCCTCGACGCGACGCCTCAACGAGGCCCCCACATCGAGGTGCCGGCCGGTAACGGTGATGTGCATTCGCTTTGTCGTTCCGCTAGGTCGCCGTTCGACGCGACGGGAGCCTCAAGACCATTGACGGGCGGCTCGGACGGGCGCGGACCATATGGGGCCGGGAAAGCCCGAGTCAAGGCGGCGGCGCGGCACGGCAAAATCCTTTTTTTCTAGGCAGTTGCGGCAGGTTGACGCGCCCGGCGGCGCGTGCAGGACGAACGCGCACCGGCGCGGACGAACAGGGACGGACAAAACCATGCGCGAGCTCGAAGTCCTTGTTTTGTGCGTGAACGTCCGTGTTCGCGCGTGCGAACCGCTCAGTGCTGCCCCAGCGCCTTCATGCGGCGGCGCTCGACGGACGAGGGTATGCGCATCGCCTCGCGGTATTTGGCGACGGTGCGGCGGGCGAGATCATAGCCCTCGCGGCGCAGGGCCGAGACGATGGCGTCGTCGGAAAGGATATCGCGCTCGCGCGCAATCAGCGACTTGATGCGGTGGCGGATCGATTCGGCGGAGCGGGCCTCGCCGTTGGCCGCGGCGCCGACCGCGGTCGAGAAGAAGAATTTCAGCTCCAACGTGCCGCGCGGCGTCGCGATGTACTTGTTGGCGGTGGCGCGGCTCACCGTGCTCTCGTGCACCTCGATGGCCTCGGCGATGTCGCGCAGCACGAGCGGCCTGAGCTGCGCGATGCCGTGATCGAAGAACGCGCGCTGACGCTCGACGATCGCGGTGGCGACGCGGAGGATCGTGCGAGCCCTCTGATCGAGAGCTCGTACGAGCCAGTTCGCCTCCTGCAGGCGGGCGGCCAGGAAGCGCTTGGCGTCGCGCGCCTTGCCGTTCATGCCGCCGCGCGCGACGGTGTCGTAGTAGCGCCGGTCGACGATGAGCCGCGGCAACGTGTCGGGATTGAGCTCGACGAGCCAGTCGTGCCCGCCTGGCGCCGCGCGCATCAGGACGTCGGGGATGAGCGGGCTCGCCGGCGGCGCATCGAAGCCGGCCGCGGGCCGCGGATCGAGCGTACGGATCTCGGCGATCATGTCGTCGAGATCGGCGGCATCGACGCCGCAGAGGCGGATGAGGCGAGGCTTGTCGCCCTTGGCGAGCAACTCGAGGTTGGCGAGCAGCGTCCGCATCGCCGGATCGAGGCGGTTGCGGTCGCGGAGCTGGGCCGTCAGGCATTCGGCGAGCGAGCGCGCGAACACGCCGACCGGCTCGAGGCCGAGCAGCTTCTCGACGACCCCGTCGAGGTCTTTCCTCGCAATACCGAGCGTGGCGGCGAGGGCATCGAGATCGCCCGAGAGATAGCCGGCCTCGTCGATCTGATCGACGAGCTGGGCGGCGATCATGCGCTCGGCGGGCTCGGTCAGAACCAGGCGGATCTGCTGGAAGAGATGCTCGCGCAGCGGCGGCCTGTCGGCCACGGTCTGCGGATGGTCCGCAAGCTGCTCGTCGCTTCCGGCGGCGCCGCCGCGGCCGTTCCAGCCGGCGGCGAAGCTACCGGCGCCCTCGCCCTCCCCGTCCCAGAGATTTGCTGCCGCGGGTTCGCCGAAAGCCTCGGGCGCGGCGAAAGCGGGCTCGCCGCCGAAATCGAGCGGCGTCGGGTCGGTGGCCTCGGCGCGCGCTTTCTCGTCGCGCTCGCCGGCGTCATCGCCGACGCTCTTTTCCGCGACGCCGTTTTCGGCGACGCCGCTTTCGGCGACGCCGTCGTCGCGCGCCAGCAGCGGATTGGCCTCGAGCGCATCCTCGAGCCATGTGGCGAGCTCGAGATTGGAAAGCTGGAGAAGCTGGATCGCCTGACGCAGCTGCGGCGTCATGGCCAGCGCCTGCGTCTGGCGCTGAACCTGCCGCAACGCCGGCCCGCGCGCGAAGGGACCGAGCGGCCGCATCGTCATCGGCCCTAGAGGCTGAAAGTGTCGCCGAGGTAGACCCGGCGCACGTCTTCGTGCGCCACGATCTGCGCCGGCGTGCCCTCCATCAGCACCCGGCCCTCGTGGATGATATAAGCGCGGTCGACGACGTCGAGCGTCTCGCGCACATTGTGGTCGGTGATGAGCACGCCGATGCCGCGATCCTTCAGATGCAGCACGAGATCGCGGATGTCGCCGACGGCGATGGGATCGATGCCGGCAAGCGGCTCGTCGAGCAGGATGAAATGCGGCTGCGAGGCGAGCGCCCGGGCGATCTCGACGCGGCGCCGCTCGCCGCCCGAGAGCGCCACCGCCGGCGTATTCCTCAAATGCGTGATCGAGAACTCGGCGAGCAGGTCGTCGAGCATGGTTTCGCGCTGCTCGCGGTCGGCCTCGACCACTTCGAGCACGGCGCGGATGTTGTTCTCGACGTTGAGGCCGCGGAAGATCGAAGGCTCCTGCGGCAGGTAGCCGATCCCGAGGCGCGCGCGGCGATACATCGGCAGGTCGGTGATGTCGACTCCGTCGAGCGCGATATTGCCGTAGTCGGCCTTGATGAGGCCGGTCATCATGTAGAAGCACGTCGTCTTGCCGGCGCCGTTGGGGCCGAGCAGCCCCACGACTTCGCCGCGCTGCAGCTCGACGTTGACGCCGCGCACGACCGGGCGCTTCTTGAAGCTCTTGCCGAGGTTATGGGCGACGAGGCCCTTGTTGTCGGCGACCAAACGCGGCCGCCCGCCACTCTCGGGCGCCGTTCCAACCTCGGCTCGGGCTCGTGCCGTGCCCCTCGTGCTCATGACCGTTGCGGTCTCCCCACGCCCCGTGGAGCCAACGCGGACGGCGGATGGTTAACGTTTGGGCTTCTGCTCCGTCCGGCCGCTGCCTTTATTCTCGGCACCTGGGCTGGGGATGTCCAGCGGCCCTTTGCCGCTATCGGCCTGCCCCGGCATGATGAGGACGCGCACGCGCTTGCCCTCGGCCGGATTGGTCTGCCCCGCGGCGGGGCGCCCCTCGCCCGCGAGCAGCTTGCTGACCCCGGACTTCATGTCGACTTCGGCGCGGTCGCCGTTCAGCTGATTTTCGCCGCGCGTCAGGCGCACGTTGCCGGTGAGCGTCGCCAGCTCCGTCTCGGCATCGTAGTCTCCGCGATTGCCGCGCGCGACCTCGGTCGGCGTGGTGATGACGACGTTGCCGAGCGCCTCGACGCGCCTCAGACTCTGCTTGCCGTCATCCTCCTTGAAGAACGCGACGAAGCGGTCGGCGCGCACGCGCTTCTTCTCTTCCACGACCTGCGCGCCGCCGGTGACGTTGGCGACCCTGGACCTGCTGTTGTAGACGACCAGCGCCGCTATGAGCTGGTTCTTGCCGTTGTCGATCGTGACCGGCTTGCCTTTCAACGTGAAAACGGTGGTCTCGACCATGTATTCGGCCGTGTCGGAGGTGATCGTCTCTTTTGGCGTCGTGATCTTGACGCCGCCCTCGGCGGCGATCTTGTAGATCTCTTGCCGGTTGTCCTCGGTCCTCCTGTAGTGCGCATAGAGCGCGTCGGCGCGGATGCTGGTGTCGCCGCGCTTGGCGGTGGCGTTGCCCCGCGCGATGTAGACCTGCTCGTTCTGGCGCCACTCGACGCCTTGATCGGCTTCGATCGCGACCGGCAGTGCCGTGCCGGTGTTGCCGAAGCCGGGGATCGGCAGGCCTTGGGCCTGGACGCCCGCGGCCAGCAGCCCTGCCGCCACGGCAAACGAGGCGAAGCCGATCGCACGGCGCATCATGAGCTACTCCTCGCGGGCGTTGGCGGGGTCGGGCGCCTTTTCCGTCGCGGCGTCCTTACGTTCACCGCTGATGTCCTTCATGTCCTGATTGTCGAGGTGCAGCAGCACGCGCGTCTTGCCCGTGAAGATGATCGTGGCGCCCTTGTCCTCGATGCGGAAACCCTTCGATTCGATCGTTCCCTTGGGGCCGGTGGCCACGACCGGACGGTCGCCCCATGCGACCTTCTTTTCGGTGTCGACCGTCGCCTTCTCGGTGCGAAACGTGTAGTTGGCGTCGTGGAAGACGTAGACGTCGCCGACGAGCGTGATGATGCGGCTCTTCTGGTTGAACTCGCCGTCGCGCGAGGTGACCGCGACCCAATTGCCGCTCTCGAGCGTCAAGCTGGCCTTGGGCTGCTCGAGGATGACGGTGTCCGACTTCGCGTGCGCGAGGCGCGCCGACTTGGCCTCCACCTGATAGGGCCGGCTCTTCTCGTCGGAACCCACGAATTTGGGCGCGCTCATTTCATGGCGGCGCAGCGCTTCGAGTCCGATGCTCGGCAGCGCGCGGCGCGAGATCGCCTGGGGCATGAGATCCTGCCAGAGCAGCGCGACGGCAAGGATGGCGAGGCCGGTGCCGGGCAGAACGATCTTCGCCATGCCGAGCAGACGGCTGTAGCGGTCGATGCGCGAGCGGCGCGGCAGGCCCAGCGCCGGCGCAGCCGCCGCGGCCGCAAAGGCAGGATCCAAGCGGGAATCCGGTGCCATCGTCAGGCGACTCCCGCTTTCAGCAGATCGTGCAGGTGGATGAATCCGACGGGCCGGGCGCCGCGCACCACGAACAGGCCGTTCTTCTTGCGCGCCTGGAGGAGGCCGAGCGCCTCGGCGGCAAAGGCGTCTGGCCGGATCGTGAGCGGATTCGGCGTCATCACCGCCGCAGCACTGCGCGACAGCAGCTCGGGCGACATGTGGCGGCGGAGGTCGCCGTCGGTGACGACGCCGACCAGCGCGCCCGCGGCATCGACGACGCCGCAATGGCCGTGGCGCTTCGCCGTCATCTCGATCAGCACTTCGGACATGGCCTGATCGGGACGCACGAGCGGCACCGCCTCGCCGACATGCATGAGGTCGGAGACGCGCAAGAGCTTGCGCCCGAGCTTGCCGCCCGGATGCAGCACCTGGAAATTCTCGGCCGAGAAGCCGCTGCGTTCGAGCAACGCGACGGCAAGTGCATCGCCGAGCGCCAGCATCATCGCCGTGGACGTCGTCGGCGCGAGCCCGAGCGGGCACGCTTCGGGCGCCGCGGGGAGCGCCAGAGTTACGTCCGCGGCGTCGGCCAGGGTGCTGTCGGACCCGGCGGTGACCGCCGCGAGCGGAATGGCGAAGCGCTTGCAGTAGGCGACGAGATCGGCAAGCTCGGGCGTCTCGCCCGAATTGGAGAGCGCCAGAACCGCGTCGGCCGTCGTGATCATGCCGAGGTCGCCGTGGCTCGCCTCGGCCGGATGGACGAACTGGGCCGGCGTTCCGACCGATGCCATGGTGGCCGCGATCTTGCGCGCGACATGGCCGCTCTTGCCCATGCCGGTGACGATGACGCGGCCGGTGGCGGCGCGGATGAGGTCAACGGCGCGCGAGAGACCTTCGCCGAGCGGGCCGTCGAGCGCGCGCGCCAGCGCCTCGATGCCCTCGGCCTCGAGCCGGAAGACGCGGCGCGCGGAATCGAGGTCGCGCACAGCTTCCGATCGCGGCCTTTGGCTGGCTTTGGCGGCTCCGGACAACACTGCCCCTCGGGATTGCCTTAGGTTGAATACGGCACGGTGGGCGGGCCCGCTCCCGCAGCATGCCCCCGACGCGCCCCGGCAGTATAGACCTTTTGATAGCCAAATGTGGCGTTAAAGCGACCGGCCCGGAGTCTTTCACGGAGGCCGAAGTGCTTGGTCAGTGTGCGAAAATGTCGTCTTCGCCCCAGCCTGCAAGATCGAGCGCCGCCCGATAGGGAATGAAGTCGAAGCAGGCGCGCGCGAACTCGATCCGGCCCTCGCGCACTAGGAGCGCGTCGAGCTTCTGCTTGAGCTCGTGCAGGTGGAGCACATCGGTGGCTGCGTAGACTTTCTGCTCCTCGGAGAGCACCTCGGCGCCCCAATCCGACGTCTGTTGCTGCTTCGAAAGGTCGATGCCCAGCAGCTCTTTGCAGAGATCCTTGAGTCCGTGCTTGTCGGTCATCGTGCGTGCCAGGCGCGACGCCGTCTTGGTGCAATAGACGGGCCGCGTCAGCACGCCCAGATGATGCTTGAACATCGCCAGGTCGAAGCGCGCGAAGTGGAGCAGCTTGAGCTTCCGGGTATCGGCGAGCAGCGCCGCCAGGCGCGGCGCCGGTCCGGCCGTTCGTCCGAACTGGACGAGGTGGCAGATGCCGTCGCCCTTCGAAAGCTGCACGAGGCAGAGGCGGTCGCGCCACGGGCTCAATCCCATGGTCTCGCTGTCGATGGCGACCACGGGTCCAAGATCGAGCCCTTCGGGCAGATCGCCCTGATGGAGATGGGTGCGCTTCAGCAGCAACGACGATCTCGCATGGGAGCGCTCGCGCCGGGCCGCGCGGGGAAGGAGCTGCGCGGCGATGGTGCCCAGGAGAAGACTCGAACTTCCACGGCCTTGCGGCCACTGGTACCTGAAACCAGCGCGTCTACCAATTTCGCCACCTGGGCGCCGATCTCGAGCGGGCGGCCCGGCCGCCCGGAGAGGCGTGTAGGTAGAGGCGGGGCAGAGGGATGTCAACCGCCGCAGCCTTGCGCGGGACGCCGCGCTTGCGGCGATCAATCGCCGGGGTTAGGAAGGCGCAACCCTAGCCCGGCAACTCCGATGGCCATCGCGCGAGCGACCATTTTTGGCGGTTCCGGATTCATCGGCCGCCAGATCGTGAAGCGCCTTGCGCAACAGGACGTGGTGGTGCGCGCGGCGGTGCGCGACCCCGAAGCCGCGCTGTTCTTGAAGCCGATGGGCCAGGTCGGCCAGATCGCGCCCATCGCCGCGGATGTTCGCAGCGAGAGGGCGGTGGCGGCCGCCGTGGCGGGCGTGGACCTCGTCGTCAACGCGGTCAGCCTCGGCGTGCAGACGCGCAAGAACCGCTTCGCCGACGTCCACGTGCAGGGTGCGAGCCGTGTCGCGCGGCTTGCGGCGGCGGCCGGCGTCAATCGCTTCATCCATCTTTCCGGAATCGGCAGCGATCCCGATTCGGATTCGGCCTATGTCGCGGCGCGCGGCCAGGGCGACCGCGCCGTACGCGAGGCTTTTCCCGCGGCCACGCTATTGAAGCCGAGCGTGGTGTTCGGCCCGGGCGATCATTTCTTCACGACCTTCGCCGCGATGGCGCGTATCGCGCCGGCTTTGCCGCTGTTCGGCGGCGGCGGCGCGCGCGTGCAGCCGGTCTATGTGGGCGACGTGGCCGATGCCGCGATGAAGTCGCTCGACGCCGCCGACGGTCGCGCTGGTCAGACCTACGAGCTCGGCGGGCCTGCCGTCTACACGTATCGCGAGCTCATGGCGCTGTTGCTGCAGACGGTCGAGCGCAAGCGCATGCTGGTGAGCGTGCCCGAGCGCCTCGCGCTGATCATGGCCTTCTTCGCCTCGCTGCTCCCGGGCGCGCCGCTCACGCGCGATATGGTGAAGCTCGCGGTCGCCGACAACGTCGTCGCGGCCGGAGCCAGGAATCTCAAGGACCTCGGCATCGCGCCGACGTCCGTCGAAGTGATTCTTCCCACCTACATGGACCGCTATCGCCGCCGCGGCCGCTGGCGCCACGCGCGATTCGCGTAGATCACGGCCTTAGCCCGCGCGCCACCGCGACCGCGAGGCCTTTCCGAAGCTGCACCCGTATCTCTGCCCTCGCCGTCAGGATTAGTTCCGTTTTGGACCTTATTATCCAGCATTGCACAGACTGAGCGCTGGCCCCATCCACGGGTCAGCCCATCCATTCAACGATAGGGAATATATACTGCTATAAATTGCCAGATTCTTCTGGCTCCTGGTCGTAGAATTGGCTAAAGGGCCTTCGGCGAGGCCGGATGACGTCCCGCTCGTCAGCGAACGGCATGTCAGGGAAATCAGCCGCCGTGGCCGCAAAGATGCTGCGTTTCGTCAACGTCGCGCAGGGGACGCCTCCGAAGCGCGCGCCCGCCGCGCGCCGGCGCGACTTCGATGAGATCGATGCGGGGTATCGTCCCAAGCAGGCGGCCGATCAGTCGGGGCGCTGCTCGCAGTGCGGCGTGCCGTTCTGCCAGATCCACTGCCCGCTCCATAACAACATCCCCGATTGGCTGATGCTGACGGCGGCGGGCCGGCTCGAGGAGGCCTACGAAGTTTCCTCCTCGACCAACAACATGCCCGAAGTGTGCGGGCGCATCTGCCCGCAGGACCGGCTCTGCGAGGGAAATTGCGTGATCGAGCGCGCCGGGCACGGCACCGTCACGATCGGCGCGATCGAAAAGCACCTCACCGACACGGCCTGGGAGCGCGGCTGGGTGAAGCCGATCCGCCCGCCGTTCGAGCGCGCGCAGTCCGTCGGCATCATCGGCGCGGGTCCGGCAGGGCTTGCCGCCGCCGAGCAGCTCCGCCGCAAGGGCTATCGCATTCACGTTTACGACCGCCACGACCGCGTCGGCGGCCTGCTGGTTTACGGCATCCCGAACTTCAAGCTCGAGAAGCCCATCGTCGAGCGCCGCGCGAAATGGCTCGCCGACGGCGGAATCGTGTTCCACCTCAGCACTGAGATCGGCCGCGGCGTGACGCTCGCCGAACTGCGCGGCCGTCACGATGCGGTGCTGATCGCGACCGGCGTCTACAACGCGCGCGACATGCAGGCGCCGGGCTCGGGGCTCGGCGGCAACGTGCAGGCGATGGTCTATCTCACCGCCAGCAACCGGAAGGGCCTCGGCGACAAGGTGCCGGAGTTCGACAGCGGCCCGCTCGACGCCGCCGGCAAGGACGTTATCGTGATCGGCGGCGGCGACACGGCGATGGACTGCGTGCGCACGGCCGTTCGCCAGGGCGCCAAATCCGTGAAGTGCCTCTATCGTCGCGACCGCGATAACATGCCGGGCTCCCTGCGCGAGGTGACGCACGCCGAGGAAGAGGGCGTAGAGTTCATCTGGCTCGCGGCGCCCGAGGCCTTCGACGCAGCGGCGCAGAGCGCAGTCGCGAAGGGCGCGGGCGCAAGAGTGGCGACCGTGATCGGCCATCGCGTGCGCTTGGGCGCGCGCGACTCGACCGGCCGCGGCGCGCCCGTGAAAATCGAGGACTCCACGTTCCGCCTTCCCGCCGATCTCGTGATCAAGGCGCTCGGCTTCGATCCCGAGCCGCTGCCGGCGCTGTTCGAGGCGCCCGAGCTCGCCGTCACCGATTGGGGCACGGTCAAGGTGAATCACCGCACCCTCATGTCCAACCTCGAGGGCGTGTTCGCCGCCGGCGACATCGTGCGCGGCGCTTCGCTCGTCGTGTGGGCGATCCGCGACGGCCGCGATGCCGCGGCCAGTATCGACCGCTACATCCAGACCAAGTCGGCGACGGCCGGAATCACCGCCGTCGCCGCGGAGTGAACGCCATGCTGCGCCTCCACGACGATCCCATCTCGGGCAACGGCTACAAGGTCCGCCTCGTACTGACGCAGCTCGGTCTGCCATTCGAGTATATCGCGGTCGACATCATGAAGAGCGAGACGCGCACGCCGGCTTTCCTCGCGAAGAATCCGAACGGCCGCATCCCGACCTTGCGGCTCGAGGATGGCACGCACCTTGCAGAGTCCTGCGCCATCATCTGGTATCTCGCCGAGGGCACGAAGCTGGCGCCCGCCGACCGCCTCGCGCGCGGGCAGACCCTCCAATGGATGTTCTTCGAGCAATACAGCCACGAGCCCTACGTGGCGGTGGCGCGCTTCTGGAAGCATCTCCCCAGGATGAGCGAGGAGCAGCAGCGCCAGCTTCCCGACCGCATCAAGCGCGGCTACGCGGCGCTCGACGTGATGGAGCAGCACCTGGCGACGCGCCAGTTCTTCGTCAGCGAGAAATACGGGCTCGCCGACATCGCGCTCTACGCCTACACGCATGTGGCCGACGAGGGAGGGTTCGACCTCTCGCGCTATCCCGCGATCAACGCCTGGATGAAGCGCGTCGCCGCGCAGCCCAATCACATCGCCATCACCGCGCCGGCCGGTATTGCGGCGAAGGATGCGGCATGAGCACGAGCCGTCGACCGCGTAGGGGCGCGCTGCGCGCGCCCTGCCTCCGCAGGCACGGCGTCGAGCGCCGAGGCGCGGTGGCAAGCGCATTACCGCCGGAGAGAGGGCGCGCGCAGCGCGCCCCTACGTGTGAGACGCCATGACCAAAATCGAAACCGGAGCCGAATTCGCCGAGCGCTGGCTGCGCGAGAGCGAGCGGCTCGACCGCGCCGGCCTCTACAGCCGCGCGGACGAGCGCGATTCGTGCGGCGTCGGCATGGTCGTCGCCGTCGACGGCAAGCCGCGGCGCGAGGTCGTCGCCGCCGCTGTGAATGCCCTCAAATCGGTTTGGCACCGGGGCGCCGTCGACGCCGACGGCAAGACCGGCGACGGCGCCGGCGTCCACGTGCAAATCCCGCAGGAGTTCTTCAAGGAGCATGTGCGCCGCACCGGCCATGAGCTCGCCGAGGGCAAGCTCGCCGTCGGCATGATCTTCCTGCCGCGCACCGATCTCGCCGCGCAGGAAACCTGCCGCAGCATCGTCGAATCCGAGATCATCAAGTTCGGCTATCAGATCTATGGCTGGCGCCAGGTGCCGGTCGAGATCGCGGCGCTCGGCGACAAGGCCAACGCCACGCGGCCCGAGATCGAGCAGATCATGATCGCCAACACGAAGGGCGGCACGCACTCCGCCTTCGAGCGCGATCTCTACGTGATCCGGCGCCGCGTCGAGAAGGCCGCCATCGCCGAGCAGATCAAGGAGTTCTACATCTGCTCGCTCTCGTGCCGCTCGATCGTCTACAAGGGCATGTTCCTCGCGGAGCAGCTGACCGCGTTCTATCCGGACCTGCTCGACGAGCGCTTCGTCTCGAATTTCGCGATCTTCCACCAGCGCTATTCGACCAACACGTTTCCGGCCTGGCACTTGGCGCAGCCCTTCCGCGTGCTGGCGCACAATGGCGAGATCAACACGCTGCGCGGCAACGTGCGCTGGATGAAGGCGCACGAGCCGCTGCTTGCACACCCGATGTTCGCCGAGCACATCGAGGACCTGAAGCCCATCATCCAGCCCGGCGGCTCGGATTCGGCCATCCTCGACAATGTCTGCGAGCTCATGGTGCGCGTCGACCGTTCGCTGCCGATGGTCAAGACGATGCTGATCCCGGATGCATGGACCTACCGGAAGGGCATCCCGCAGCCGCACCGCGATCTCTACGCCTACGCCAACGCCGTGATGGAGCCCTGGGACGGGCCGGCCGCGATCTGCGGCTTCGGCGGGCGCTGGGCCGTCGCCGGCATGGACCGGAACGGCTTGCGGCCGATGCGCTACACGCTGACGGACGACGGCCTCCTCTTCGTCGGCTCCGAGACCGGCATGGTGCATATCGAGGAGCAGCGCGTTTCCGAGAAGGGCCGCGTCGGGCCCGGCGAGATGCTCGGCGTCGATCTTTGGGAAGGCAAGCTCTACCGCGACCGCGCGCTCAAGGATTGGCTCGCGGCGCAGCGCCCGTTCGGCGCCTGGGTGGCGAAGAGCATCGCGCTCGACCAGCTGATCCAAGGTGCCCGCGTGGCGCCCGCTGCGTTCGAGCGCGATGAGCTGCGCCGGCGCCAGCTCCAGGCCGGCTGGTCGATGGAAGACCTGGAGGTGATCCTCCAGCCCATGGCCGAAGAGGGCAAGGAGCCCGTGGGCTCGATGGGCGACGACACCCCGATCGCGGTGCTCTCGGCCCAGTATCGCGGGCTGCACCATTTCTTCCGGCAGAACTTCAGCCAGGTGACGAATCCCCCGATCGATTCGCTGCGCGAGCGGCGCGTGATGTCGCTGAAGACGCGGCTCGGCAATCTCGGCAACATCCTCGCCGAGGAAGAGTCGCAGGTGCACATTCTGCAGCTCGAATCGCCGATTCTGCTCAATGCCGAGTTCGCGGCGATGCGCGAGCATATGCGCAAGCAGGCGGCGGGCGACACTGCGGTCGAGATCGATTGCACCTTCGATCCCAACGCCGGCGACGGTGCGTTGCGCAAAGCCATCGACCGCATCTGCCAGGAGGCCGAGGACGGCATCCGCGGCGGGCGCGTGCATGTGATCCTGACCGATGAAAAGACGGCCCTTGGCCGTGCGCCTGTGCCCATGATTCTCGTGGCCGGACGCGTGCACACGCATCTGGTCAAGCAGAGTCTCAGGACCTTCACCTCGCTGCACGTGCGCGCCGGCGAGTGCATGGATGTGCACTATTACGCGGTGCTGGTCGGCGTCGGCGCCACCACGGTCAACGGCTATCTCGCCGAGGAGACGATCGCTGACCGCCACCGGCGCGGCCTGTTCGGCAAGATGGCGCTGGAAGAGTGCCTTGCGAAATTCAAGAAGTCGGTCGAAGAGGGCCTCTTGAAGGTGATGTCCAAGATGGGCATCGCGGTGGTGAGTTCCTATCGCGGCGGCTGCAATTTCGAGGCGCTGGGGCTGTCACGGACCCTCGTCGCCGAGTTCTTCCCCGGCATGCCGGCGCGCATCTCGGGCATCGGGCTTTCCGGCATCCAGAAAAAAGTGGCGGCGCTGCACGGGCGCGCGTGGCGCACCGATGTGATCGCGCTGCCGGTGGGCGGCTTCTACCGCTACCGCCGCTCGGGCGAGCGGCACGGCTTCGACGGCACGCAGATCCACATGCTGCAGGACGCCGTCGCCAAGGACGCCTACGGCCTCTACAAGAAATACAGCGAGGCGGTGCGCTCGGGCCCGCCGATCGACCTGCGCGATCTGCTCGACTTCGACCGCAGCCGGCGCACGCCGGTGCCGATCGAGGAGGTGGAATCGATCACCGAGATCCGGAAGCGCCTCGTCGCGCCCGGCATCTCGCTCGGCGCGCTCAGCCCCGAGGCGCACGAGACGCTGTCGATCGCGATGAACCGCATCGGCGCCAAATCGGACTCGGGCGAAGGCGGCGAGGATCCGGCGCGCTACAAACCGCGCGCCAACGGCGACAACGCCTCGTCCGCCGTCAAGCAGGTGGCCTCGGGCCGCTTCGGCGTCACCGCCGAATACCTCAACAATTGTCAGGAGCTCGAGATCAAGATCGCGCAGGGCGCCAAGCCCGGCGAAGGCGGGCAGCTTCCCGGCATCAAGGTTTCCGAGCTGATCGCGCGCCTGCGCTGCTCCACGCCGGGTGTCACGCTCATCTCGCCGCCGCCGCATCACGACATCTATTCGATCGAGGATCTCGCGCAGCTGATCTACGACCTGAAGCAGATCAACCCCGAGGCCAAGGTGTGCGTGAAGCTGGTGGCGCAGGCCGGCATCGGCACCGTCGCGGCCGGCGTCGCCAAGGCGAAAGCCGATGTGATCCTCGTCTCCGGCCACAGCGGCGGCACCGGCGCCTCGCCGCAGTCGAGCATCAAATACGCCGGCATCCCCTGGGAGATGGGGCTCGCCGAGGTGCACCAGGTGCTGGCGCTGAACCGCCTGCGCCACCGCGTCAGGCTGCGCACCGACGGCGGCCTCAAGACCGCGCGCGACGTGGTCATCGCGGCCCTGCTCGGCGCCGAGGAATTCGGCCTCGGTACCGCGGCGCTCGTGGCGATGGGCTGCATCATGGTGCGCCAGTGCCACATGAACACCTGCCCGGTCGGCGTCTGCACCCAGGACGAGCGCCTGCGCGCCAAGTTCACCGGCTCGCCCGAGAAGGTGATCAACCTCTTCAGCTTCGTGGCCGAGGAGGTGCGCGAGATCCTCGCCTCGCTGGGCGCACGCTCGCTGCAGGAGATCGTCGGCCGAACCGACCTCTTGACGCAGGTCAACCGCGGCGGCCAGCTGCTGGACGACCTCGACCTGAACCCGATCCTGGTGCGCGCCGATACCGGCGGCGGCCCGCCCCACTGCACGCTCGAGGGCCGCAACGAGGTGGCCGAGACGCTCGACGCGCAGATGATCAAGGCTGCGCGCCGCGCGCTCAAGGCGGGCGAAAAGATCCAGCTCGCCTACAACGTGCGCAACGTGCAGCGCACGATCGGCGCGCGGCTCTCGTCCTACATTACGCGGAAGTTCGGCATGGCCGGCCTCCCGCCCGACCACATCACGATCCGCCTGCGCGGCTCCGCCGGCCAATCGCTCGGCGCCTTCGCGGTGCAGGGCATCAAGCTCGAAGTGTTCGGCGACGCCAACGACTATGTCGGCAAGGGGCTTTCCGGCGGCACCATCGTCGTGCGCCCGCCGGCCACTTCGCCGATCGAGGCGAGCCGCAACGTCATCGTCGGCAACACGGTGCTCTACGGCGCCACGGCGGGATCGCTGTTCGCCGCGGGCCAGGCGGGCGAGCGCTTCGCGGTGCGCAACTCGGGCGCGCGCGCCGTCGTCGAGGGCTGCGGCTCGAACGGCTGCGAATACATGACCGGCGGCATCGTCGCGGTCCTGGGGCCGGTCGGCGACAATTTCGCCGCCGGCATGACCGGGGGCGCCGCTTTCGTCTACGACGCCGAAAACAACTTCGCCAATGTCATCAACGCCGACGCCGTCGAATGGCAGCGCATCGAAACAGAGCATTGGGAAAAGAGGTTGCGCGCGCTCGTCGAGGAGCACCAGCGCCTTACCACGTCGAAATTCGCCGAAGCGCTTTTGCGCGACTGGGGCCACGAGTTGCCGAGATTCTGGCAGATCGTGCCCAAAGATCTCATCGCGATCGGCGCGCTCGAAGCGCCGACGAAGAAGCGGGCGCGCGCCTCGGCCTGAGGCGGGAGCCGCGACGGGATTGAGGGATCGATAAAGCGCCGGGGCTGGACGCCCGCGGCACGCAAGCGTACAAAGTCATTTCGTCGCGTGCGCTAACTGGCTTTATTCTGTAACCAGGACTGCCGGGCTCGCCAGCCCGGCGCATGTTCCGCGACGTCGCTGCTGGAAGGCACCCGCGCTCAATGAACGCACCGGAACCCCTTCCCCGATCCCGCCCCGCGGCGAAGGCCGCCGCGGCGCCGGGCGCTCGGCTGGAGTGGCCGACCACGGTCGTGCGCGGGCCCTTGCTCTGGCGCTACGTCATCTCGCTCTCGCTGACGCACGCGCTGGCGCTGCTCGTCGTGCTGCCCTGGCTGTTCAGCTGGACGAGCGTCGTGCTCTTCGCCGTCGGCGTCATCTTCTTCGGCCAAGGCATCAATCTCGGCTATCATCGCCTGCTCGCGCATAACAGCGTGGCCGTGCCGAAATGGCTCGAGCACGCGCTCGTCGTGCTCGCGCTGTGCAACAGTCAGGACACGCCGGTGAAATGGGTCACCAGCCACCGGCACCATCACAAATTCTCCGATGTGCAGGCCGATACGCATTCGCCGCTGGCGGGCTTCCTGTGGTCGCATGTGGGCTGGCTGTTTCTTCACAATTCCGCCACGCGCGGCGTCTTGGCCTACAAGACGTACGCGCACGACCTGATCGACGATCCGTTCTATCGCCGCCTCGAGCGCGATTGGCGCGCGCCGGTCGTGATCTATCTCGCGCACGCGTTCCTGATCTACGCGATCGGCGTCGCGGTGGGCTGGATCGGCTCGGGCACGCTGATCGGCGGCATTCAGCTGGGCTTGAGCTTCCTGGTCTGGGGCGTGATACTGCGCACGGTCGTGGTGTGGCACATCACCTGGTCGATCAATTCGCTGACCCACCTGTTCGGCTATCGCTCCTACGACACGGGCGAGAACAGCCGCAACAACTGGATGCTCGGCTTCATCGCCTCGGGCGAGGGCTGGCACAACAATCACCACCACGATTCGGCCAGCGCGTCCAACCAGCACCGCTGGTGGGAGTTCGACCTCACCTGGTATGTCATCTGGTCACTGGAGCGGCTCGGCCTCGCCACGAAGGTGATTCGCCCGCGTGCCGTGCGCCACGCCGCGCGCAATCGGGCCTGAGCCCTACACAATCCGCCGCCGCGCGCCTAGGTTCTCGGCTTATCAGCCGCGATGGTCCGATGAATCCGCGCGATACAACGCTGCCCGCGCCGCCGGTTGCCAAGCGCGTCCCCAAGGCGACGACGATCCACGGCGACGCGCTGGCGGACGACTACGCCTGGCTGCGCGAGAAGGACGACCCCGACGTCCGCCGCTATCTCGAGGCCGAGAACGGCTATGCCGACGCGCAGATGCGCTCCTTCGAGGGATTCCGCGCGGCGCTCTACAAGGAGATGCTCGCCCGCATCAAGGAGACCGACCTCTCGGTCCCGTACAAGGACGGCGGCTATTTCTATTACTCGCGCACGGTCCAGGGCCTGCAATACCCGATCTATTGCCGCAAGCGCGGCAACCTCGAGGCCGCCGAGGAGATCACGCTCGACGTGAACGAGCTCGCAAAGGGCAAGCCCTACATGTCGATCGGTGCCTACGACGTCAGCGAAGACGGCGCGCGCCTTGCCTATTCGACCGACGACACCGGGTTCCGCCAATACAGGCTCGCGGTGAAGGACCTCGCCACCGGCGCGGCCTCCTCCGCCATCGCCGAGCGCGTGACCTCGGTCGCCTGGGCCAACGACAACAGCACGCTCTTCTATACGACCGAAGACGAAACGACGAAGCGCTCCAACAAGCTTTTCCGCCACCCGCTCGGCGGCGAACCCGAGCTCGTCTACGAGGAGACCGACGAACTCTATCGTCTGCATGTCGGCAAGACCCGCAGCAAGGCTTACCTCGTCGCGGTCTCGGCGAGCTCCACCACCTCGGAGGTGCGCACTCTGCCGGCGGATCGGCCCGCTTCCGCGCCCAGCGTGCTGCTGGCGCGGCGCGAGGGCCATGAATACTACGCCGACCATCACGGCCGGCGCTTCTTCATCCGCACCAACGACAAGGGGCGCAATTTCCGGCTGGTCGAGGCGCCTGTTTCCGATCCCGCCGAGGCCAACTGGCGCGAGGTGTTGGCGCACCGCGATGCGGTCATGCTCGAGCAAATCGACTGCTTCGCCGGGCACCTCGTCGTCTCCGAGCTCGAGAACGGGCTGCCGCGCCTGACCGTGACTGAGTTGGCGAGCGGCCGCGCGCACGGCATCGCGTTCCCCGAGCCGGTCTATTCCGCCTATCCGCACATGAACGCCGAGTTCGAGACGACGAAGTTCCGCTTCGGCTACGAATCCTTCGTGACGCCGCGCTCGGTGTTCGAATATGATTTCGCTTCGCGCGAGCGCGCGCTGCTGAAGCAGACCGAGGTGCTGGGCGGCTACGACGCCGCGCGCTACGGGTCGGAGCGCATCTATGCGACGGCGCCCGACGGCGCGAAGATTCCGGTCTCGCTAGTCTTCAGGAAGGACCGGCCGCGCGACGGCGGCGCGCCGCTGCTGCTGACCGGCTACGGCTCCTACGGGTTCGCGCTTCCGATCACGTTCAACTCGAACCGCATGAGCCTGCTCGACCGCGGCATGGCGTTCGCCGTGGCGCATGTCCGCGGCGGCGGCGAGATGGGCAAGATCTGGCACGAGCAGGGCCGCATGATGCGGAAGAAGAACACGTTCATCGATTTCATCGCCGCGGCCGAGCACCTCGTCGCCGGGCGCTGGTCGAGCCCCGGCCGGCTCGTGATCACCGGCGGCAGCGCCGGCGGCCTCCTGATGGGCGCCGTCGTCAACATGCGCCCCGATCTCTTCCGCGCGGTGGTGGCGCACGTGCCGTTCGTCGACGTGATGAACACGATGCTGGACGCATCGCTGCCGCTCACCGTCGGCGAGTATCTCGAATGGGGCAACCCCAACGAGAAGGACGTCTATTCCTACATGAGGTCGTATTCGCCCTACGACAATATCGCGGCCAAGAGCTATCCCGCGATGCTGGTGAAGACGTCGCTTTCCGACAGCCAGGTGATGTATTGGGAGGCGGCGAAATACGTGGCCAAGCTGCGCCTCCTCACGGCCGGCGACACTCCGCTGCTGCTCAAGACCAACATGGAGGCGGGCCATGGCGGCGCCTCCGGCCGCTACGACGCGCTGCGCGAGACCGCGTTCGACTACGCGTTCATGCTCGCCCAGGTGGGCATCGTTTCGTAGGGCCGGTTCCCCGACCCGCCTCTACGCTTCTTCGATTCGCGCTCTATAATCATCGCATGACCGGGCGCTTGCATCAGTTGCACGTCGAGTATGCGCCGGCCGAAGACCGCATCCTGCTGAAGTTCAACACGGTGGACCGGCAGGAGCTGCGCTTCTGGCTGACGCGGAAGTTCGTCAAGTCCTTCTGGGACCAGCTCCAGGCGCTGCTCGCCGGCCTGGGCCGCGCCAGCGCGCAGTCCGATCCTGCGGCGAAAAAGGCCATGGTCGGCTTCGAGCAGGAGCAAGCCGCGCCCGAGGAGCGCTTCGCGCGGCCCTTTGCCGAGGATCCGGCGGCGTTTCCGCTCGGCGAGGCGCCCCTCCTCGTCACCGGCTTCTCTTACAAGGCCCCGAAGCGCCCGGGCGGGCGCGCCGCCTCGGGGCGGATCGCGTTCGAAACCGAGAGCGGCCACGAGGTCGGCCTTCCCGCCAACGCCGTGCTGCTGCATTCGCTGTCGAAGATGCTGATCGACATCAACCCGCGCACCGGCTGGGACCTCAGGCTCGAGCCCGGCTACGCGCTCGGCGAAGAGCCGGCGCGGCCCGCGCGCGTGCACTGACCCGAGTCCACGGCGCGGCGCCGACCCTCACTTCCCATCGCCGCGCGAAGGGCGCGACGACGGGCCCCTTCTCTCCCGCGAGCGGGAGAGAGAAGGCTAGGCGCCCTTCTTTCTCTCTCCCGCGCAGCGGGAGAGAAGGGGCCCAAGCAATCGCACTGCGATTGCTTGGGAAGTGAGGGCCGGGCCGCGCTCAATCCCCCATTGCCACGCCCTCGCGCCTTGGATCGGCGCCGCCGATGAGCGTGTCTTCCGTGATCTGAATGCCGTGCAGGCCGCTGTTGAGCTCGCGCACGACGACGCGATGCCCGAGCCGCTGCAGGCGCTCGGCGAGGGGCTCGATGTCCGTGCCCTTCTCGAGCTCGGCCGCGGCACCGGTCGTCGCGACATGCGGCTTGGCGATGGCGGCGGCGATGTCCGCGCCGCCGTCGAGCACGCGCATCAGCGTGCGCGCGACATAGGCGATGATGCGCGCGCCGCCAGGCGATCCCACCACGAGGATCAGGCGCTGGTCCCTGTCGAACACCATGACCGGCGCCATCGAGCTGCGCGGCCGCTTGCCGGGCTCGACGCGGTTGGCGACCGGCTTGCCCTCGCGCTCGGGCTCGAACGAGAAATCGGTGAGCTGGTTGTTGAGCAGGAAGCCGCCCGCCATCATCTGCGCCCCGAAGCCGTTCTCGATCGTGGTGGTGAACGAGACGGCATTGCCCTCGCCGTCGACGATCGAGAGATGCGACGTGCCGGGGCTTTCCGCGCCGAGATCGGGCGCGAATTCGCCCTTGTTCTCCGGCGGCGTGCCCGCTTCGATCTTCTCGAGCGCGCGCCGCGTGTCGATGAGGCGCGCACGGGCGGCGAGATAGTCGCTGTCGAGCAGGCCTTTGACCGGCACGCTCACGAAAGCAGGATCGGCCACGTAGCGGTTGCGGTCGGCGAACGCGAGGCGCGTGGCCTCGACGAAGAGATGCGCCGCGCGCTCGTCCTCGGCCGCCACGGTCTCGTTGGGGAAGCGCTCGAGCAGCGCAAGGATCTGGAGCACGGCGAGGCCGCCCGAGGAGGGCGGGCCCATGCTGCAGACGCGGAGACCGATGTAGAGGCCGCAGAGCGGCTCGCGCTCCTCGATCTTGTACGCGGCGAGGTCGGCGAGCGCCAATGTGCCGCCGGCCTCGCGCACGCGCGCGAGCAGCGCATCGGCGAGCGGGCCGCGATAGAACGCCGACGCGCCACCCGCGGCGAGGCGCGCCAGCGTCGCGGCAAACTCGGGCGTCCTCAGCTCGTCCCCCGCCGCGAGCGGCGCTCCGGCTGCGCCGAAGAAATAGGCGCGCGTCTCGGCGCGCTCCTTCAAGGTCGGCGTGTCCACGATCAGCTTGTTGAGCCGCGGCGTGACACGGAACCCCTGCTCGGCGAGACGCTGCGCCGGCGCGAACAGCGCGGCCCAAGCCTGCTTGCCGTGGCGCTTGTGCATGTGCTCGAGCAGGGCCATGGCGCCCGGCACGCCGACGGAATGGCCGCTTCTGACCGCGTCGAGGAACGGCATCGGCTTGCCGTCCTTCAAGAACACGTCCGGCTTCGCGCCGGCCGGCGCCGTCTCGCGCCCGTCATAGGCGTGGAGGCGCTTCGCCTTCGCATCCCAATAGAGGATGAAGCCGCCGCCGCCGATGCCCGAGGATTGCGGCTCGACGAGGTTCAAGACGAGCTGCGCGGCCACCGCGGCGTCGGCCGCCGAGCCGCCCGATTTCAGCACGTCGTAGGCCGCGCGCGTCGCCTCGGGATGCGCGGCAACCGCCATGAAGCGTTTGGCGAAGACCGGCGGTTTCCTGGCGACGCCGGTGGCACCCTCGGGCGCGCGCTCGGTCTGCGCGAGCGCCGGCGCGCCGGCGAGGAGGAGCGATGCGGCAAACAATCGGGCGAGGCGGATCATCGGAACCTCCATTCGTCCCGATCATAGCACGCGCCGGCTCACGCCGTCCCCGCTTGCGCGGCGGGTGCGGGGGCGCGGCGGAGGAGGGGCAGGCAGGCCGCGCCCAGAATTGCGGCACCGGTCATGAAGCCCAGCATCGGCCACACCGTGCCGTCGGCGATCTCGGCCACGATCTGCGCCACGGCCGCGCTCGCCGCCATGCCGATGAAACCGATCAGGCCCGACCCGGCGCCCGCATGGCGCGGGTCTACGTTGATCGCGCTGGCCTGGCAATTCGGGATGATGAAGCCCTGCACGAACGAGATCACGACCACGGGCAGGAACAGCAGCGGCGCCGATAGCGGCAGCAGGTAATAGAAGGGCAGCGCCGCGGCGGTGATCAACAGCGTCGCGATCGCGCCGGCGCGGATCAGGCGATCGGCCCCGAACCGGTCGAGCAAGCGCGTCGAGCAATACGTGCCGGCGATGAAGACGCCGGCCACCGGCATGAACCAGAAGCCGTAGTCGCGCGCCGGCCGCTGCATCACCTCGGCCATGAGGTACGGCGCGGCGGCGAGGAACGAGAAGAACGCGCAGAAGGCCGACGCGGCAACGAGCGTGTAGCCGAGGTAGCGCGGCGAGACGATGAGCCGGCGGCTGCCTTCGAGGAGACCGCGCCAGCCGGCGGGTGAACGCTCGGCATGCGTTTCGGCGAGCCCGGCCCAGACGCCGAAGATCGTGACCGCGCCGACGGCGGTCATGATCCAGAAGATCGCGCGCCAGCCGAAGCCGTCGGTGACGACGCCGCCGATCGCCGGCGACACGGTCGGCGCCACGACCATGACCATCGTGAGATAGGAGATCACGCGGATCGAGCGGCCGAAGCCGTAGACGTCGCGCGCCATCGCGCGCGCCAGCACGATGCCGGCCGAGGCGCCGGCCGCCTGCACGATCCGGCCGGCGATGAGGACCCCCACGCTCGTCGCCAGCGCCGCGACGACGCTACCGGCGAGGAAGAAGACGATGCCGGCGAGCAGCACCGGCTTGCGCCCGAAGCGGTCGGAGAGGGGGCCGAACACCAACGTCGCCACGCCGATCGCGAGCATCGCCAGCGTCAGCGTCAATTGCGCTGTGCCCGCGTCGGTGACGAAGCCCTTCTGGATCGCGGGCAGCGCCGGCAGGAACATCTGCATCGACAGCGGCCCCAATACCGTGACGAGAACCAGCAGGGCGATGAAGCGCGGCGAACGGCCAAGCGGCATGAATGGGGAGAGTTTCGGGGGCGCGCGGGGAGAGAGGCCGCGCCGGAGCCGGAGTCCGCTACCTAAGAGCGCGCCCCTCGAAAAGCCAGCGAAAAAAGGGCGTGGCAGCCATCGCCGCAGCGAATTGCACGGTTGCGAAAGCGGCGACGTGGCCGAGCGCGATGCCGGCGAAGCTGTCGGTGAAACCACGCGCCAGAGTGAGCGCCGGATTGGCGAACGACGTGGACGAGGTGAACCAATAGGCAGCGGTGATGTACAAGCCCACCGCGGATGCGACCGCGTCGGGGCGAAAGCGCACGGTGCCCATGACCGTGCCGACGAGGCCCGCGGTCGCCACCGCTTCCGCGAGCCACAGGGCCGGCCCGGCGCGCTCCTTCACGCCGATCTCGAGCGGGGGCTTCTCGAACATGAGATGCGCGAGCACGACGCCGGCCATGGCGCCTGCGCATTGCACGATCGCGTAGAGCGCGGCCGCCGGCGGCGCGATCTTCCGCTGCAGCAGGAACGACAGCGTGACCGCCGGGTTGAAATGCGCGCCCGAGACCGGCGCCAGGGCGTTGATGAGCACGACGAGGATCGCGCCCGTGGCGAGCGTGTTGCCGAGCAGCGCGATCGCGTCGTTTCCGGCGGCGAGGCGCTCGGCCATGATGCCCGACCCCACGACGGTGGCGAGCAGCAACGCGGTTCCGACCGCCTCGGCGGCGAGGCGGCGCGCAAGGGATGGCGCAGTCACGTCGATCTCAGGCGGCCCGGTGCTTTTCGTGACCGATCTCGTCGAGGCGCTTCTGCAGCGTGAGCTTGTCGAGCGACGCCAGCGGGAGATTGACGAAGATCGAGATGCGGTTGTTCAGCATGCGATAGGCATCGGCAAAGGCCGCGCGCCTCTCGGCCTCGCTCCCCGCGACCGCGGCCGGATCGGGCAAACCCCAATGGGCCGTCATCGGCTGGCCCGGCCAGACCGGGCAGACCTCGCCCGCGGCGTTGTCGCAGACCGTGAACGCGAAATCGAGCCTCGGCGCTTCGGGCGCCGCGAACTCGTCCCAGCTCTTGGAGCGCAGCGCCGCGATGGGATGATTCATGCGGCGCAGCAGATCGAGCGCGTAGTCATGCACCGCGCCCTTGGGGTGGCTGCCGGCGCTGAACGCGCGGAAGCGCCCCTGGCCCTCGCGGTTCAGAATCGCTTCCGCCAAGATGCTGCGCGCGGAATTGCCGGTGCAGATGAAAAGGACGTTGAAGACTTTGTTCGCCATCGGCTTCCTCTTCGGCTCTGCACCGGCGCTTCGCGCGATCAAGCGCAGCAGGTGGCGGCGCAGCAGCCCTTCTCTTCATTCCGCTCTGCCGCGCCGACGTTCATCGCCGCAACCGCCGCTTCGGCCTCGGCCTTGACCGAGCTCGTGCCGCGCGTCTTCACCTGCGCCAGGGTGCGGAAAGTCTCCCACGGGGTGCCCGCGGGATCGACGACCCAGTGCTTGTCGGAGACGGCGTAACAGCATGCGGCGTTCTTCTCGGGTGCCACCGAGTGGCCAGCCTGCTCGAGCCGCGATGCGATCTCTCTGAGCTCCGAGTCGTCGTCGACCTGGAAGCCGAGATGGTCGATGCCGGGCTCCTTGCCCCAGGTGGAGATCGCGAAGTTCACGCGCGGATCCTCGAGCATCCATTTGGCGTATTGGGGTTCGCGCCGCGCCGGCTCCTGGCCGAACAGGGTCGAGTAGAACCGGATCGATTCGTCGAGATCGCGGACGGTGGTGTGAACATGCAGGCGTTTCATGACGGTTTCCTTTCACTTGCGTTTCGATGATGTGGAATGGGAAGCGGCGAGAGGTCTCGCCGCCTTCGGTTTGGGCGCGCACGCACCGGGCGCGCACGCCGCCGATTCGATTGGAACGAGGCCCCCGCAGATCTCGGGCCGGCCTTGGCAGCAATCCTCCATCATGAAGGCGATCAGCTGCCGGAGACCCTCGTATTGCGCGGAGTAGAAGATGTGCCGCGCTTCGCGCCGCGAGGCGACGAGACCCGACCGCTCGAGGAGCGCGAGGTGCGTCGAAAGCGTCGAGGGTTGCACCGCCAGCCGATCGGCGATGAAGCCGGCAGGAAGACCGTTGGGCCCGGCCTGCACGAGCAGGCGCAGCGAGGCGAGGCGGGTTTCCTGCGATAAGGCCTGGAAGGCCTCGAGGGCTTGCTTCGTTTCCATATTTGGATAAATATCAAAATATAGAATCGAAGTCAAGCCCGCGTTCCCGTGACCGCGGCGGCCGGCGGAGTTCTGAGCCTTGCCGTCCCCGAAAAGCGGGGACCGAAGCGGGACGGCGGCGTCCGCGAACGCCGCGGTTTCAACGCCGTGTTGGTCCTCACTTTCGCGGGGACGACATGAGCAACGGAATTTTCAGGCGGCGAACGGCGGACCTCACTGCCGCCAGCCCGGATCCTTGCGGTCGAGCATGCGCAGCAGCGCCGGCCATTCGCGCGTCTGCGCGTCCTTGCCGGTGCCGATCGAGGCGACGCCCTCGTCCCATTGCTTCGCGGTGTGCTCGCAGACTTCGGGCGGCGGCGGCGACCAGGGTTGAGCTGCGCTCATCACGTCGATCTGCAGGCGGCAAGCCAACTCGAGATAGTAAAGGCGGCGGAACGCCTCGGAGATCGTCCGTCCGGTGGCGATGAGGCCGTGATTGCGCAGGATCATCACGTCCTTCTCGCCGAGATTGGCGACGAGGCGCTTCTGTTCGTCCTCGTAGACCGCGATGCCTTCGTAGTCGTGATAGGCGATGCGGTTGTAGAACTGGAGGCCCTCCTGGTTCATCGGGACGAGGCCGTCCTTCAGGCACGAGACCGCGACGCCGGCGCGGGTGTGCGTGTGCGCGACGCAGCTCACGTCGGGCCGCGCGCGATGGATGCAGGAATGGATGATGTAGCCGGCGTGGTTGACCTCGTGCTCGCCGCGCCCTTGGGCGTCATCGACGACCTTTCCGTCGACGTCGATCTTGACGAGATTGGAGGGCGTCACCTCCTCGTAGGAAAGGCCGTACTCGTTGATGAGGATGTGGTGTTCGGGCCCCGGCACGCGCGCGGTGATGTGGTTGTAGACCAGCATCGACATGCCGTGGTGGTGCACGAGCCGGTAGAATGCGGCGAGGTCGACGCGGGTGCGCCATTCCACTTCGGAGATGTGGCTCGGGCGGGCGGCGGGGCGCGGCGAGACAAGGTTCATCGGTCGAGCTCCTCGAGAATGGTCCTTTCGACGAAAAGTATACGCGGGCACCTCGGCGCTGGCCATCGCGCGCGGCGGCATGCTCAATCGGCGCCCGCGTTCCCGTCCAAGCCGGGCAGGGCGATGTTCTCGTGCGCGTCGACGAGGTGTTCACGATGATGCGGCCGGAGTAGCGCGGTGGCGAAGCTGGTGCTGAGGCCGCATGCGCTGATCCTCGTCTGCGGTGCGCCCGGAGCGGGGAAATCGACATTGGCGCGCGCGCTGATGTCACGGCTCGCGGCGGTGTGGCTCAATAGCGACGCGGTGACCGAGCCGTTCTTCGCGCACGACCGCGATAGCCCCGCGTTCAAGCGCGCGCGGCCCCGCTTCTTCGAGGGCCTCTACGCGCTCGCGCGCATGAACCTCGAGACCGGAAACTCCGTGCTGCTCGACGTGCCGCATGTGAGCCAGATGCGCGATGCGGCCTGGCGCCGCCGCATGCGCGCGATGGCGCGCGCCGCCGGCGCCGACCTCGTGTGCCTGAAATGCGTGGCCGCGCCCGAGACGCTGCGCCGCCGCATCCGCGCCCGCAACGCCGAGCGCGACCGCGTGAAGCTCGGCCGCTGGAGCGCGCATATGCGCGAACACCCGCCCGATTTCCCGGTGCCGCTGCCGCACGCCGTCGTCGACATGGAGCAAGGCTTGGGCCGCGCCGCGCGGCGGCGCTCGACTACTTGCGTACGGGGTTGGCGTCGTAGGGGCGCACGGCTGTGCGCCCTTGCCGGCGCGTCTTCTGCGGGGCGCAGGGCGCACAGCCGTGCGCCCCTACGGGTTGCCCGCGGACAAGTATTCTACACTCTGCATCTCGACGAGGCGCGAGGCGGTGCGGCGGAAGTCCCGCGCGTGGTCGCCGGCGGGATGGATCTCGTGCGGCGGCGCCGCGGCGGAGCAGACGAGCTTGATCTTGCGCTCGTAGAGCACGTCGACGAGCGTCGCGAAGCGCTTGACCGTGTCGCGCCGCTCGGGAGCGAGGCGCGGGATGTCGGCCAGGATCACCGTGTGGAACGCGTCGGCGATGGCGATGAAATCGGTGGGGCCGAGCGGCTGCTCGCAGAGATCGGCGAAGCGGAAGCGCGCGACTCCCTTGGCCGAAGCCGGCACCGGCACGCGCCGGCCCATCACGTCGAGGAAGGCGGGCGCGCTCGGCGCGTTGTCCGTGAGATCGCGGAATGCCCGATCGAGCGCGCGCTCGGCGCCGCGCCCGAGCGGCACGTGATAGACCTGCATGCTCATGAGGCGCGCGAGGCGGTAGTCCAGGCGCCCTTCGAGATGCAGCACGTCGAGCTTCTGCTTGATCAGCGCGATGAACGGCAGGAACAGCTCGCGCTGCAGCCCGCCCGAGTAGAGCTCGTCCGGCGGCCCGTTCGAGGTGGCGACGACGATGACGCCCTCGGCGAACAGCGTCTCGAACAGCCGCCCCAGCAGCATCGCGTCGGCGACGTTGGCCACGTGCAGCTCGTCGAAGCAGAGCAGCCACGCCTCGGCGGCGATGTCGCGCGCGATCGCGGGCAGGAGATCGTCCGCGCGCTTGTCTTCGGACGTCCGCAGCGCGTGCAGGCGCGCATGGATCTCGAGCATGAACTCGTGGAAATGCACGCGGCGCTTCTTCTCGACCGGCGCCGCGGCGAAGAACAGGTCCATCAGCATGGATTTGCCGCGCCCGACGTCGCCGAAGATGTAGAGGCCGGCCGGCGGCTCCTCCGCGCGGCGCGCCAGGCCGAAGCGCGCCTTCCACGAGCCGGGCTGGCGCGGGCGATGAAATTTGAGCGCGTTGAACAGCGATTGCAGCTTCTCCGCCGCAAGCTCCTGCGCCGGATCGCCGGTGAGCGCGCGCTCGGCCACGCGCGCGCGGTAGGCGAACAGCGGGCCTTCACTCATGGCGCCGCCGCGCGCGGCCGCCGGCGGCGCGATCGTGCGGCACCTATTTGACGAGGCACACCGGCACGTCGGCGCGCGCGATCACGTCTTGCGCGACCGAACCCAGGATCATGCCGGCGAGCCCGGTGTGCCCGCGCGTGCCCATCACGATCATCGTCGCGCCGACGCGCTTGGCGAATTCCGCCGCGAGCGCGCCGGGCTTGCCGACGCTGATGTGCTTCTCGGCCGGCACGCCCGCATCCGCCGCGATCTTGACGGCGCTCGCCAGCGCCTTCTCGCCTTCGTCGCGGTGGTACGAGTCGATGTCGGCCTTGCGCACGAACGTGCTGACGCCGCCGCCCACCGGCGGCTGCGCGTTCAGGAGATGCAGCGTGCCGCCGCCGCGCTTCAGCAGCTCGATCGCGCAGCGCACCGCGCGATCGGAATTCCCCGAGCCGTCGACCGGCACCAGGATGTTGCCCGCCATGGTCTAATCCCTGCCGCCGTCGGCGCTCTTCTGCGCCGCGAGATCGACGGCCGGGCGCTTGGGCTCGGCCAGGTCGACGGCGCGCCGCTTGGCGGCGCGCGCCAGGATCCAGCGGCCGAGGACGATGGTGAGAAGCGCCCCGAGCGCGCCCGAGGCGAGCTCGAAATAGTGCAGCGTGTGGTTCATCCATGCGGCGTAGGCCTCGGTGCCGGCCTGCGCCGACGGCTTCAGCAGCGCGCCGAGATGCCCTTCGAACCAGGGGCGCAGATCGCCCACGCGCCGCTCGTCGCCGAGCAGCGCCTTGTCGGTCACCAGCATCTCGCCGGCGACGAAACCCAAGAGCGCGCCGCCGATCAGGATCACGATCGGATAGCGCTGCATGATGCGCATCACCAGCTGGCTGCCGAAGATGATGATCGGGATCGTGGTGATCAGGCCGATGACGATCAGCGTCCACGCCTTGAGGGAATCGCCGTTGGCCGCCTGCTCGGCGGCGGCGGCGATGGCGATCGCGTTGTCGAGGCTCATCACCGCGTCGGCGATGATGATGGTCTGGATCGCGCCCCAGAGACTGGCCTTGCCGGCGACGCCGTCTCCGCCCTCGCCCTCGTCTTCCTCGGTGATGAGCTTGACGCCGATCCAGAACAGCAGCAGCGCGCCCACGATCTTGAGATACGGGATCTGCAGCAGCCAGGCGACGATGACGCAGAAGATGATGCGCAGCAGGATGGCGCCGCCGCTGCCGGCGAGGATCGCGGGCTGCCGGTATTTGACCGGCAGGTTGCGGCAGGCGAGCGCGATGACGACCGCGTTGTCGCCCGAGAGCACGATGTTCACGAGCATGATCTGGGAAAGCGCCACCCAGAACGCGCCCTCCAGCAGCATGTCCATGCCGAGCTTACCTTCGCGCGACGATATCGGGATTGGCGGCCGATTCCGCGCGGCCGCAAAGAGCGCGGAAATCTAGGCGCTCGCTTGCGCGACGAAAAGCGAAACCGCTCAACGATGCGCTTCAATTCCGCGTCCGGCGCGCGATCATTCGCCGCACGCCCGCGGCGTTCGGCGGCGCTCATCGGCCGCCGCCGACGCGCAAGGTCGTGGCCGTGCAATAGCGCGCGGCATCGGACATGAGCCACACGATCGCTTCGGCGATATCGGCGGGCTGCGCCACGCGGCCGATCGGAATCTGCGGCGCGATCTTCCGCGCCCGATCCGGCTGGCCGCCGGCGGCATGGAGATCCGTATCCGTCATCCCCGGCGCCACGCCGACGACGCGGATGCCTTCGCGCGCCACTTCGAGGCCGAGGCCCAAGGTCATCGCGTCGATGGCGCCCTTCGACGCCGCGTACCACACATAGGTGTCGGGATTGCCGAGCGTGGTCGCGACCGAGGACAGGTTGACGATGACGCCGCCCGACCCCTTGTGCCGGGTCGACATGCGCTTCACCGCCTCGCGCGCGCACAGGAGAGCGCCGACGACGTTGACGTCCATCGTCGACTGGATCGTCGCGGCGGCGGCGTCGTCGAGCCGGCCGATGCGCCCGGTGATGCCGGCGTTGTTCACGAGGCCCCAGAGCGGGCCCAGATGCTCGTCGACGGCCGCGAACATGCGCAGCACGTCGGCTTCCTTGGCCACGTCGCCCTGCACCGCGAGCGCGCGCCGCCCCATCGCCTTGACCTCGGCGACGACCTTGCCGACGGCGGTGATGTTCGACTGATAGTTCACGGCCACGTCGTAGCCGCTCTTGGCCAGGAGCTTGACCGTGGCCGCGCCGATTCCCCGCGCGCCGCCGGTGACGAGGACGACCTTGGTCATGTCTTATTCGGCGGCCTTCGCGAGCTTGGGGGCGAAGACGCGCTCCATCTCGCGGCGGACCTTGTAGGCCTCGACCGTCTCGTCGGCGGCGACGTCGGCCCAGGTGACCGTCTGCCCTTCCTGGACCGCGCGCACGAGTTTGATCTTGTGCGCGAGGCCGATCGGCACCGCGCCGCGCGCGAGCGAATCCGCGGCCGGCATCAGCTTGCCCGCGACCGTCCAGCCGCCCTCGCCGTCGAGCAGCTCGCCCGCTTTGAGGTCGCGCTTGGCCGCGGCGACGGCGTCGGCGTTCCAGGCGATCGGGCAGCCGGTGGGCTCGCCGCGCACGGCGACGGCCGCGATCGAGACCCCAAGCTCGAGCCCGATCAGGTGCCACCATTTGTACATGACGCCGTAGCGGCCCGAGGCGTCGGTCGTCATCGCATATTCCTTGAAGCACCGCTGCACGTAGTCGTTGCCCGCCTCCATCACGACCCAGACGCCCCAGCGGATGTGATGCTCAATCGGGCGCCCGTCGCGCTCGATCGAGGAGACGCACTCGACGAGGCCCTTCCGCTCGAGCATGCCGCCCTCGCTCTTGGGGCGCATGACGTGCGGCAGGTCGTCGATGGCGCATGGGTGGAACGCGAGGCCGGCCGCGGGCGCGCCGAGCCCCGTGGTGTTGGCGACGGCGGTGGTCTCGATGGCCGGCTTCGAGCCGTCGAGAAAGCAGGTGAACATGCGCGGGTTCAAGCCGCCGGCGGCGGCTTCGGCCTCGCTCAAGCCCCAATCGTTCCACACGGTGTCGGGCGTGGCCTTGTAGTAGTGCGGCAGCCATTTGTGGCCGCGTCCGGCCGCGACGACCTCGAAGCCGCAGGTGCGCGCCCAATCGACCAGATCGCAGATCAGCGCGGGCTGGTCGCCGTAGCCGAGCGAATAGAGGACGCCGGCCTCCTTGGCCTTCCTGGCGAGCAGCGGCCCCGCGAGCGCGTCCGCCTCGACGGTGACCATGACGACGTGCTTGCCGTGCTTGAAGGCGCCGAGCGCGTGGCCGGTGGCGGCGATGGGGTCGCCCGTGCATTCGGCGATGACTTCGACCGCGGGATGCGCGATCAGCGCCGCCGCGTCGTCGGTCAAGTGCGTGGCGCCCGTGTCGATCGCCTCGCCGAGCGAGCGCGCGCCGTACTGCGCCTCGTCCCAGGCGCAGCGCGCGAGCTGATCCGCCGCCTTGCCCGGCGCGATGTCGGCGATGCCGGCGATGTGGAGCCCGGGAATGCGCCGGGCCTGTGCGAGGAACATCGTCGCGAACTTGCCGCAGCCGACGACGCCGACGCGCACCGGTTTCCCGGCGCGGGCGGAGAGGAGCCTGTGGAGGTTCATCGCGTGGCTCCCGGCAATCCGACTGCGGCGGCGCCGGCCCTCACTTCCCATTCGCCAAGAGGCGAATGGGCCCCTTCTCTCCCACTTCGTGGGAGAGAGAAGAAGAAATGCGGCGGTTGCAAATCTTCTCTCTCCCGCGCAGCGGAAGAGAAGGGGCCCATCGACGCGCCCTTGCGCGGCGATGGGAAGTGAGGGGCGGCGCTTCCGGCGATCATCGACGGTGCCGCTATTCCTTCGGCGGCGCGGGCGGCGACGCGCTCGGCGGCGCGTCGTCCCCGGGATCGCCGGCCGAGCCGGTGCAGAAGTTCACGACCATGCGGCATTCGGTGCCGCCCTGCTTCGCGCACTCGGCGATCGCGCGCTGCTGGCGCGCCGGCAGGTCGCCGCCCCAGAGTTTGTGAATCAATCGGCTTTTCGGCGTTTTCGCGGCTCGTAAGCCCTTGATTTGACTCATGTCGAAAATTGCGAAAACTGAAAGATTCACAGGCTCCCAGGCCCAGCCATAGACGCCGTTGGGCGAGCCGGCCAGCGACGTGCAGCGGTTCTCGAACGTGTCGTAGATCTTGCAGTCGCTCGCGTATTTCGCGCATTCGGCGAGCGCGCCCTCCTCGGCCGCTTCCTTCGAAGCATAATTGCGCGAGAAGGCGTAGGCGGTGCCGTTCTCGCTGAACGCCAGGGCGCCCCAGGATTGCGCCGCGGCCTGCGCCACGGACACGGCGAGAAGCGCCCCCACGAGCGCGGCGAGACGGAAGCAACGCATGGTCGAGCCCCGGTTCAGTTGATGCCGATCCATGCACCATAGCATGGGTGATCTCACCGGTCCCGCGGCGCGTGGGGCGAGGCTGGATGCCCGCGCTGAAGCCCTGCCCCGCTTGCGGGGGAGGGTTGGGTGGGATGAGTCCGCGTGGCAATCGGCGGCCGCTGCGCACGGCATCGCCGCGCGCCACGCGATCGCGCTTCGCGGGCGGAGGCGCCGCCATCCAACCTTCCCCCGCCTGCGGGCCGAAGCGGATTGTTGGGAGCGGCGCTGTAAAACGACCCTTCGGCGGGCGAAGGCCCGCAAGCGGGGGAAGGCTCTTTGAGCGCGCTTCGCGCGCCGCTATTTCCCGGCGTCTGTTCACGTTCGCCACCGTCGAGCGGTCACGCCACCTGCTTCTGCACCATCTCGGCCAGGCAATCGTCCGCCAGCGCGTCATAGCATTGCGGGCGGCAGGCGCGAGGCGGTGGCGGCGCCACCCCCTCCCCTGAAATCACCTACTTTCACCTACTTTCACCTACTTTCGCCTACTTTCACCTACATCGGCACCTACTTCTTGCGCTTGCGCCGCAGCCGATCCATGGCGAAATCGGCGCGCTGCTCCGGCGGTCCCCAGCCCAGCAATTTCGTAGCCTCGTCGGCCGCGCCCTGCCGGAATGATTTGGCCGGCACCGCGGCGGCCGCGCCGGGAAAGTCTCCGACGGAAATCTCGGTCAGCTTCTGCTCGAGCCGGGTCAATGTCTCCCAGATGAGCTGCTCCGCATCGCTCGGAAACCGGCGGAAGGGGCGGGCGCCGGGCATCGCCTCCTCTACTCGCGCGAGCCGCGCCTGCATCGTGAGGGCCTTGATCGCGGCGTGGAAGTCCTTGCGTTCGACCGCATCGCCGAAGACGACGTCGAACTTGTCGAGCAGCGTCTCGCGCCGATAGGTCTGCTCGAGGTGGCGCTTGCGGCGAAGTTCGAGAATGCGCCGCATGACCAGCGGATGCTTCAAGAGGCGCGACGCCTGCTTGCCCGCCGTGGAGGCGGCATAGCCCGCCTCGCGCGCGGCCGGCGCCGCCACCGGGCGCTCGACATAGCGCTCGCAGAAGGCGAGCTGGCGCTCGGTCAGCGCCTCGCCCACCTGCTCCTCCGGTTCGGGCGGCTCGGGATTGGCGGGCGGCGGCTCTTCGAACGCGGCGGCGAGCGGGCCGTAGGTGCAGAGCGATGTCAGCGACGAGTCGCGCCAGACCGGCGGCAACTCTTCGCGGCACCGCGGCGGCGACGCCGTGTCTGATTTTCTCTCTTTGTTCTCATGACCGGCTGGCCCGGCGCCAGCCGTTTCGGCGGCCTTTGTTTGCAGCACTTCTCGAGGTTCTTTTGAAGGCGGATCGAATAGCGTCATGGGCGAAACTCCAAGTTTAGGAAAATATACTACGGCCGCCGGCGAGATTCAAGGGGGGCTCCGCGAGGCTGCGCGGGCGGCGTCACCTTCGAGGCGCGGCAGACGATACCGGACTTTAGATTGTAGCTGCCATCAAGACCTCATCCTCAAGGCTGAGCTTAACGGCGGCTGCCCTCACTTCCCAAGCAACGCCAGTGGCGTTGCTTGGGCCCCTTCTCTCCCGGAGGGAGAGAAAAGAAAAGCGCGGCGTCCACTCTTCTCTCTCCCTCTGGGAGAGAAGAAGGGGCCCATTTCGCTGCCCTTGCAGCGGAATGGGAAGTGAGGGCAGCCGCCGCGCTGGGCTCAGCCTGAGGCGGCCCGCGGCCCGGCGGGCCCTCGAAGGGTGGGTGCAGGACGAGGGGCAACCCCGCGCGAAACCGGTGCCGGCGCCCGCGCGGGGCGGCGCCCCCCGCTCAGTTCTCGCGGTCGAGCAGGGCGCGGAAGCGGCGGGTGGCGGCGAAAGCCGCCTTCAAGTCGGGCAGCGAGCGCGCGAGGCTCTGCGGCCGGCGCGCGATCGGCAGCGTGCGCCGGCTCTGCGCGACGGCGGCGAGATCGGCCGCGACCTCGAACTCGCCTTCCTTCAAGGAATCGATCGCGTCGGCGAGATCGGAGAGCTGATCGATGCTGGGCCGCTGCGTGCCGTCGAGCACGGTCAACGCCCGCTCGATGGCGCTTTCGGCGGATTGCCGGTTGCGCGACCGCGCAGCGCCGGCGCGGCGCTGTGTCTCCTGCTCCCCTGACATCTCCTGAGTCCTTGCCTCTTTGACGCCGATCTTACGCTGAAACGCGGCCGCGGCCCATGCAAAAGCAACGCCCGAGTACTGATATATCTACGGCGATTGCTCGGTACACGGAGCTTTCGCTCAGCGCTCGAGGCGCCGCAGCGCGAATGCCACGGCGCGCCCGTCGGTGACGACGAGGCCGAGCAGGATCACGGCCATGCCGGCGGCTTGGCGCGGCGTAAAAACTTCGCCCAGCGCCAGCGTGCCGAGCAGCAGCGCCGAGACCGGCACGAGCAGCGTCACCAGCGAGGCGTTCACGCCGCCCGCGCCCGAGATGAGACGGAAATAGATCACGTAGCCGAGCGCGGTGCTGAAGAGAGCGATCGAAGCCAGCGCCGCCCACACATCCCAGCCCGGCATCGCCGCCGTCCACGGGCGGTCGATCAGCAGCGCTGCCGGCAGCACGGCGAGCGACGTGACCGTGAGCTGGCCGGCGGCGACGCTCGGCAGCGGAATCTTGAGCGCGGTGAGGCGCCGGCCGTAGAGCACGGCGAGCGCATAGCTCACGGCGGCGCCGAGCACAGCGAGCTGCGGCAGCACATCGCCGCCGAGGCCCTCGGCGACCAGGCCCGGACCCATCATGACCGCGACGCCGGCCAAGCCGATCAGAACGCCGGCGAGACGGTGCGCGGTGAGGCGCTCGCCGGCGATCCCGTGCGCGAAGACGGCGGCGAAGAGCGGCGTGGTGGCGTTCAGGATCGCGGCGAGGCCGCTCGCGATGTGCTTCTGCCCCCAGAGGATGAGCGCGAACGGGACGATGTTGTTGAGGATGCTCAGCAGGACGAACATCCGCCACACCGCCCAAGAGCGCGGCAGGCGTCCGCCCGTGATGCGGATGACGAGGATGAGCATGAGGGCGGCAAGGCCCGTGCGCCCCAGGACGATCGTCAGCGGCTCGAAGGTTCCGAGCAGGATCTTGTTGAAGAAGAACGAAGCGCCCCAGAAGAGCGAGAGCACCAGCAGCAGCATCCACTCGAACGCCGACATCGCGGCCCGGTCGGCGGCGGGAAAGACGGCGCCGCCGGGCGGCGCTTCACGGGTGCGCGACATGTCTCGCTTGGCGGAAGTGAGGCGGCAAGAGATGCCGCGAACCTAGTTCGCCTACGCCCGGCGATCTATCCGCATCCTGCGCCTACCGCCATGCGCGGCCCGCGTCTTCACAACGGACCGTCATGCTGAGCGGCCCCTTCGGGGTCGCGAAGCATCTCTCCCACGAGCCGCGACTTGGCCGTGCCGCCTCCGGCGCCGTACGAGCCTGCCGAGAGATGCTTCGCTGCCGCCCAAGAGGCGGCGCTCAGCATGATGGGATGGACCTCCCCCAACTGCGGGTCGAGAGTGGCTTTTGGCAAAGCACTCGATGCGAGGAAGGGAGAGGTCCATGTCGGAGATTAAGCTGTTGGCCATCGATCTGGCAAA